>OLSQ01003142.1_pt1 | contig 11182 bp, 8 predicted proteins | sample 1672561 | NCBI WGS metagenome assembly OLSQ01 (sample SAMEA3136699, study PRJEB25190) | human gut metagenome | biome: human gut; feature: human-associated habitat; material: faeces | place: Austria | collected 2013 | reverse complement strand
ATTAAATAACATCATTTTTGAATCTCATCGGCATTCTTAAATGAAAGAGCCGTGCGATATACATAAATTATATGGGGACGGCGCACCATTCTTACCGTTTTTTTGTTTAACTTTGCATCGACAAGAACAACGGTATCGGGACATGAACGAGCAAGCACTCAGCAGGCTGTATCTGAAGGATACGGCATTCAGCCAACTGATGCAGCGGCGCATATTCAACGTGCTGCTGGTCGCCTCGCGCTACGACGCCTTCATCATGGAGGAGGACGGACGCGTTGACGAGCAGCTCTACATGGAATACGTGTCGCTCAATCTGAGCTCGCCCCCGCGCGTCACACGTGCCTCCACCATCGGCTCGGCCATGGAGCTGATGGCGCACAATCACTTCGACCTGGTCATAGTAATGCCGGCCAATGACATCTCCGAGTCGATCGAAGGATGCCGCAGCATAAAGTCGGCACACCCCGGCATACCGCTCGTCGTTCTGACGCCGTTCTCCAAGGAAGTGTCGAGGCGCCTTCTCGGCGAAGACCTCTCTCAGATCGACTACGTGTTCAGCTGGCTGGGCAACATGGACCTGCTGCTCGCCATCATCAAACTGCTCGAAGACCGCCTCAATGCCGACGACATCACCGAAGTGGGCGTGCAGATGATCATGGTGGTGGAGGACTCCGTGCGCTTTTATTCGTCGGTACTGCCGCATATCTACAAGTTTCTCCTCTCCCAGTCGCGCGAATTCTCTACCGAAGCCCTCAACGAACATGAACAGATGCTGCGCATGCGCGGACGTCCAAAGGTAATGCTGGCCCGCGATTACGAGGAGGCCGTGGCTCTTTACGAGAAATACGGCGACAACATGCTCGGCGTCATCAGCGACGTATCATTCATGCGCGAAGGTTCCAAGGATCCTCAGGCCGGCATACGTCTTGCCGAATATCTGCGTGGACGCGATCCGCACCTGCCTCTTATCATCGAATCGTCCGAGACGTCCAACGCCGCCGCCGTGGCCCGGATCGGCGGGGTGTTCCTCGACAAAAATTCAAAGAAACTGCCCGTCGATCTCGGCGAGGCGATCATGGCCAACTTCGGTTTCGGCGACTTCATCATCCGCGACCCGTCATCAGGCACCGAGATCATGCGCCTGAAGGATCTGAAGTCGCTCCAGAAAAGCATATTCGACATCCCCGACGAGGCGCTTTACATCCACGCCTCCAACAACGACATATCGCGCTGGCTCTATTCGCGCGCACTGTTCCCGATAGCCGACATCATCAAGCGCCATCGCTTCGAGTCGATCGCCGACGCGCCGGCCGCCCGGCAGCTCTTCTTCGAACTGATCGTCAAATACCGCAAGATGAAAAACCGCGGCGTCGTGGCAGTATTCCGCAAGGACCGCTTCGACCACTACAGCAATTTCGCCCGCATCGGCCAGGGAAGCCTCGGAGGCAAGGGCCGCGGCCTGGCTTTCGTCGACTCGATCATCAAGAAAAATCCCATCTGCGACAACTTCTACGGAATCACCATCTCGATTCCGCGCACTGTGGTGCTCTGTACCGATATTTTCGACGAATTCATGGCCTCCAACCGGTTGTATCCGGTCGCGCTCAGCGATGCGCCCGACAACGAGATCCTATCGCACTTCCTCGCCGCGCGGCTGCCCGAACGGCTCGTCGAGGATTTCTTCGCTCTGTTCGAGGTCATAGACCGCCCGCTTGCCGTGCGATCGTCGAGCCTGCTCGAGGATTCGCATTATCAGCCCTTTGCCGGGATCTATTCCACATACATGGTTCCGTGCGTCAACGACCGGTATGAGCGGCTGCGCATGCTCAGCGACGCCATCAAGGGTGTCTACGCCTCCGTATTCTTCCGCGCCGGCAAGGACTACATGACTGCCACCAGCAACCTCATCGATCAGGAAAAGATGGCCGTCATAATCCAGGAAGTCGTCGGCGAGCAGTACAAGGACTGCTATTTCCCGAATTTCTCCGGCGTGGGCCGTTCGCTCAACTACTACCCGCTGGGCAACGAACAGCCCGAGGACGGCGTGGCCGAAGTGGCCGTCGGCCTGGGCAAATACATCGTCGACGGAGGCGTCGGACTGCGGTTCAGTCCGCTGCATCCGCAACGCGCACTGCAGACCTCGACCCTTGATCTGGCCCTGAAGCAGACACAGACCCGCCTGTGCGCCCTGCCGGTCGATGCCTCTGCATGCGGCACAATCACTACCGACGATAGCTTCAACATCGTCAGCCGCCCGGTTCAGGACTTCGCCAACACGGGCGCCCTGCGCTACATCGCCTCGACCTACGACGCCCGCGACTCAATCCTGAAAGACTACGAGGACGGCCCCGGACGCCGTGTAATCACGTTCAGCAACATACTGCGCGACAAAGTATATCCCCTTGCCCCGGCCATCGACTTCATGCTCAAGCAGGGACAAAGCGCCATGCAGCGGCCCGTAGAGATTGAATTCGCCGGGCTTGTCGCGCCGGGTGCCTCGTCGTCGCCGGTCAACAAGGGCCATATCTACTGGCTCCAGATCCGTCCGATCATCGACCGCAAGGAACTCGTCACGGACGCCATGCTCGAGGTCGACCCGAAATCTGTGATCCTCCGCAGCACCACCGCCATCGGCAACGGGGCCGTCGAAGGCATCCGCGACATAGTCTACGTACGGCCCGACACATTCGATTCGGCCAACAACACCCGCCTCGTAACCCTCATCGAGGCCATCAACCGCCGCTACGTGGCCGAAGGACGCGGCTACATCCTCATCGGACCCGGACGCTGGGGTTCGAGCGACAGCGCACTGGGGGTCCCCGTACGCTGGGCCGACATCTCGGGCGCACGGCTCATCGCCGAAGCCGCTGTAGGCAGTTACTGCCCCGAGCCCAGCCAGGGCACGCACTTCTTCCATAATCTCACGTCGTTCGGCGTGGGGTATTTTACAGTCGCTCCCGGTATCGACGGGGCTGTCTGCGACACGGCCGCCCTCGACGCTCTCGACGCAGTCTACGATGACGGATTCATCCGCGCGGTCCGGTTCGACAATCCTCTTTACATTGCTATTAACGGGCGCAAGGGCGTCGGAGTCGTAGCGACTCAGGTTCCCGACGACCATAAAAACGACATCTGACATGAGCATTTTCAAGACTCTCAAACGCGGGCTCGGGTTCTCCGACGGGGACGATGAAGCCGACAACGCACTCTATGCCGACACGGCCGAGTCAATATACCCCACCCCTAAACCGACGGCAAACGCCACACCTGCGGCGGGAGCCGAGATCGAGCCACTGAAGTTCGATCCTGCAAGCCAGAATGCCATTTTCGAAAAAGTCATAGAGGTCTTCAACCAGTCGCTTCCCCCGTTTCTTGCCCAAAGCGTCGACCGCGACGCACAGATAAAATATCTTCGCGACGCCCTCGACGGCGGTGTTCGCCAATACCTCGATTCGCTCGGCGCCCAGGCGCAGGCCTACTGCGAAAGCCGCTGGCAGCAGACCCGCGAATCGATGGCCGCCGAACTCGACTCTATCAAGACCAAAGCCGCCGACATAGAGAAGAAATCGGCCGACATGCAGCAGAAGCAGCTCAGCGCCGACCGCCAGAAGCGCGCCCTCGCCGATCGCGTACACGACCTTGAGGCGCAGCTTGTGAAGATCGAGGCCGACCGCGAGCAATACGAACTCGAAAACCGTTCGCTTGTCAACCGCCTCAAGGTGGCAGGCGTACAGCAGGAGGATGTCGACAGCGCCCGCGCCGAGATCGAACGGCTGAACCTTGAGTTAAAGCGTCTGCGCGAGCGGCCCGGCGAAAATACTTCCGCCGAAGCCGATGCCATGAAAATCCAGATCGACGTGATGACGTCGGGAATGGAAAGCCTCAAGGAAGAAGCCCGCGTGGCCAAGCAGATGCTCGAGGACATGCGCAAGAACCTTGCCGCTGCCAATAAACGGCTGGCCGACCGGGAGAAACAACTCGACGAAGCCAACTCCACCATCGAGGAATACAATAAAGAGCTTGACAAGAAAATGCTCGAGGTTGGCGAACGACTGGCGCATGATACCGAAAAGATAAAATCGCTCAAGACCGCCCTCGCCGACCGCGATGCCAAGATTGAATCGCTGCGCGAGACCATATCCGAAAACCTCCGCAAACAGGCCCGGCGCGAAAAAGAACTTCAGGAAGAAATAGCCCGTCTCAAACCGCGTCGTAATACCAAATCCGCCGCCGAGACTGATGCAGTGGAGACTTCCGCGCCCCTCATAAGCGAGGACGACCTGCGCGCTGTCGAGAAATCGTTCGAATCCGAAGACTGGTTCACCAAAAATCCCCCGGCAAAGACCCCCTCGATGCGCCAGCCCGACAATGACGACAAATTCGGCTACCAGGAACCGCGCAAAAGCCGCTCCGGCAGCGAGAAACCTCAGAACCCCTCGCAACTCTCGCTTTTCTGAACCGAAACCCAAACCAATCCGAAAACCATACTTCTGAAACTGTAGATGAAATTACCTGCCATTCTCATAAGCGCGACGACGCTGGCCCTGGCTGCTCCGGGAGCTGTCGCCGCCGACATCTCTCTCGATATGATGCGGACATGCGTCTATCCCGAAAACCGTCCGGCCGCACCGTCGGGCTTCACATACGCTCCCGACGGCGAAAGTTACTTTCTGCTTGATCCCGACAGCCGACTTATACGCCGCTACGACACACGCCGTGGCGAGGCCACGGACACACTGGTCGACCTGAGCCGCACACGCGAGACAAAAATATCACACATCGAAGGCTTCATTCTCAGCCCCGACGCATCAAAAGTACTCCTGTGGAACAACCGACGCGACATCTACCGCCGCTCGTTCACGGCCGAATACTACGTCTACGAAGTGCGGTCGCGCATCCTGCGCCCGCTCTCGGTGAATCATCCGCGCCAGCAGTCGCCCGTATTCTCTCCCGACTCGCGCATGGTGGCATTCGTTGCCGACAACAACATCCACATCGCCAAGCTCGACTACAAGAGCGAAGTGTCAGTCACCGACGACGGAAAGGTCAACGCCGTCATCAACGGCGTGCCCGACTGGGTCTACGAGGAAGAATTCGCCACAGTCTGCTCCATGACATGGGCGCCCGACAACCTCGGTCTATGCTTCCTTAAGTACAATGAGACCGACGTGCCGCTCTACAACATGACCACCTACGGCACCGACGGCGACTTCTCGGCCATGCCGACGCTTTATCCGCAGGTATGGAGCTACAAATATCCCGTGGCCGGGCAGCCCAACAGCCGCGTATCGCTCCATCACTACGACGTGGAGACACGCAAGATCAAGGACATCGCCCTGCCCGACAACCGCATCGAATACATTCCGCGCATTGCCTACGGCCCCGACGCCCAGTCGCTCATCGCCGCCACGCTCAACCGCGACCAGAATCTCTGCCTGATCTACAAGATCAATCCCAAGTCGACCATCGCCAAAGAAATCTACAGCGAGGAATCCGCCTCGTGGATCAATCCGGCTACCTACGAGTCACTGCACCTGGCGGCTGACCATTTTGTGGTGAACTCATGGCGCGACGGATTCAACCGCCTGTACATATATAATTACAACGGAGTGGAGACACGCCGCGTGGACACCGGCGATGCCGACGTCACGGCCTACTACGGCACCGACGACGCCGGAAACATCTATTGCCAGATAGCCGCCCCCACACCGATGGACCGCACCGTGCGCCGCATCGACGCCAAAGGCAAAGTCACCGACATCTCGGCTTCCGAAGGCAACAACTCCGCTGAATTCGCTCCGGGCATGAAATACGCCGTCATGCGACACGACGATCCGACGACACCTCCGGTCTACCGTCTCACTGGCCCGACCGGCAAGGAACTGCGCGTGATCGAGGACAACGCCGCATACGCCTCACGCACGGCTTCGCTGGTAGCCAATCGCGAATTCTTCACTATGACCAGCGACGGCAACACCCTCAACGGATTCATAATCAAGCCTGCCGGTTTCAACCCGTCGAAACGCTATCCAGTAGTCATGTATCAATACAGCGGCCCGGGCTCTCAGGAAGTGCTGCACCGCTGGCAACTCGACTGGATGGATGTATACTCACGCGCCGGATATGTCGTGGTATGCGTCGACGGGCGAGGCACAGGCGGCCGTGGCCGCGCATTCTGCGACATAGTCTACAAACGGCTCGGCCACTACGAGACCATTGATCAGATAGCTGCCGCGCGCTATGCGGCCGCCCTGCCCTACGCCGACCCGCAGCGTATCGCCATCTTCGGATGGAGCTATGGCGGATACGAGGCGCTGATGGCCGCCACCGTACAGGGCGCGCCCTACAGCGCGGCCGTCGCGGTCGCCCCGGTCACTGACTGGCGGTTCTACGACACCATCTACGCCGAGCGCTACATGCTCACCCCGGGCCAGAACGACTCAGGTTACAACGAATCCGCCCCCGTGCGCCGGACCCGCGACCTGCAGTGTCCGCTGCTGATCATGTACGGCACGGCCGACGACAACGTGCACCCGGCCAACTCCATCGAATTCGTATCGCAACTCGAGCAGAACGGACGCTTCTGCGACATGTTGCTTTTCCCTAACAAGAACCACTCGATCTACGGTGGCAACGCCCGCGCGACCGTCTACCTGAAAATGCTCGACTGGCTCAACAAAAATATCTGACCGCAATGCCACATACTGACGAAAAAGCTACACGCCGGATGCTGTTCTCGCTCTGGAACTACTGGACGGCCGTTATGGCATCCTTCATCGGCGTATACCTGCTGGCATTTGTCTTCAACAAGACATGGCTGCCGCTGGGTGTCGCATGCCTTTCATACGCGTTGCTCGTAGCCTCGCGCCGCATCTCCTACGGTCCGTCGCCGCGCTGCGTGCTGATCCTGCGCTACGGCATGCTCGTACTCTTCATCGCGGCACTCGTCATGGAGACCATCAACATCCTGAACTCCAAGCTGCTGCTCGACGGTCTGATCGACTGGTCGAAATCCAACCGCGACATACCGTACATCACCACGCTCGTGCTGATGCCCACGATGACACTGGTTGCGGCATGGGAACTGGCAATGAACTACCGCACCCGTTTCTGCCGCAGTTGCCGCGCCCGCAACGGATACGTCCCCGGCAGTTCGGTGGCAACCAGTATCTATGAGAACGAATCGCGTTACCAGCTGATGTTCATTCTCGTCGTTTCGGCGGCCATAGGCGCGGTACAGTGGTGGTACTACTTCGTGTACTACATCAATGTCAATTTCAACAGCCCCGACCTGTTCTTTTTCCGCGTCATGCCCATGGTCGTGCTCGGCATGCTCATAGTGTTCATGCTCATGCGCTACACCAACATGTCGCTGATGATCGGCCCGATGATCCAGGGCGAGAGCAGGCGCAATTCCATCGTCAGGTTTCTCGTTCTGGCCGGCGACTGCGTGCTGCTTCAGAAACACACCGACGGCCGCTGGGACACTCCTGCCACTGCCGAAGTCAGTCCGAACGAATTCATCACTCCCGACGACGCACAGCGTCTGTGGAATTCCATCGCCGACATCGACGGCACGTCGCTCCGCTATCTGTACGTCAACAAGAGCCACAACATGACCACCGACATCATCCACTATGCCGCTTTCATTCCCGGCAGCTGCAACGACGCGCCCATGGGACGCCTGCAGGGAACGTGGATGACCCTCGACATGATCGACAGACTGATGAAACAGTCGTCGCTCACCGCCGAACTCGCCAACGAGATCTACCGCATCTTCACCATCACCATGGCCTGGAAAACCTACACTCCCGAAGGAAAGCGTCGCTATCCCATCCGCCGCTACCGTCCGACTTTCCGCCTGCGCGACTTCAAGGACTGGGATGTGGACTACAGTGACCTGAAATGGCTCGGTGTGGCCAATAACAACGAAGACCGACCGTTCTTCCGCACCCGCCGCATGTGGCAGCGCATCACGGGACAGAACGACTGATGGGTGCCTGTCCGCTGTTAGTCATCACAGGACCTACGGCCAGCGGCAAGACCGCGATGGCCGTAGCCACGGCCCGGCGTCTCGGCGCCGAGATCATCAGCGCCGACTCACGCCAGGTATACCGGGGCATGGACATCGGCACCGGAAAGGATATCGGGGAATACGGCGACGTGCCGGTCCACATGATCGACATCGTTCCGGCCGGCCACAAGTACAACCTCTACGAGTATCTGCGCGACGCCAACCCGGCCATCGACGGCGTCCGCGCCCGCGGACGCCTCCCCATCGTGGCTGGAGGCACAGGAATGTACGTCGAGGCTATTCTCAACGGCCTGCGGCTGCCGGAAGTTCCGGCCGACCCGGGGCTGCGCGCCTCGCTGGCCGACAAGAGCCTCGACGAACTCGCCGCCATCCTGGCCACAAAAAAATCGCTGCACAACCGCACCGACATCGACACCGTCAAGCGCGCCATCCGAGCCATCGAGATCGCCGACTACTACGAAAAGCATCCCGACGAGGCCACACACACTACCCCTCACCCTGTGGAGGGAGCAGTCGCAGTCTGCGTCGACATTCCGCGCGACGACCGCCGCCGCCGCATCACCGAGCGGCTGCACCGCCGCCTCGACGAAGGCATGGTCGACGAAGTGCGCCGGCTTCTCGACTCCGGCATCGCTCCCGACGACCTGATCTACTACGGTCTCGAATACAAATTCATAACAGAATATGTCATAGGACGCCGCGACTACGACTCTATGGTCTCGGATCTTGAGACAGCCATCCACCAGTTTGCCAAGCGGCAGATGACCTGGTTCCGCGGCATGGAGCGCCGCGGCTTCTCGCTGCATTACCTGCCATACGATCTTCCGGCCGAAGAATTCGCCGCCCGGGTGGCCGAAATTATCGAACGATGAGAATTCCGTCCCTGATCATATTCCTCTGCACATTCCTGCCGGCCTCGGCTGCCGACGCGGTCCTTGCCGACACCGCCTTTGCCGAACCGACAGCAAACCTGAAACTGCACTACCGCATCGCACTGCACGACACGCGCCATCCGGCTGCCGAACTGCGATGGAACATCGCCGACTCGACCAGTTACGACTACCTGAGGTTCGCTTTCGACCGCTACAGCCGCGACGACGACTGGGACAGCTACGTAATATGCGAGCAGGGACGCTCCGACAGCGGACAGCGCCACAGATCGGAGCATTCGCGTTTCCGGCTGTTCGGCGACCCCTTCACGCACGGATTCTCGGTGCGCGTCAGCTCGGGCGAAGGCGGCGCGCTGCTTTCGGCCGGAGTCACATCGCCAGTCATCAGTCTTCCGGTCTCCATATCATCCTGTTCAGCGCCGCACTTCATGCTTCTCGGCGACAGCGGCACGCTACTTACGTCGTCGTTCGCACACGCCGAATACACCGGCCGTGCAGTCATGTCACGCTTCGCCCACCCCGATTCACTGGCTGCATATCTGCTCGCGTCCGATGATCCGTTCGAAGGCACATGGATATACTACGACCACGTCACCCGGCCCGAACGCACCACTGTCGGCGGCCGCTACACCCTGGCCACCGTGGCCGACGGCGCCGGAGGCTACGATATAATCTACCTCGACGGTGCCGGCGACACCCGCGAGGCATGGCAGCCGCTGCGCATCAAGGGTCGCCTCTATCCGGCCACATTCACGGGCATATTCGATCTCGAGTGGATCCAGCCCTCGGGGGTCATGCTCCCGGCAGAATACGGTTGCGGCGCCACATTCGCCGACGATCTGCTCACTCTCCAATTCCCATACTGGCAGGCAACTGTCCGTTTCCGACGACAAAAATGAATCAGGAATTCTCATCATCATTACTCGAAAAGGCCGTCACCGAGCTGTCGCGGCTGCCGGGCGTAGGCCGCAAGACGGCCCTCCGGCTGGCGCTCTACATGCTCCGGCGCGACCCGGCCGAAGCCATAGCCCTCGGGCAGTCCATCATCGACCTGCGCCGCGGCATAACCTACTGCAGCGTCTGCCACAACATCAGCGAGACCGAGACCTGCGCCATCTGCGCCGACCCGGGACGCGACCGGTCCACTGTATGCGTCGTGGAAAACGTCAAGGACGTGGTATGCATCGAGCGCACCGGCAGCTTCAAAGGCCTGTACCATGTGCTTGGCGGACTTATCTCGCCCATCGACGGCATCGGTCCGGCCGACATCGAGATACAGTCGCTGCTCGACCGCGCCGACTCGGGCAACATCCGGGAAATAATCCTTGCCCTGAGTCCGACCATGGAAGGCGACACCACCGGCTTCTATATCAACAGGCGCCTGAAAGAACTTGTAAACAAGCCCGAGGTATCGCGGCTGGCCCGCGGCGTGGCCGTAGGCAATGAACTTGAATACACCGACGAACTCACGCTGGGACGATCCATCGTGGAGCGCCGTCCATTCGACATATGATAGCAAACGACCGAATATTACTCCGCGCCGTCGAACCCGACGACATCGACCGCCTCTACGAGTGGGAGAACGACCGTCCGGCAATCTTCGACGCGCCACTCTCGCGGCAGAACGTCACCGACTACGTCATGAACTACCGCGCCGATATATTCGCCGACGGCCAGCTGCGGCTTATGGTCGTCGACCGCGCCACGGGCGACACCGTCGGCTGCGTCGACCTCTACAACTTCAGCGTCACCGACCGTCGCGCCGGCACAGGCATCTACATCGCCGCACCCTACCGCCGCCGCGGACTGGGCGGCAGTGCCGTAGAAGCTATGGCCGAATACGCTTCCGGGCGGCTCGGAATGCACCAGCTGTGGGCCACCTGCGCTGTCGGCAACGAAGCTTCGCGACGCCTCTTTGCCGGACACGGTTTCCGCCCGGCCGGACGACTTCGCTCGTTCATCCGCCACGGGCAGACGTACGAGGACGTACTTATCATGCAGCGTCTGTTCCCATGAGGCGCGCCTTTCTTTTCAATCCCGAAAACGACATAGCGCTCGCCCGCGACGTGGAGGCCTTCACGCCCCCGCCTGCGGCTGTAGCCCTGCGCCGGGCAGGCGAGTTGCTGCCGATGTGGCTGTGCGGCCCGGGCGACTGCGTCGTCTGCGACGGCGTCAACGCCCGGTGGTTCGAAAAGATCACCGCCGATTTCGGCCTCTCCGCCCTGCCCTGGGACCACCGCACCGCCGACACCAAGCC
>OLSQ01003141.1_pt1 | contig 11186 bp, 13 predicted proteins | sample 1672561 | NCBI WGS metagenome assembly OLSQ01 (sample SAMEA3136699, study PRJEB25190) | human gut metagenome | biome: human gut; feature: human-associated habitat; material: faeces | place: Austria | collected 2013 | reverse complement strand
TTGGCTACCAGCCCCCACATCTTGTTCTTATTCCAATCCTCGGGATACTCTTCGTCGATGTCGAAATCCGAGAACTTGATAGCGTCGTATTTCGGAACATCTATCTGAATATAGCCGCCGCTGCGGAAGTTCAGGTTCTCACCGGCCGGAAGCTTCACCACGAACTCCTTGATGAACGTGGCCACATTGTGGTTCGAAACCACCTCGCATTCCCACTTCTTCACGCCGAGCACGGCTTCGCTGACATGTATCTTGAGGTTGTCCTTCACCTTCACCTGACAGCCGAGCCTCCAATGTTCCTTTTGCTGGCGACGGGAGAAGAAGCCCGTTTCGGTAGGCAGTATTTCACCTCCGCCCTCCAATACCTGGCACTTGCACATTCCGCAGGTACCCTGTCCGCCGCAGGCGGACGGCAGATAAATATTCTGGGCAGCAAGCGTCGCAAGAAGCGATTCGCCGGTCGAAGCCGTGAGCACCCTCTCGCCGTCGTTGATATCTATGGTGACCTCGCCCGAGGTCGTCAGTTTGGCTTTGGCGAACAACAGCAGTACGACGAGCAACAGTACGATTATCAATGCCGCCACTACCGCGATTATAATAGAGTTCATCATAATCCACTAACCTGTTTAATTGATTTGAATACCGAGGAACGACATGAATGCGATACCCATGAGCCCCGTAATGATGAAAGCGATACCCGGCCCTCTGAGCGGTGCGGGTATATTGGAATAGCTTATCTTTTCACGGATAGCAGCCATCATCAGTATGGCGAGCCACCAGCCGATACCGGAACCGAGTCCGTACGAAGCGGCTTCGCCCACGTTCAGGAACTCCCGCTGCTGCATGAAGAGCGAACCACCCATGATGGCACAGTTCACAGCTATCAACGGCAGGAAGATACCGAGCGAGTTATAGAGCGAAGGGCTGAACCTCTCCACAACCATCTCGACGAGCTGCACGAATGAAGCGATAACAGCGATGAAGACAATGAACGAAAGGAAACTCAAATCCACATCAGCCAGTTTCGGACTAATCCATGCCAAAGCGCCCGGCTGCAGCAGGAACTCGTCTATCAGGTAGTTCAGGGGTACGGTGATGAACATGACGAACGTCACGGCAGCACCCAGTCCCAAAGCCGTTTTCACATTCTTGCTTACGGCGATGTAGGAACACATGCCGAAGAAGTAGGCGAAAACCATGTTGTCGATAAATATCGACCTTATAAATATATTAAATATACTCTCCATACCCCTACTTTTCTATCAAATCCCTGTTTTTACTGCGGTGTATCCAGATAATGACGCCCACGAGGATAAGGGCCATGGGCGGCAGCAGCATGAGGCTGTTGTTCATGTAGCCATGCAGATAGGCGCTCTCGGGAATTATCCTGTATCCCCAAAGCGTGCCTGCTCCGAACAGTTCCCTGACGAACGCGATGACAATCAGAATGAGTCCGTACCCTAAACCGTTGCCGATACCGTCGAGGAACGACGGCCAGGGCTTGTTGCCCAGTGCGAAAGCCTCGACGCGGCCCATGATGATACAGTTGGTGATAATCAGGCCGACGTAGACCGACAGCTGTTTGGATACTTCGTAGACATACGCTTTGAGTACCTGATCGACGAGGATCACCAGCGCGGCGATCACCACCAGCTGGACGATGATGCGGATACGCGCCGGAATACCCTTGCGCAGCAGCGACATCACCAGATTCGAGAATGCCGTCACGACCGTCACCGAAAGCGCCATGACGATGGCGGGTTTCAACTGGACGGTAACCGCCAGCGCCGAGCAGATACCGAGGATCTGTACGATCACCGGATTGTTCTTGCCGAACGGGCCGGTCAGGTACTTCATGTTCTTAGCCGAAAACAGAGGCTCTTTTTCCTTATTACTCATTGCTTTCTACTTTTTGATCGTTAGACTCCTCCGCACCGGCTGCCGAAGCGGCGGTCCGTGCCTTCTCGAAGAAGGGAAGATATTCGCTCAGGTTGTCGCGCAACATGGCTGTCACGCCGTCCGAAGTTTTGGTACCGCCGGTCACGGCGTCCACCTCGTGGGCCGGATCTTTGGCGCCGCCTTTACGCAGGGTGATCGAGACGAAATCGCCCTTCTCGAAGAGCGTCTTGCCCTTGTAGAGCGCCTGATGCGCCGGCGTGGCGATCTCGGCCCCCAGGCCCGGCGTTTCGCTCTTGTGGGCCATCACGATGCCCGACACGGTATTCATATCCTTTTCGAGCGCGATATAGCCCCAGATGTCGTCCCACAGCCCCTTACCGATGAGCGGGATGATCACGCGGCCGTCGGTGGCCTCGAAGAGGATCAGCGTCTTCCGTTCGTAATCGGCTCGCAGGTCCTTGTTCGTCTTCATCATGTCGAAGACCTCCTCGGCGGGCTTTTCCGTCTTGTTGCCGGCCGCGTCGACCACATAGGCCTTGACCATCGCGTCGAAGTCGCCGTCCGGAACGCCCAGCGATTGCAGGATATTGTTCTTCTTCTCGCCCAATTCGTTTGCGTACTGGCGTTTCTGCAACGACAAGGCAGCCAGCGACAGCAGAACGGCGACGATGACGACCATCACGGTCGAGTAGAGGATGATATAGGCGTTGGAGTTCTTGTCCGAGAACAGCCCGCCCTTCTTCGCGCCTGCATCTCCGGCACCTGCCTCGACGATCTCTTCGAACTCCGAAGCCGGTGCGCCGCAAACGGGACATTTGGCCGGTGCGGCATCGCCTTCGTGAATATAGCCGCAGACAGAGCATTTCCACTTTTCCATTTTCTTTTCCTCCGTTTTTTCATTGAATTGAATGGTATGTAACAGGGATTCCACCGCATCCGCCGGGATGCCGGGATATGCTTTGATACGCTCCAGGAACGCCTTGGTGTTGCCACTCTGGGGGAGCATGAAGCCTGCTTCCCGGCACAGGTCCTCCGCCATCAGCCGGGAGGATTTTTCCACGGCCACGCTCAGGGCATCTGGTAGCTGAGAAGCAATGCTCTCGGCTTGAGCCTTACTCTGTACCAGACCCCGCAGGGCTTCCACTACCTTGTCCTCCTTGGGCTGCTGCACAGGAAGGGTCTTGGGAACCATAGAAATGGCCGAGGACGGACAGGCTTCGGCACAGGCACCGCAGCCGATACACTTTTCAAGATCAATGATGCTGTTCTCTGTATCAGTTGCTCCGGTTGGGCAGACATAGAGGCAAAGGCAATCCTTGGTGCACAGGCGAAGATTTCTCACCGCGTATTTTTCAGCCATCATCAAGCCCTCCCTTCCACTTTTTCAAATTTCCAGCTGGGCACCTTGCATACCGGACAAAGATCCGGAGCCGCGTTGCCCACATAGACAAAGCCGCAGACCGTGCAGACCCAGACGCCGGTATTCTCCAGCATCTTTTCCCCTTCGGTTTTGTAGCGTGTCAGCAGGGATTGGAGCATCCGGGTGACTTTTTCGCTCCAGACCTGACAGCGCAGGGCACCCCGATCTGGCTTTTCCGCGGATACCGCGTTGCCATAAGGATAACCCACCGAGAGATCGTTTTCGATGAGCTCCAGCAACTTTGCGGTGCTGGCTTCCTGCACCGGTTCCGCCTTGGACCGGAAGAACTCTGCCAGCTTTCGGAAGTCCTCCGCCTGCTGGGAGAGATACTGTTTTTCGCAGCCTCTTGCCAGATTAGAGCAGATGATGCTCATTTCCATGGCGGACAGTTCCTTCTCCACATGGGGCTTGTCCAGCGCGGCAGCAGGCTTGGCTTGCTCGGTGTTCTCACGGAACTGGGATTTATCCGCACCGCACAGGGGACACTTCCAATCGACAGGAAGATCTTCCCACTTGCCACCGGCAGCTTCGTCATAAATATAGCCGCAAATACTGCAAACATATTGCTTCATAGGGTTCACCGCCTCCTTTAGCCACATTTTATCAAATCACGGCACAAATACCGTGACTTTGTCACTTATTTCAGCCGCAGGAGTGATGGCCGCAGCCATGATCACCGCAGTTGCCCTCGTGGTGGTGCTCTCCGTGGTGGCTGCACATCACATTGGGGTTATAGGCCAGCGTTCCGGCAGCCAGCGCCTCTGCCGCCTGGTCCGCGTCGCCGGATACACCGCCATACAGCTGGATGCCTGCCGCTGCCAGCGCTGCCTGGGCGCCGCCGCCAATGCCTCCGCAGATCAGTGCGTCCACATGCAGTGCGCTCAGAACACCTGCAAGCGCGCCGTGGCCACTGCCGTTGGTATCCACCACCTCTGAGAATACGATCTTCCCGTTTTCCACGTCATAGACCTTGAACTGCTCTGTGTGGCCGAAGTGCTGAAAGATCTCTCCGTTTTCGTAAGTAACTGCAATTCTCATGATGTGTTCTCCTTTTGGCTTTGCGTACTGTTGATTGAATTTTTGTTTATAGCAATTGGTGCATCCGCAGGCCCGGTTACCCCCGTTGCAGAGCTGATAGTCTCCGCCTTCCATCCGCAGAGGAAGGCCGTCCACCAGCACATCCGCCATTTTCTTACGGGCGCTGGCGTAGATCTGCTGTACGGTGGTGCGGGCTACCTGCATGAAATCGCAGCACTGTTCCTGGGAGAGTCCCTCTTTGTCGATGAGGCGGATGGTCCCGTACTCATCCACCGTCAGGATAACTACCTGTTCTCTGTTTTTATGGTCTTCCGGTAAAAATGTCAGTGTCTGGGGGTAATCACACACGCGCCTGCATTTCTTTGGCCGTGGCACAGGGTATACCTCCTTTCTGTACGTTGCTCTATAAAGACAGTATAGGCTTATTTGCGGCATATGTCAATTATAATAATTGACATATGCCGCAAATGGCTTTATACTGAGTATGACTGAAGTAGAGGGGGCGCACAATGGAGTTTCAAGATTTTTTTCCTGTTTGGGAGAAAATGACTTCCGTACAACAGCAGCAACTTAAAGGCAGCGCGATCAGCCGTACTGTAAAGAAGTGGACTGTTTTTCATAACGGAAACCTGGATTGTACGGGTCTGCTTCTGATCCGGCATGGTCAGCTTCGCTCCTACATCCTCTCCGACGAGGGACGGGAGATCACCCTCTACCGCCTGTTTGACCGGGATATCTGCCTGTTCTCCGCATCCTGCATGATGCGGTCCATTCAATTTGAAATGATGATCGAGGCAGAAAAGGACACGGAGCTATGGATCGTCCCTGCAGAAATATATCAAAGCATCATGCAGGAATCCGCCCCGGTATCCAATTTTACCAATGAGATCATGGCCACCCGGTTCTCCGAGGTCATGTGGCTCATGGAGCAGATCATGTGGAAGAGCTTTGACAAGCGGCTGGCCGCGTTTTTGCTGGAAGAAAGCATGCTGGAAGAAACGCAGGTCCTCAAAATTACCCACGAGACCATCGCCAACCATCTGGGAACTGCCCGGGAGGTGGTCACCCGGATGCTGCGGTATTTCCAGAGCGAGGGCATGGTGAAGCTGGCCCGGGGAACTGTGGAGATCACGGATGGGGCCGCATTGGAGGAACTGCAACATGCGTAAGCCGCTGCCGATGCTCTCTCAACTCGTTTTCAGTTTTATGAAAGTAGGGCTGTTTACCTTTGGCGGCGGATACGCCATGATCTCCGTGATCACCGATACCTGCGTGGAGAAAAAGCGGTGGCTGACACAGGATGAGATGATGGACCTCACCGTAGTGGCGGAATCCACGCCCGGCCCCATCGCCATCAACTGCGCCACTTATGTGGGCTACAAGATGGCAGGCATGACGGGCGCCGTGCTGGCGACCCTGGGTATCGTGCTCCCTTCTTTTGTGATCCTCTATCTCATCTCCATGTTCCTGGAGCACTTTCTGGAATATCAGGTGATTGCTGCAGCATGCAGGGGCATCAAAGTCGGCGTAAGCCTGCTGATTTTAGATGCCGGGGCAACGATGCTGAAGAAGATGAAGAAAAAGCCGCAGCCGCGTATCATCGCAGGATGCGCCTTTGTCATCATGCTGCTTGGCAACCTCCTCTCCTTGCGGATCTCCTCTGTCGCTTTGATGCTGGCAGCAGGGATCATCAGCCTGTCCGTTTTTGCCGCAAAAAGCGCACCGGCGCAGAGAGGCGGTGCGGGGCAATGATCTATCTGGAACTGCTTCTGGGCTTTTTGAAGGTGGGTTGCTTTACCTTTGGCGGCGCGTATAGCGCCATCCCCCTCATCCGGGATGTGGTGCTGTCTTACAGCTGGCTCAGCGACGAGGAGTTGAGCTATATGATCGCCGTCAGCGAAAGCACGCCCGGTCCCATTATGGTGAATCTGGCCACATATGTGGGCAGCAGTCAGGCCGGCTTTTGGGGTGCGGTTCTCGCCACGCTGGCGGTGGTGCTACCGTCTTTCTTCGTGATCCTGCTGGTCATGAACCTACTCAACGGCATCCTGAAAAGCAAGTATGCACAGGCCGTTCTGCAGGGACTGAAGCCCTGAATGATCGGCATCATCCTGGCCACTTGGATCTATATGACGTTGCACAACTGCTTTCCTCTGGCGCAAGATGCCAAGGTGGACTTCCGGGCACTGTTGATCGTAGTGGTATTGGCTGCCTGTATGGCGGTATACCGTGCTTTCAAGAAGAAAAAGCTCTCGCCCATCCTGCTGATCATCGCCTCGGCCGCGCTTGGAATTCTCATTTACTAAAAGATACCCCTTCTCAGTTCCTGTGAGATCTGAGAAGGGGCTTATTGTTATTTGTCCATGCCGCAGGCGGTAGCCGATTCAATGAGACAGCGATCATTGGTCACAGCATCATAGAACCGGAAGCCGCCGGAGAAGTTATAGCAGTCAAAGCCGTTTCCGGCCAGGATACGACAGGCAATGTAGCTGCGCAGGCCGCTCTGACAGATGACGTAGACAGGCTTACGCTTGTCCAGCTCACCCAGCCGCTCCCGCAGCTCGTCCACCGGGATGTTAAAGAAGCCGTCAATGTGTCCGTGTGCGAATTCTTCCACAGTGCGGGTGTCCAACAGAGTTACGCTTCCGTCACGAGGAAGACGATCTGCATCTTCCAGATGCCATTGTTTCAGAACACCGTTTGCGATATTCTCAACCATAAAGCCAGCCATATTTACCGGGTCTTTCGCAGAGGAATAAGGCGGTGCGTAGGCCAGATCCAGATCCTTCAGTTCCGTGGCTTTCATTCCTGCCCGGATAGCGGTGGCCAGCACATCAATGCGCTTATCCACACCTTCATAGCCTACGATCTGCGCACCCAGCAGGCGATAAGTCGCCTTTTCAAAGACCACCTTCATTGTCATGACTTTCCCGCCGGGGTAGTAACCTGCATGGCTCATGGGCGACAGGATAACCGTATCAACATCCAGCCCTGTTTTTCTGGCGTTGGTCTCATTTACGCCGGTAGTAGCGGCAGTCATGCCGAAGATCTTGATGACACTGCTGCCTTGGGAGCCGGTATAATGGCTGTCTCCGCCACAGATGTTGTCCGCAGCGATTCGTCCCTGTTTATTGGCAGGGCCAGCCAAAGAGATCAGAGCATCCTGCCCGGTGACGAAGTGCTTCACCTGCACCGCATCGCCCACGGCATAGATGTCGGAAATGGAGGTTTCCATTCGGTCATTGACCACAATACTTCCTTTAATGCCCAGTTCCAACCCGGCATCCTTTGCAAGGGTGGTTTCGGGAGAAACACCAATGGCCAGGATTACCATATCCGCATGGAGAGGCTGTTCGTCTTTCAGCAGCACATCCACGCCGCCGTCCCTTTCCTCAAACCCTTCTACGGTATGACCAAGTGCCAGCTTTACACCGTGCTTGCGCATTTCATTATGGATGAAAGAAGCCATATCGGCATCAAAGGGATTCATAAGCTGTTTTGGACGCTGGACAATGGTGACATCCATCCCCAGCTCTCGCAGGTTTTCTGCCAGCTCCAATCCAATGAAGCCACCACCTGCCAGTACAGCGGATTTGGGATGGTTTGCATTGATGTAATCCTTGATGCAGAAGGTATCTTCAACAGTGCGCAGGGTAAACAGCTTATCAAGACCTACACCGGGAAGCCGGGGCTGGGTAGGCTTGGCTCCGGGAGAGAGGATCAGCTTGTCGTAGCTTTCCTCAAATACCTCCCCGGTTTCCAAATCGGTCACGGAGACCGCCTTCTTGTCGGGATGAATGGCAGTGACCTCGTGGCGCACACGCATGGAGACCCGAAAGCGGGAGAAGAAGCTCTCCGGCGTCTGGAGGGTCAGCTCCTCGGGATCCTCAATGACCCCACCAATGTAATAGGGCAGACCGCAGTTGGCGTAGGAGATGAACCCGGACCGCTCAAACACCACGATCTCCGCCTGCTCGTTCAATCTGCGGATGCGGGCCGCAGCAGTAGCGCCGCCTGCCACGCCGCCTACGATGACAACCTTCATATCAATGCTCCACCTTTCCTGCATAAGCGGCGATGCCGCCGATATTTTTGACGTTGGTATACCCCATGCCCTCCAGCACGCTGACCGCCTGAGCGCTTCTGGCTCCGCTATGGCAGTAGACAAACACGGGCGTATCTTGATTATTTACGAAGCTGGTCACCTTGTCAAGAGACTGCAGAGGCACATTCTTGCTGCCGGGGATATGGCCCTCCCGGTATTCCTCCGGTGTTCGGACATCCAGCAGGACCGCGCCGGGCGTTGCATTGTATTCCCTGACGCCCTCACCAATGTCGGGCCCTTTCAGAAAGTCAAAAAATCCCATGTCCATGTCCTCCTCACAGCACGGCCAGAATCTGCGCCTTGGGCTTCGCACCCACCGTTTTATTGGCAAGTTTGCCGTTCTTCATCACCACAAGGGTGGGGATGCTCATGACGCCGAACTGCGCGGCCAGTTCCGGCTGCTCGTCCACATTGACCTTGCCAACTTTGATGTCGCCGCGCTCAGACGCGATCTCATCCACAACTGGGCTGACCATCCGGCAGGGGCCGCACCAGGGCGCCCAGAAGTCCAGTAGGACGGGTTTCTCGGAATTCAGAACCTCATTCTGGAAATTACTCTTATTGATATGGATGACAGACATATACAAGTCCTCCTGTGATCTTTTGTTTGATGTCTCCATGATAACCTGAATTTTCTACAAGTTCCGTGATATTGTCACGCTTCGCCGCTGACGGTTTCTCCCGTCCAGTCATTGATACCGCCGAACTCTACGATATTTGTGTATTCCTCGTTGGCTTTGACGGCAGTTTCGGCCTCCTTATTGTAAGTGCCAAATGCGTCGCTGACGCTGATCGCGCCATGCTTCAGCTCCTCGATGGCTTTGGCGGTATTATTGAAATACTTCGCGGAAGAGGATTTCTTCGCCGCGTTCAGTTCGCTGCCCAGCGCAGCCATCTTCTTTTCCACTGTTTGGCTGGAATCCGAAAGCGCGTCTTCACCCTCCGCCAATTCGCCGACGCCTTCCTTCAGCGACTGCGCCGCCTGATTGGCGTCGTCCAGTGCGATCACCAGCGATGGATAGGTTTCGGCAATGGACTGCTGCAGTGATTCGTCGAATCCGTTCCACACTTCCATGGCCGCCAGAACGCCTTCCGTGCCGCCTTCGCCAAAGGCGCTCAGCAGCGCGCCGACCTGATCGTCGTAGCTGTCCGTTTCGGCTGCATTCGCGGTGCGTTCCCGGCGCAGCTCCTCCGCCATGTCGGATAGCGAGATGGACTGCGCAGCATCGCGCATTTCGTAGAGCCGCCGCACAATCTCTTCCACATCGCCGCCGCACTCGACGGCAAGGTTCGATATATCGCCGAACATCTGACACATGGTGTCCAGATGCCCCGCAGCGTCCAATTCGTCCAGCGCGTTGTCCCATGCCGCAGTCACGTCTTCGCTGCCTTCCTCCGCCTTGCGAACCGTGCTCTCCAGATAGCTGACGCCGCCCTGATATCCGTTTTCTTCGACGCGCTTGAACCGGCGCTCCCGCTGCTCGTCTGCAGCGGCCTGTGCCGCCTGCGCTTGACGGTTGGTTACAACGCCGTAAGCCGCCGCCTGTTCATAGACGGACGCGGTGGTCTGATCTGTCAGTTCCTTTGCGCGGGCAATGTATTCCGCCGAACCACGTTGAAGCTGCGTCAGCTCTCCGTACTCCGCTTCCAACAGCGCATACGCGATCAGTACGGATTGTGGGTCATAGCTGCCGTCCGCCGGGTTAATGGCTTTGGCGGCAGAGGAAAGCGCGCCCGCGTGTTCCAGATCGACCTGCAAATCATTGAGATTGTGCAGCCGCGCCTATGCGGCGTACAATTCGTCCGCACTGGTCGCGCCATCCAGCAGCATTGCGCCCAGCGCGCCATACTGATCCAACATACCGGATACGTCCACACCCTCATTGCTCAACCGGATCAGCGATTGATAAAATGCACTCTCCTTATCTTCAGCCGCGGAAACCTCGGCGATAATACCGCGCATGGCGTCCGACCACAGCGCGGATTGCTGCTTCAAGCCCGCAGCTGTATCGCCAAAATAGTCCTTCCAGGCATCCTTGCCCGCCTTATCCTCGGCTTCACGGATCTTCAGCATCGCCTGCTCGAAATCCTCCGCCGACGCAGTGCCGTCGTTGAGCTTGTCGATGAGTGAAGGCATTGCCGTGGTAATCGCATTGATCGCCTCAGCAGACAGCGCCTCGAAGGTGCTGTTTACGCTGGCACTATCGCCGTTTCGGGCAAAGCCTGCCATGTCAGTCAGCCCCGCAATTGCCTCATTGCGTGCAATGGTGTCTGCGTGCAGGGATTTGTAGGCGCTGCTGATCTTGGTGGTTTCAGTGTTTGCGGCATTGGCGGCCTTGCGCATGATGGCGATGATACCCTCCATGCCCGCGTTGATGCGCCCTTCGCCGTCCATGACGGTGGTGTCGATGTCGGAGAACATATCGAAAAAGGCGTTTACGAATACCTCCGCCTGCGCATGGATTTCTTCTTCCGTTCCATCGGGAATCAGCTCTCGCGCCCAGTCCTCAGCGTACTCGTACAGCCCCTTGCCATCCGGCTTCAGCAGTTCATCCCACAGGGAAGAGGCGTCCAGCGCCGTCATATCCCGCTTGGCCTGCTTGAGCGCGTTGGCCAGCTGGTCGGGACAGGAGGTCTGCTTCATTCCGCAGTGGATCCCATCCAGTCGCGCGATCACCTCGTCGATCGCCATGCCGTCGACCAGCTTGGAAATGCCCTGCAGAT
>OLSQ01003135.1_pt1 | contig 11210 bp, 16 predicted proteins | sample 1672561 | NCBI WGS metagenome assembly OLSQ01 (sample SAMEA3136699, study PRJEB25190) | human gut metagenome | biome: human gut; feature: human-associated habitat; material: faeces | place: Austria | collected 2013 | reverse complement strand
GCACGCCGTCCCACTTGAGGCTCTGGAGGTAGTCCTGGACCTCGTTGAAAGCGTGGGCGGTGGAATGGAGGGAGAGGGCACCGTCAATCTTGCCGTTGCCGGTGATGTGGTGGTATCTCTCCATATACCAGTAAAGTCCCTGGTTGTCGTTATCGTCCCACAGGCGGCGCTCCGTGCGGTCATCCCACGGCAGGGCACCAAGCACCTCACCACGGCCGGCAAACTGGTTTAGGGCAAACTTGCCTTTGAGCAGCGGGTCATTTTCAAGGATTATCCACACATTATCAATGGTTGCCTTTGGCAAGCCTGTTTGGGTATTCACCGCCAGCTTGCTCATCCAGTTTGCGGGCTCTGCATCATTGGAGGCGGTCACGCCCTCAAAGTCTTGCAAAGCCTCCTGGTAGCGTTCTTGGCTCATCAGTGCGGCAACATCCTTGTCCTGCACCGCAAGCTCACACATGGCACGGTAGGATGGCAGACGGTTGGCAGGCGTGCCGGTCTGTGCATCATCGTCCTTGTCCCCAAAGCGGTGGAGGCGTACAAGGTCAAAGGCGTTGACCAGTCTGCCGCCGCAAGGGTCGGTTGCATGGTGACTGTATAAAAACTTGCCGCTGTCATATACCACTGCGCCACCGGTGGTGGAGCCGCCCAGATAGGTATAACGCCCCGGCATACTCTCCACCGGCTCATACATGCCGGGGATGAGTTCATCCATAGCACGGTAAATGTCATAGGTGCGGCAGAACGCGCCCACAACGCCGGTCTTGCCCTCCGGGTCACCCTGTTTGACTGCCAGCTTGGGCAGGGAGAGGGCGCCGGGGACTTGCGGCCAGGTGGTGCAGTCGCGCCAGTCCTCATACTGTGCCAAAAGTCCGTTGGCAGAGAGGAGCGGCTTGTCCTGCCATAAATAGATATACTGGCTGTCAGCGCAACAGGAGGGCCAATACATAAGGCGCGACACCTCAAAGGTGGTAGGGTCACAAAGTTCCAAGCCTATGTACTCGGCCATTTTGCGTGCCAGCGGCTCATATTCATCCGCAGACACCGTGCGGTCAAGTGGGATGAGAACACGCAGGCGTGGTGCCGCAGGGCTGTGTTTACGGGTACTGTAGATGCAATAGCCGCATCCCAAAGCCTCCACACGCCGCAGCACATCATCCGTGCCCCCAGAGGGGATATTGTCAAGGTCCAGAGTTATGACATCACGCCCGGTCACATTGCCTGCCTTGCGGCGCGGGCCGGACAGCGTGCCTGCCATAAAGCCGCCCACATCCTTGAGGTCATCCTGCTGGACCTTTTTCATGTTCAAGTATTCTGCCAACGGCTCTGTGCCCCTGGCAGGTGTCTGGAGCCTTGCCCACAACTCTGATATGAGCATAGTCTGAGGCAGCCAGGACATTGCACGCCGGTTGCTACCGGCTGATATTGTTATTTTGCGGTCATATTGCATCTTGGCTCACCTCTCTATCTACATAAAACCTCCAACCGTTCCGACAGGCGGAGGAGTTTTTCAGCTTTTATGGTGTCAACTTCTGAACGGTTGCCGTAAATGATACGGAGCTGCTCAAGCATGATTTCCACATCAGCCATTTCCTCTGAAATATTGGTTGTGTTCTTAAAGCCTCTCATGTTCTTGGAGAGCTCTTTTGTAAGTTCAGCCATTTCCTCCATGCAGAGGACAAGCTGGTGCTCCTTGCCACATTTCTTGACGGCGGCGGTATAGATGTCACGGGTTTTCATAGCTGCACCTCACCGTCACGGACAACCACGGCACGGTCATCCCAATACTCGGATGCTCCAACCTTTCTGGGGCGGGTGCCAAAGGCAGCAATCCAGGAGGGGAGGCTTTCATTGACCGCATCAAAGTGTAGTCCCCATTGGGCACAGGCATCCAACGCCTGTTGGAGCAGTTCACCCTCCCGGCAGGTCCATAAAATCAGACCGGCGCCGGCGGCTTGCTCCGCAATGGCTTTGTCGATAACGCTCCGGTTGGGTGCTCCGATGTTCGGAAAAGCATTTGTGCAAATGCACCCGTCAAAATCAATGGCTATGGCTTTCATCTAAAGCACCTCCCTGTCTTTTTGTCTTTGAGCTCAATGCGTGCAAGCAGTTCAAAACCGCTTTCAGCAATGATAAATTTAAGCACTTTTATGAGAAAATTGACCTTGCCCTCCAGCGCGGCATCCTCCTGCATAATGGGTTTCAAAGCATGGTATGCGGTAGGGTCGGGGCATCCGCTTTGATTGAGAAACGGGTTTCTGTTTTCAGCCATCACGGGGCCTCCTTTCCTACAATTTCGCCTGCACAGGCGGCGTAGCCTGCAAGGTCAATAAAGCTGTCCATTTTGTCACCATTGTGGATGCGTGCCACTTTCAGCAATGCCAGCATCATGGCAACATCTTTGGCGGTGAACAGGGTGCCCATGTAGACCGTCCAAAGCTGCCCAATGAGGCCAAAGCTGTCCTCCGGCGTTCCATAGTCCTGCTCACGCTCACCGCAGACACAAGCCTTTGCAGCATCCAATATCTCTGCTCTTTTCATATGACACCTCCAAAATCAGATGCGGCAGACGGGTGCTGACAAGCGGGGCAAAGGTCAATCCATTCCCCATGCGCGTCTTTGCGTGAACGCCAACCAGCGGCTTTTTTGGCATCCACCGCATCATAGAAGTCCTCAAACGGTCCGATGTCATCACCGCAGATGTCACACACGGCAATGTAGATGTCATAGTCCTTTTCAATGCTCATTGTTTTCTCCCTCCTCCGGAAAATGGTATTTTGTCACGGCAATGGGAAAGTCCTCAATTTCGCTTGCCCAGAGGCAAGAGCCTTTTCCGTTGAGCCATTCCCATATCAGCGGAAAGCCCCCAATGCCGTCAAAGAGGCTTGCCATTGTGGGATGTCCGCAGCCTACACAAAGGCTCAGACGGGTCAAGACATACGCCCAGGGTGGGAGGGCAATGCTATTGCCAAGCGCCTTGTAGCGTGCGGTGTCTGCACTCTCAGCGTGGCTCTTGCCGTTTTCTCCTACCCATGCGCCTATGTCTGTCCAACCGTCCGGAAAGCCTTGCAGGCGTTCACATTCCAAAGGGGTAAGACGGCGGACGGTCAGCCGTTCGGTGTCAATCACGCTGTTAAAGTTCTGCTTATCTGGCATCCGTTGTCCCCCCCCCCCGCATTTCGTGCGGTGAGAGTGTCGATGACCTGCCCACCGTTCCAGTATTGGTACATATCAAGTTTTCACTCCCTCCGCCATAATCACCGCCGGAGGCTTTCAGAGTTCCGCAGCCTCGGCGGTAGTTTCCATATTGATAGTTTTCATACATAATCATTCTCTGTGCCTCCATCCTTGTAGCACACTATGTGTGACTGCTTATAGTCCCTCGCCATAAGGGTAGGGCATACATCGCAGCCGATTGACATAAAAGAGCCGCAAGTGGCGGCGTAAACATCAGCTACTTGTTTTCTAATATCAGAGGAACATTCCCCCCCCCCGGTGCCCATTTGACCGCTTAGGGTCTGCACAACGCCGTCCTCATTGATTTTCACACGGCTGTCCTGCGGGTGGTTTTCAACAGCAAGCTGCACAATGGCAATCCCACCTTGATTTTTTGCGGGGTCGGGGCGGGTGGCATCTAATGTTTTAGAAACGCCAACCTCACGGCATCCGCTGTGTGGATTTGTGCTTTTCATGCTGTTTGAGGCAAGGCTGTCAAAGCTAAAAGCCTTGGCGTGGTTTTCAATGACCACCGCACGCCCTGCACCTGTTGCACCAAGCGTGTGGCATGGGTCACCAACCTGTGGATTGCTTGCGTTGGTCTTACTGGTGACGGTTTCACCGTTGTAGACGATTGCAAGCCGTCCTCTAATATCTGCATCATGCTTTGGCATACCGGCTCCGGCACGCAAGGTGCTTGCCACATCGTCCAGCGGCTCACTGTAAACGGCGGGGCGGTCAATAGTGTTGAGGGTGTAGCTTACTCCCTCTGTCCATCCTTTGCCGTTGCATCCTGCGGTGTCGGCTCTGTCAATGCAGTTTCCCTGGATGCAGAATGTTGACCCGCCTGGTTGAGCAGCGCCGTCTTGAGCAGGGGCGGCAGCTCTTTGCCACGGCGCTCCGCTCTGCGGACAATACCCAGGCACGCCTTGGCGCTCAAAGAGTATTTCTGGGGCGGTGAGGCCTCCAAAATCTGCGACAAGTGCGATGCGTTTTCTACGCTGGGGCACTCCCCAAAACTGAGCATCGAAAACGCGCCAAGCAACGCTCCATTTTCCTCCCACATCGGTGAGGCATCCGGCTGTTGGCCATCCGTTCTTAGGGACAGAAACAGCGGGGACTTGCGGCTCTGCGATTTTGATTGTTTCCTGGAGGACTGCCCCAAAATCCTCTCCTTTGTTGGAGCTGAAAGCTCCGGGGACATTTTCCCAGACCATCCAACGGGGGCGGATGTCTGTACCTGTTCTACCTCTTGCGGCATCTGCACACCTCATTTCTTTTATAATTCTGATTTGCTCCATAAAGAGCCCGGACCGTTCACCGGCAAGACCGGCACGCCTGCCGGCCACAGATAAGTCCTGGCAAGGACTGCCGCCGATGATGACATTGACGGGCTCCACCATAGAGCCGTTGATTTGCGTTATATCTCCCAAGTGTTTCAATGGTGAGCCTCCTATCTTTTCTCAATTTCCTCAAACACCATCTTTTCCGGCAGCATTTTGTGGCACACATACACGCTGCTAAAGGGCGGATTGAGTGATGGTTTGGGGTCTTGGTAGCTTTGGAAATACGCCACTCGTCTGTTGAAATACATGATTTCAAACTCGTTTTCTCTGAACATTTCAAAACGCTCTTGGCTCTCAAACAGTCCTACAACGCCAACCAGCATTGCAAAGGGTTTTCCTATGTCAAAGAGCCGTTGCAGCACTTGCCCCTTTACGGAGTACGGAGGGTTGCTTATGATATAGTCACAAGCAGGCGGGACGCATTGGAAAAAGTCCCCCCCCGTGGCTATGTGAGAGTGAATGACTGACACGCCGCAGGCGGCATATTGGGAGAGCAGTTTGACAAAGTTGCTTTCCTCTGTGTCAAAGGGGCACCAGATGGTGCAGGGCATTTTGATGTACTTGAGTATTGGCTTTATTGCATATTCCGGTGTGTAAAACTCATCATTTTGGGAGGATGCCACTTTGTCCATTTTCATGTTGCGTGTACCTCCTCGGTGGTAAGTAAAATAATTTTTCAGTAACGGTAAATTGGTTGCCCTTGTTCCGGTCTAAAGTTCGGGTAAAGGGTTTTTCCCATATACATTGGATGTCCGGCGGTGCCTCTTGTTCACTGACAAAAACCGTGTGCCCTAAATCGGCAAGTAGCCGCATTGCTATCCAAAACTCTGTGGTGTCAAACTTGTCCCCGGTGTAGCCCGTGGTGTTGTTGTAGGGCGGGTCAGCGTATATCACAGAATTGGGTGGGATGCACAAGCGGCGGTAATCACCACACACAAATTGGGCATCTTGCAGCGTTGCCATATCTTTCAGTAGGGAGCGCTTGCTCTGTTCGGCGTAATTGGTGCCGGTTTTATTCCTTGCGTATCCGCCAAACCATTTGCCTCCAAAGCTGCACCCAAAGCCTACAAAACCGGCAAGAACGGGGTCTGCATCCTTGTTTTCCCGTATGTATCGGTACTGCTCCAGAGTGATGTGCTCCGGCAGGTTATAGCCTTGTTGAACGCCTTGGAGCATTGCAATGAGGTATTCGTGCCGGTCATTGAGGAGTTTGCGGGAAAAACCTTGCACCTTGCTTTCCACGGCACAACTGCCGCAAAATAAGCTGACAAAGCAATCCCCCCCCCCCCCGCAACCTGCATGATTATCTGAGCAATGGGTTTGGCAATTCTTGATTTTCCGCCTTGGTATCTCATTGATAATCTCTGCGATTGACCGGGCAATCCGGCTTTTGCCGCCCATGTATTGCAAGGTCAATCAGTCCTTTCTAAAGAATTGCCCCACCCAACCGTCTGCGTTTAGCGGCAGTCCGGGCGCCCAAGGGATAGGCTGGCGCATAATGGAGCACACATACTCAAGCATGGTGTCCTCATCCGCCCACGGGGTCACATCAATAATGACCTCATCGTGCACATGGAACACAACGGGCAGGTGCGCCGCCTCAAGCCGTTCTATGGTGTCGGCAAGGCAGTCACGGGCGATGGCCTGCACGCAGTTCTCCACCAGCTTGCCGCCGTAGGTTTCAATGCGTTTCCACCGTTTGGTTTTCTGGTCCATGCCCATGTAGGAGATGGACGGGTTGCCCCATTGGTTTTCACCAATGCCGGGGCTTACATAGTAGAGTTTGCGCCCGGACGGCAGTGTGATGGTCATGCAGTCGGTGCCCTGGTTATAATCAAATTCACGGGTGATAATTAAGCCGTTGATGCCTATGGAGCCGCCCTGTGTGATAACCTGGACGGCGGCGTTGTCCATTGCATACCAGAGGTCACGGATGCGCTTGTTTGCCTCACGCCAGCGGCTCACGATGTCGGGCAAGTCCTCCTCCGGGATGCCCATATCCAAAGCACCCATATTGATGAGCGCCCCTGTGCTGCCTTGGTAGCCAAGCGCCAACTCTGCAACCTTGCCTTTCTGCCGGAGAGCATACTCCGGGTTGCCTTTCTTGATGAGGTCAATGGGCACGCCAAACATCTGGGATGCGGATGCCTCATAAATTTTGCCATGGGTGCGGAACACCTCAAGCCGCCATTGTTCACCCGCAAGCCAGGAGATGACACGGGCCTCAATAGCGGAAAAGTCCGCATCAATCAGCACATGCCCCTCTGGCGCAACAAAAGCTGTGCGGATGAGCTGGCTGAGGCTGTCCGGCACGGAGCCGTAGATGCACCGCAAGCCGTCAAGGTTATGCTTTCGCACAAGGTCACGGGCAAGGGGCAGCGGCTCTAAATAAGTGCGGGGCAGGTTTTGCACCTGCACCAGTCTGCCTGCCCATCTACCGGTGCGGTTGGCTCCGTAAAATTGGAGCAGTCCACGGACACGGCCATCCGGGCAGACAGCAGCCTCAATGGCATCATATTTTTTGGTGCTGGTCTTGCCTAATTCCTGGCGTATCTCCAGCATCCTTTGCACCTGCGGACTGTTGCCGTCTTTATTCAAGAGGCGTGAAACGGTATCTTTGCGGAGGTCAGTGAGTTCCTCGCCCATTTCCTCCTGCAACCACTGTGTAAGCTGTCCAACGCTGTTGGGGTTGTCCAATTTGGAGAGGTCGGTTGCCTCCTGCATCAAGTTCTTGCGGACGGTACTGCCAAGATAAAGAGCGCCGCTGACAAAATCCATATCCACCGCAACGCCACGGGCGTTGATGATGAGGTCGGTTTCCCACTGTTTCTGCACAAAGTCCGGCACGGGAAAAGCGGAAAGCCTCCGCTCAATTTCCATTTCCGTCACAACATCCTGGCGGCAGTATTCTTTGAACAACTGCCACTTTGCCGGGTCATGCTGTGGATAGTTGCGGGTACGCCCACCGTTGGCTTTAGTAGGGGCGCATGGTACGCAGAAATAGCGGATGAGTGCCTTGCCGGTATTCAGCTTGCGCTTATCCTCCTCAAGTCCTAACGCCCGTCCCGTGGCATCCAAGCCCGCCGTATAGCCGCAGTAGAGGCCGTGGAACATGGTGCAGCGCCACTGCTCCGGCGGCAGATAACCAACAAACTTTGAGAGGCACCCCCATTCAAAGGGGGCGTTGTATGCGTGCTTGATGTACTCCGGGCTGGTGAGAGAATTGACAAGCCACGGGGGTAGTTGTTCCCCCGTGGCCAAGTCAACGATTTCGACAGGGGCACCATCCAGGCTATAAGCAAACAGCAGGATTTCAAAGTCGGGACTGGAGATATACTTTTGAGCGCCGGCTTTGGCAATCGGTACGCTGGAATAAGTTTCAAGGTCTATACTGAGATGGTGCATGATGTCCTCCTTTCTTAGTTGCGGAAAGCCTCATCCATGGTGTAGAGCTGCATGATGTTCTCCGTGTTCACGCCACGGGCATCCAGCTCCGCCAGCATGGTGTTAAAAAGCGTGGTGCCCTTGACATACTCCACCAGTTCCTCAGCGGAGAGACTGGTGATGTTGTGGACGGACACCTTGCGGATGTCCTCACGGCGGTTGGAGGTCCAAGCCTGGGGCTCCGCAAAAGTGGCGCTTTCAATGTCGGCCACAAGCATGGTCTGCACACGGGCAGGTTTTTGCAAAAGCATCTTGACCGTATTGAGCAGGTGTCTGGTTTCCATTTCTTTGACTTTGAAAGTCACGCCAAGGGCTCCAATCCAAAGCCGGCCATCAAATCTGGTGTTCATCGGTTACTCCTCCTTTTACATGGGCTGTCCTGTGATGGGGTTGATGCCGTTTCCGTTGTTCCAAGGTGCGGTGTTCATAGGCGGCTGAGGAGCAGCCGCAGGCGCAACACCGTAGGCAACGGGCGTGGGCGCTCCATAAGCGGGAGCAGCCGCAGGGGATGCGCCGATGCCTGCAAAGTCGGATGCGGCGGAGGACTGCCCACTCAGCGGCTCACCGTCACGGGTCTTGAGAACATTGCCAAGACCGCAGCCAACGCCCTTGTTGCCGCTGTTGGAGTAACCAAAGAAACGGACTGTGACACGGGCATACATGCCGCTGTAAATGTCAGCGGGGGAAAGCTCACAGTTGATGTTGTCGATGCCAACAACCTGCGGCTTGTTCTTGGTGGAGGCGGTAATCACCCAATGCCCCTTGCACTCATCGCCAAAGGGCACGCCGGACTTTCTCACGCCGTCACCGTCCCACACGGGGGTAGCAAGCTGAGGAGGGCGTGCGCCGTTCCACACCTTGGTCAATGCCTCGTTTGCGGCGGCGTTGATAGCGGCATCAATGTCCGCTTTGGTTGCCACATCGGTCTTGGGGATGAGCAGGGTCACGGAGTATTTTGGCTCACCGCCCTGCTGGGCGGCTCTGGGGGTGGTCAAGTTGGCATAGGAGAGGCGTACCTCACCGGTTAAAACTTTCATAGGGTCATTCTGATACATAGTCACTAATCTCCTTTTCACTTAAAATTCATTTTTTGTTTTGTATCATTCCAATAGCCGTAAATCCGCACCCAATGTTGGTGGATGCCTTTGGCGCTCTTTACGGCTTTATGGAGCCTGTTGTTTTGGGCCATGATGGCACGGCCCTTTTGCTCTGCTTGTTCGGCACAAGCCGCCAACCGTTTTGAAAATCAACGGATGTCTGCCTCCACGCCTCTTTGCTTTCCTCAACGATGTGTGGGAGAAAAGCCTCCACAGCATCAATGGCTGTCTGGTTGTTCCACGGTTCTGAAAGCATCAGCTTGAACAGCTTGCGAATATTCGGAGCAGGTAGCCCCGTGAGCTTGTCCAGATAAAGCTCAAAACGGGCGGTGTCATACTGAAAGCGGATGGTTGCGTGGGTCATCGCTTGCCTCCCATCTTTCTATCCAAGTGGAAAAGTTCTTTTGTCATATAGTAGGAAAGCAAGCAGGCAATCCAACCGTCAACTTTGCTGCTGTGGACGGCGCCCTCAAACACATACTCAGCGCCTACCCAACAAAGGGTGAGAATGGTGAGTATAAAAGCATACATAAGGGCAAAAAGAGCAAGTTTCGGTAGTAGAGGTTTCATTGTTCGCTCACCACCCCGGCAAAGTCGGAGGCGGCAGGTGAGTAGGTTTCCCTCTTGTCTGTCGCAAGCGCAAGGGTAGGTTTGCCCAAAGGTTTGACCACAAAGCTGCCGATTTTCTCAGCAAATTCAGCCTTGCCCATCAGTTTCTCCAGTTCGGAGAGGGTTTTAGGTTTGCGGTCATAGACAAGTGCCTCATCATATCCGGCCGCAATAACGGCCTTGATGGCGGCATCTTGGTCCGTAAAGGTGCGGTTGCTCCTACCGGCCACAAGTTTCCACCCGGTAATAGGCTTGCCGTCAAGCATGGTCTTGAGAGCGTACTCCTCAAGGTCTTTGTACCACTGGACAAGCTGCTGCCCACGGATGAGCAGGTCACCAATTTCCGCATCAGAGAGGAGCGGGTGGACTTCATTGCCGTGCGGTCCGATGTGAGAAAACTCCTGCGGCACCAGACTGTCAGCCGGAACGCTGGAGGCAGGCACACAGCCCTTGAAATCCTCCAAAGCGGTGTTGACATTGGCGCGGGCACGGCACTGTGCCTTGCCACGGCAAAAGCGGCAGTGCTCACCGGGAACAAAATCACCAAGACCGGAGAAAGCCTTTTGTGCAATCGGCTTGATGCTATCGCCCCATGCTTTCAGCTCCTCCACGGTGATGATGTCGGTGGTGTAGCTGTCAAGGCGCGGCTGGTCAATGCTCATGCGTACCTTTTTGATGGTGTCACCAAAGATAGGGGCGTAACGCTTGAGAGCACCAAGGGCATAAAGCCGCATTTGCGGATTGCCAACGGCGGACACGGGCACGCCTTTCCCATGCTTGTAGTCCGTGATGCTGAGGGTGTCCCCACCAATCATCACATTGTCGCAGGTGCCAAAGCCCTCCGGCACATAGTCGTTAAAATCAACCTTGACCTCTGCGGCAACGGTCGGCGCACTGTCATAGAGCATTGCCTGCTCCGTGAGGTGTTCCATGTAAAGGTCTGTGGTCTTGTCCATTTCCGGGTTATAAAGCGGCTCTTTCTTGAGTTTGTTGAGGCGGGTGGTGTAGGTGCGGGAGGTCATCAAAGTGAATTTCTTGAGGGTCTTGAGTTCTGCAATGGCGTGAGCCAAGCGCCCCTCCTCCGCATATTCGCTTGTGCTTTCCGGCAGACCCTCCTCAAAACGGGGAGCCGCTGTGCAGTTGAGCCATCGTGCTGCCGATGATGCAGACAGCAATGCGTGTTTTTCTGGAGGCATCAGAGCACCTCCTTAAATCTGGGCGCCAAGGGCACGCAGTTCCGTGGCAAAGGCGCCGTACTGGTCGGGGGTGAGCTGGGTGACAGCCTGCACGCCGTATTTGGTGAGCAGTGCAAGCAACTGCTCCATCTTGCCTGCATCCACAAGGTTTGCACCTGCTTTTGAGCCTTTTGCGCCGTTGCAACCTTGGCCGCAAGGTCTTTTGCGCCCGCAAGCGCCTCACCCGCTGCATTCACGCGCAGCTGCGCCGCATCGAAGGCGGCCTTCGCCTGTGCCTGGCGAACGTCCGAGCCCGCAAGCTT
>OLSQ01003130.1_pt1 | contig 11217 bp, 10 predicted proteins | sample 1672561 | NCBI WGS metagenome assembly OLSQ01 (sample SAMEA3136699, study PRJEB25190) | human gut metagenome | biome: human gut; feature: human-associated habitat; material: faeces | place: Austria | collected 2013 | reverse complement strand
GGCAGTATATAGACGTGCGCTGCGCCGACGCTCTCCTGCAGATGATTGCCGACTGCGCCGAGGCCGGGAACGACCCATACATATGCTCCGGTTACCGCACCATGGAAAAGCAGCAGTACCTCTTCAATAATAAGATCGCGCGCCTTGTCGCCGCCGGGACGGATCCGGAGGAAGCGCCTGCGATCGCGGCGCAGTCCGTCGCCATCCCCGGCACGAGCGAGCACCAGCTCGGCCTTGCCGCGGATATCATCGACCTCAACTATCCCTACCTTGACGAGGGACAGGAGGAGACCTCAACGCAGAAATGGCTCATGGAAAACTCATGGAAGTACGGCTTCATCCTGCGCTATCCGAACGGCAGCAGCGATATTACCGGCATCATCTACGAGCCGTGGCACTACCGCTATGTCGGCCTTGACGTCGCCAAGGAGATATACGACCTTGGCGTGACGCTCGAGGAATACCTTGATATGTTCTATGAACCGATAGATTGAGCAGTGTTTAGTTGAAAAATGCTGCACTGTGTGGTACTATACATTCTATATTAATATGTTGTTCTCCTGAAAGGGCTTTACGGAATGAAAGTTGCTGCCGCCGAACGAAAAAAAGAAAACAAATATAATATCCTGTCAGGGGCGCTCATCGCCTTTGCGCTGTGCTTTACGCTCTTTATCTATGCCCCGTATGAGCTGTATGTGACAAACCAGCTTGAGTTCTGGTTCACGGCGGGGCAGATGCTCCCGTATGCGCTGGGGCTGTTTGCCGCAGCCTTTCTCGCGATCCTTCTGGTGCTGTATATTGCCCGCAGGATAAACGAGAAGCTTTATAACCTTGTAAGCGCGGCCTGCCTTGTCGCGCTTATCTGCAGTTGGGTGCAGGGCAGCTTCCTCGTGTGGGATCTGCCGCCCATGGACGGCAAGCCTGTTGATTGGGGCAGCTTTCCCGTTGACCGTATCTGCTCCATAGCTCTGTGGGTCATCGTTATTGCCGCGGCGCTGGTGCTCGTGAAGAAGCTCGGCGGCAGCCGGCTTGTGAAGCTCGGCTCCTATGCCTCGCTTGCCATCGCCTTTATCCTTGCCGTCACGCTCGGCACAGTCTTCCTGACCACCGAGCTTTCGGATAAAAGCCGCGCGCTCATCGCGACGGATGAAGATATGTTCACCTATTCCGAGGACGATAACCTCCTGATACTCGTCCTTGACGCCGTGGACTCCACTGCCTTTGAGCAGTCCATGGCGCGCGACGCACATTACAGCAAGATATTCAGTGACTTCACCTATTTCAGAAACACGGTCGGCGGCTATCCTTACTCGCAGCTGTCGATACCACTGATCCTGACGGGGCAGTGGTACGAAGCGCAGGAGTCCTTTGCCGACTATGAGCGCGAGGCTTATGCGTCCTCTCCGCTTCTGGAGCGCCTTGATCAGGAGGGCTACCGGAAGGGACTGTACCTGTATGACAGCTATTCCCTTGCGGCGATCTCACCTGACAGCTTTGAGAATCTGACTCAGGATCAGCCAGTGCCCGATTCCGCACTGTATATGTGCAAGCTCATGATAAAAATGACCATCATCAAGCACGCGCCGTGGGATCTCAAGTACCTTGGCTACGATCTCCCCGGCAGGCTCAATGAGTCTGTAAAGTACGGCGGCGATGGTGACCTCAGCTACTTCAACTGGTCAGACCTCGCTTTTTACAATACGCTCAAAAACGATTCTCCGATCACCTCCGGCGGTGAAAAGCGCTTCAAGTATATCCACCTTGAGGGCGCGCATGAGCCGCATGTCTATGACAAGGACTTCAACGTCCTCGAGTCCAGCCCGTACCGGGACGTCATAGAAGCCAACTTCACAATGCTGGATCTGTTCCTGAGCCAGATGAAGGAGGCCGGAGTGTATGACAACACTGCCATAGTCATCATGGCAGACCATGGCAGCCATAACGATACTGATCTGCGCACCATCAATCAGAACCCGATCCTTCTCATCAAGGGACGCAGCGAGCAGCATGACGGACTGACCGTGAGCTATGCCCCGGTGTCCTATGACGATCTTCAGCAGGCGTATCAGCGGCTGCTGGACGGAGAAGGCTCGGACGGCGTCTTCGATTGGCATGAGGGCGATGCGCGTGCCCGCCGCTTCCTCTGGTACGAAATGGCGGATAATTCTCTGCTCACGGAATATGAGCAGACCGGCAGCGCCGAGGATATGACGACTCTTGTGCCTACCGGTACTGTTTACGAGCGCAAATAAAAGATCGCGGGGATACGGATATAATGGAATGGTTGGAAAAAGCATTTGAATGGGCGCTGCGGCTGTGCTATGACCTCTGCGGCAATTACGGCCTGGCGATAATTCTTTTCACTGTGCTCAGCAAGGTGATCCTTTTGCCGATATCCGTCTGGGTTCAGAAGAACTCCATAAAGATGGTGAAGATGCAGCCGGAGATAAATATGCTCAAGGCACAGCATTTCGGTGATCCCGATGCCATTGCCGAGGGACAGTCGGCAATATTCAAGCGCGAGGGCTACAGCCCGTTTGCGTCCATCATCCCCTTGGCCGTACAGCTCGTTATCCTCATGGGGCTCATCGCCGCTATACGCTCCGGCATGAATGACAGCGCCATAGATATGCGCTTTCTCGGCGTGGATCTCAGCCTTGTCCCGAGCGAGGAGAAGGGCTGGCTGATCCTCTCGCCGATCCTTGCCGGTGCGTCCGCGTGGCTCATGTGCGCCGCGCAGAATGCTGCGAACGTGCTTCAGGTGGAGCAGAACAACTGGAATAAATACGGCATGCTCGGCCTGTCAGTGGCGCTGTCGCTGTATCTCGGCTGGTTTGTTCCGGTCGGTGTCGCAGTCTACTGGATCGTCAGCAACCTCCTTGCGATCGTCATGCTCTATGCCCTGAATGCATGGATAAACCCGAAGGACTATGTCGACTATGAGGCACTGGAGAAGAGCAAGCAGGAGCTTGCAGCGCTCGAGAACCTCGGCGGGAAAAAGGACAAGGCGGCAGCCCGGCGCGAGCGCGCGGATTATAAGCGCTTTTTCTCGGTAGCGAACAAGCATCTTGTGTTTTATTCTGAGAATACGGGCTTTTATAAGTATTATAAAACGACGATAGAGTATATCCTCAGCAATACGAATATCACCGTCCACTATATCACGAGCGATCCGAACGATATCGTGTTCGAGCTTGCAAAGGAGCAGCCGAAGCTCAAGCCGTACTATATCGGCGAAAAGAAGCTCATCACGCTCATGATGAAGATGGACGCGGACGTGGTCGTCATGACCATGCCCGATCTTGAGAATTTCCACATCAAGCGCAGCTATGTCAGGAAGGACATAGAATATATCTACGTCCAGCACGGCGTGGGCAGCACGAACTCGCTTCTGCGCAAGGGCGCGCAGGACCATTATGACACCGTGTTCTGCACCGGCCCCTCGCAGGAGCGTGAGATACGCCAGATGGAGGAGCTTGACGATACGCCGAGGAAGAACCTTGTCGAGGTCGGCTACCCTCTGCTGGATGAAATGCTCGAGGCCTATGAGAGCAAGGCCGTAAAGGTGAACGAAACCAAGCAGATACTTATCGCTCCCTCGTGGCAGAAGGACAATATCGTCGACAGCTGCCTTGAGAAGCTGCTCGATTCGCTCGGCGGCCGCGGCTTCAATGTTGTGGTCAGACCGCACCCGCAGCATGTGCGCCATAAGAAAGCATATATGGAGCAGCTCAAGGCCCGCTATGCCGGACGCGACGATATTGAGATACAGACCGATTTCTCGTCAAACTCCACCGTCTTTGACTCTGACCTGCTCATCACCGACTGGTCGGATATTTCCTGGGAATTTGCGTTTACCACGAAAAAGCCGGTGCTGTTCATAAACACACCCATGAAAGTCATGAACCCCGACTGGCAGAAGATCGCCGAGGTGCCGCTGAATATTGCCCTGCGCGATGTGATAGGCCGCTCGCTTGAAGTGGACGAAATAGATAAGGCCGGAGATACCGTTCTGGAAATGCTGGGTCAGCAGGAGCAGTACAGAGAGCAGATCGATCGCGCCATGCATGAATATGTGTATAACATAGGCAGCAGCACGCGTGTCGGTGCAAAATATATTATCGGCGCAATACAGAAGAAAGCACAGGAAAGAAAGGAAAATAAATAAAATGAAGAAGCTTGCAAAGATTTCCGGCGTTGTCCTCACCGCGTTTACCGCCATGCTGATGTTCGGCGCGAACGGCGAAGCATATATCGACCCCTCGGTCATGACTTATGTGATCCAGGCTGTTGCGGGTATCGTCGTTGCGGTCGGCGCGGTCGTCGGTATCTACTGGAGAAAGGCCAAGAAAAAGGTCAACGAGGCTCTCGGCGTCGATGAGAATAAGAACAAAGAAGTTGAGTCCGACGATATAGTCGTTGAGAACGACGGGGAAGAGCAGAAATAAACTGCCGCACCGCTTCCTTTCAGCAGACGGCAATGAGAAAAAACGTTTCCTACATTCTGGTGCTGGCGGCAGTTGTGCTGCTGGCTATGCTCGTCTCGATATTCAAGTGGCAGCTTTTGCTGATACATGGGGACTCTATGGCTCCCACGTACCGCAGCTTCAGCCTTGTGCTGCTGGATAAGCAGCCCGGCGCGTACAGCCGCGGGGACGTCATACTGTACCGGTGCGAAAGCCTTGGCCGCGGCATAGTCAAGCGCATTGCCGCCGTGCCGGGCGACAGGCTGCGCGCGGAGAACGGTACCCTGCTTATAAACGATGAGCCGACAGCTCCGCTGCCGGCAGAGTCTGTGCGCCCGGAATATCTCACTGCCGGGGAGTTTACCGTACCGGAAGGCTGCTTTTTCCTGCTGGGGGATAATCTTGTACACAGCATTGACAGCCGCTATGCCCAAATAGGGCTTGCGGAGGAGCGAGGAATGGTCGGGAAAGTTCTGACCTGAGCGGCTGCCGCGCGCAGACAGCTCCGCCGCGTTGTCTTCCAGCGCGATTCCATGAAGCTGCCGGGGGTGCAGAATGACATCATCAATTCCACAACTTATAGAGTCGTGCGGTTTTTGCCGTGCCGATGAAGTCGAGGGACTTCAGAAGATGAAGACCGGTATGACTAACCGTTCATACTCTTTTTTTGCCCGCGGCGGTCAGTACATAATCCGCGTCCCCGGAGAGGGAACGGAGCAGATGATAAACCGTGCGCAGGAACACGCTGTGTACAGCGTTATTGCCCCGCTTGGGATAAGCGAGGAGGTACACTATTTTGATCCCGTGTCCGGGATCAAAATTTCTTCATTCCTGAAAGGCATGCACACCTGCCGCCCCGATGATTGGGAAGAGGTTGCGCTGTGTATGAGAGCACTAAGGAGCTTTCATGGAAGAAAGCTCCATGTTGAGCACAGCTTTGACCTTTGGGAGCGGATAGATTTTTATGAGAGCCTGTGGAACGGTGAAAAATCACTGTACGCGGATTACCGGCAGACGAAGGAAACAGTCCTGTCTCTGCGCAGGTTCATCGACGCGCAGCCGAAAACTCTCCAGCTGTGCCATATCGACTCAATACCGGATAATTTTCTGTTCTCGGAGTCGGCGTACAATGAGAAGACGATAAAGCTTATCGACTGGGAGTATTCCGGAACGCAGGATCCGCACCTTGACATTGCGATGTTCATTGTCTATGCCATGTATGACCGCGCATGGGCTGACAGGCTTATTGATATGTACTTCACCGAGGGCTGCGACGAAGCTGTCCGGCTCAAGATATATTGCTATATTGCCATCAGCGGGCTGCTTTGGAGCAACTGGTGTGAATTCAAGCATCACTGCGGGATCGACTTCGGAGAATATGCTCTGCGGCAGTATGAATATGCAAAGGAATATTCTTCAATATTTATCGATGAATACAGAAAAAGGTTCGGAGAGGCATATGTCTGAAACGAAGCATAGGGTAGAGCGCGCGATAATAGTCGCGGCAGGTATAGGCAAGCGCCTTCAGCCCGTGACGCTTACCACGCCGAAGCCTTTGGTTTCGGTAAACGGAGTGCGTATGATCGATACGATAGTCGAAGCTCTCCATGCAAACGGCATCTATGAGATATATGTCGTTGTGGGCTATCTGAAGGAACAGTTTTATGAATGGGCAAAAAGCTATGACGGCATCGAGCTGATCGAAAACCCATGGTATAACGAATGCAACAACATCAGCTCGCTCTATTCGGCACGTGAGCATCTGAAAAACGCGATAGTCCTTGACGGCGACCAGTTTATCAGTAACCCCGAGATACTCCATCCTGATTTCACCCGCTCCGGGTATAGCTGTGTGTGGACAGATGAGGAGACGCCGGAGTGGCTTCTTACGGTGGAGGATGGAATCGTCACCAAATGCAGCCGTACAGGCGGCTGCCGCGGCTGGCAGCTCTACAGTGTCTCGCGCTGGACTGAGGAAGACGGGCAGAGACTCAGCGCACAGCTTGAGCTTGAATTCGTCCGCAATAAAAATCGCGATATATACTGGGATGACGTTGCTCTATTCTGCCATCCGGAGGATTACAGCCTGACTGTGTACCCGATTCGTTCTGGCGATCTGCGCGAGATAGACAGCTTTGCGGAGTTGTGTGAGCTTGACCCAACATATAATATATAGTGAGGCATTCCGTATGAAAACAGACAGAAAAACGTTGGGCAGGGAGCTCGACTGGGTATCCATGATAGTTCCGTTGACCGTCGTGCTAATTATATGCGCGCTGTTCATGATTTTTCCTGATAGGTCGAAACTGGTTCTGAGTGTTGTGCGAGGGTTTCTGGGTGACGATTTTGGCCTGTATTACGCTTTGATGGGCACTGGTACACTTGGCTGCACGCTGTACATTGCTTTTTCCAAGTTCGGCAAAATAAAGCTTGGTGACTGTGAAAAGCCGCAGTACCGCTCCTTCCAGTGGGGAATGATGATATTCACCTCCACTATGGCCGCGGATATACTCTTTTACTCGCTCTGCGAGTGGGCGCTGTACGCGAACGAACCGCAGATAGAAATGATGGGCGGTATGCAGAAATGGGCGTCCACATATCCTTTGCTTCATTGGGGGCCTATCGCATGGGGCTTTTATATAGTTCTGGCGGTCGCTTTCGGCTTCATGATACATGTCCGCGGCCGCGATAAACAGAAGTTCTCTGAGGCCTGCCGCCCGCTGCTGGGCGACCGCGTTGAGCGCGGCTGGGGGCGCGCGATCGACCTGACTGCGATCTTTGCGCTGCTTGCGGGCACGGCCACAACGTTTTCCTTGGCAACGCCGCTGCTTTCGTGCGCGATATGCCATGTGTTTTCTCTGCGCGCCGGTACTGGGCTGACCATTGTGATCCTCCTGATGATCGCCGCGGTGTATACCATTACTGTCTGGTTCGGTATGAAAGGGATCGCAAAGCTCGCAGTCATATGCAGCTACTGCTTCTTTGCCCTGCTTGCCTATGTCCTGTTCGGCGGCGGCGAAGCGCGCTATATTCTTGAAACTGGTTTTTCGTCAATCGGCAACCTTGTCCAGAACTTTATCGGCCTGTCGACTTGGATGGATCCTCTGCGCGAGACGAGCTTTCCGCAGAACTGGACGATCTATTACTGGGCTTACTGGATGGTCTGGTGTGTCGCAACGCCGTTCTTTATCGGCGTCATAAGCAAGGGGCGCAGCATACGCAATACTATACTCGGCGGCTACGGCTGGGGCATTGCCGGTACGTTCACGTCGTTTATCATTCTCGGCAATTACGGGCTTGCCCAGCAGATGAAGCACGGGCTTGATATCACCGGCTTCATTGCTGACGGCGGCGACTATTCCGAAGCTATCATACAGATATTTGAGACTCTGCCGCTGACGGAGCTCGGGCTTATCCTGCTTGCCGTCACAATGGTGGCGTTTTATTCCACCACCTTCGACGCACTGACCCTTGTCGTGTCAAGCTACTCGTATAAGCGGCTCAAGCCGGACGAGGAACCGGATAAGCGTGTCCGCACGTTCTGGGCGGTAGTGTTCATCCTGCTGCCGATCGCTCTCATATTCTCGGAGAACTCCATGAGCAGTCTACAGTCGGTATCCATCATCGCCGCGTTCCCGATAGGCATAATAATTATTCTTATTACCGCAAGCTTCTTTAAGGATGCTTCCACCTATCTGCGCGAGAAAGGCTCGGACAAATAATTTAAATCAGTCAAGCAACAGAATAGGCAGGCTCCATAAATCGGAGCCTGCCTATCACTATATATTCAAGTCCTCGTCCGTCACTTCGCCTATGCAGACTATGTTCGTCGGCCCGGTCAGGTAAATGTCCCGTACCGTGCCGCCGTCCTGCGTGAGCGTGACATTGAGCACCCCGCCGGGGGAGCTGAGCGTCACGTCCCTTCCCGATACCTGCCCCAGCAGCGTGAGCGCCGCGGCGGCGGAGCCGCAGCCCGTCCCGCAGGCAAGCGTGAAGTCCTCGACTCCGCGCTCGAAGGTCTTTATCCTGAGTGTGTCGCGCCCTGTGAGCTCTACGAAATTGACGTTCGCGCCCTTGGGAAAAGCGGGGGAGAAGCGCAGCGCGCGCCCAAGCTCCCGCAGCTCACTTTCGTCCAGCTCCTCAAAGCCGTCGAGCCGCACCACCGCGTGCGGCAGACCGGGGCAGCCGAGCTCTATGTAGCAGCAGTCGTATTCCTTCCCACCGACCGGGACGCTCCTGTGCAGGTCGATGACGGACGGGTCATTGAGCCGTATGCGGTAGCGCCGCCGGTCTATGCGCTCGCCGGTCACGAGCCCAGCCGTTGTCTCAACTCGCTGCGTCTCGCCCGCAAGGCCGTTTTCGTAGCCCCAGCGGCATATGCACCGCGCTCCGTTTCCGCACATCTCGCCGAGGCTGCCGTCGGAATTGAAGAACAGCATCCCGTAGTCCCCGCCATTCTTCGCCGGTGTTACGGCCATCAGCCCATCTGCGCCTATTGAGGTATGGAAGGCGCACAGCTGCTTTGCCAGCGCCCCGAGCCGCTCCTCGGGGATGCGCTCTTCTATGTTGTTGATGATAATGAAGTCGTTCCCGGCTCCGTGCATTTTCGTGAATCTCATGCCTGCCTCCGGCGTATAGAATTTATACCGCTATTATATCCGCCCGCTTCGACTATTTCAATTGTTGAAATAGGATTACCGATGTGGTAAAATGTTAACATAGTAATTTTCGTATTGTTACGGAGGTCTGTTATGACTCTTGAGGTTGTCCCTGCTCTGAGCATCGCCGGCATGGCCGTGGCTCTCCTTGTTTCCTTCGCGCTGCCCATAGCGCTGTTCATCTATTCAAAGAAAAAGCTGCATGCCAAAACTGCGGTGTTCTTCATCGGCTGCGGCGTATTCGTCGTCATGGTCGTCCTGCTTGAGAGCCTTGCGCATAACCTCATCCTCGGCTCCACCGGCAGCGCGATCACCGGCAATCCCTTGCTCTTCGCGCTCTACGGCGGACTGATGGCGGCGCTCTTTGAGGAGACCGGGCGCTATATCGCCATGCGCTATTTCTTAAAACCGCTGGACTTTAACAACGCCTTCATGTACGGTGTCGGCCACGGCGGCATCGAGGCAATGCTCCTCATCGGCCTTGCTATGCTTAGCAACATCGTCAGCTCCGTCATGATAAATTCCGGCGCCATGGCGGCGAGCCTTGCCGCTCTGGATGCGGATACCGCCGCCAAGACCGCGGCGTCCCTCTCCGCACTATGGCAGACGCCGAGCGCCTACTATTTTCTCAGCGGTTTGGAGCGTGTCATTGCCATAACGCTGCACATCAGCCTTTCACTGCTCGTGTTCCGTGCCGTGAGGTACGGGGAGAAGAAGTACCTATTGCTTGCGTATTTCCTCCACTTCCTCGTTGACGCAGCGTCGGTGCTTATAAACGCCTATCTCCCCCTGTGGACGGTCGAGCTCGTCACCGCCGCCCTGACTGCCGGGACGGCATATCTTGCAAAGCGCGCCTGCAAAAATGAAGATATTCCAATAAGGGAGGAAACATAATACTATGATGAGAAGGATTACAAATCTTATTCTATGCGCCATCTTTGTGCTGACGCTCTGCGCCTGCGGAGACGTGAGCAATGCTGCGACGCATGAGGTTGAATCGGAACTATATACTCAGGACGATATCAAATCCGCCATTAATGTTACGAAGCGTCAGTTCCGCCGTAACTGGAACGGCTGCACCCTGACCGAGATATACTATGCCGGTGACGAGGTTTCCGAAAAGCATCAGGAGTGGGCGGACAGAAACGGACTTGATGAGGTCATCGTCCTTATCTCGTCCTTCGATGTTGACTCCTCCGGCGGCGACGGGTCACTGAACCCGAACAGCACCTATAAAAACTGGATGTGGATCCTCGGCAGGTCAAAAGGTGGTCAATGGCAGCCACTTGACCACGGGTATTGAAAGCAAAAGCACCCGCATTTTCATGCGGGTGCTCAATTTATTTAAGAACGCTTCCGTCAGCGAGAGTGATGGTGTAGCCGTTAAAATCAATGGTGCCGTTGTTGGTGAGGCTCGTCACCGTGCAGTCGCCGGTGAGCTTCCATGTGCAGCCCTCGCCGATGGTTATGACAGCGTTGTTCTCAACGGGAGCGCTCCCTGTGAGGTTCGCCGCAATACTGATCCTGCCGGTAAAGCAGCTGCCGTTTGTGAGCGTCATATCAAGGGTGGAGATGCTGTCGACTATGATATCGCCGTTTATATCCTGTCCGTCCGCTGTGAACTCGACCTGTGCGCCGTTAGAACCGGCCTGACCCCAGCCGCGGCTGCCGCTGTTGCCGCATACGCGCATGAAGCAGCCCTCGCCGTCAGCGTCGGTGATCTCAACTCCAGAGAGCTTTATGATGCTGTGGGTGTTCGTGACGTATATTACATCGCCGTTATTCGATGTGAGGCTGCCGCCGGTCATTGAAAACTCGGAGGTGCCGACATCGGCGTCCCCGGACATGGACTGGTAGATCATAACACTGTGGACGTTTTCATCGGAGCTTGCGCCCTCGGTGTCGCTCATGTTCCCGGAGACGGTGCAGTTTTCAAGGGTTATCGAGTTCTTTCCCTCAATGACGAGCGCTTCGGAGCTGTTCGCGGTGAGCTCGGCATTTTTCACGGTGATGCTTGCCGTGGAATATACGGCGGGGGAGTTATAGCCGTTCGATGTGTAGCTGCCGCCGTCGACGTTCACTGTGCCTCCGCC
>OLSQ01003129.1_pt1 | contig 11217 bp, 12 predicted proteins | sample 1672561 | NCBI WGS metagenome assembly OLSQ01 (sample SAMEA3136699, study PRJEB25190) | human gut metagenome | biome: human gut; feature: human-associated habitat; material: faeces | place: Austria | collected 2013 | reverse complement strand
CGAGGAATCCCGCACCCACATCCCGGCACGCCACTGGCCTGCTGTGGCGTCCCAGGCAGGGGTCAGGGTGGTTTGCAGCTGTTCCCCGCCGCGGATATAGATGACCTCCACTTCCGCTCCCTGCGCCGCGTCCAGCGCAGCTTTCACGGCGTCATTGTTTTCCGTGGCGGTTTCTCCGATGCAGACCACCCGATCTCCCAGGTGCAGGCCCGCCGCCTTGGCGGGGTTGGCGGTGCCGCCATCTGCCCGGTCCACATCGGAAAAGCCCACGATGAGCGCCCCCTCTTGACCCCAAAGGGCGTCCCGCAGACGGTTACGCTGGGGCGTGTTGTCACCACCGTGCGGATGGTCTTGACGGGCAGCCAGCCGCCCAGGGCCAGCGTGGTCTGGTAGCTGCCCACCGCGCGGGTGCTGACAACATTCTGGCTCCCGTGCAGGCGCAGCGGCTCCACCCAGCCAAACCGGGGCAGCACAAGGGCCTGCTCAGGTTCCAGGTACACGCGGTCCGGCAGGCAGGCGTTCAGCCAGCCCAGCGCGGCGGCCAGCGCCGCCAGCAGATACACTGCTGCCAGCTTCACCCGCCGTCCTCTTCCGCTCCTGCGGTTCTGCTCTTCCACGCGTTTTGCCCCCTTTTGCGGTTTGGGGGTAGTATGTGCAAAAGAAATGCGAATTATAAACAAAAAGAGCCCCTCAGCCAAAGCTGATGAGCTCATCTGTCTTTATGCGGAAGAAGGGACTTGAACCCTCACTCACGAAGAACTGGTGCCTAAAACCAGCGCGTCTGCCGTTCCGCCACTTCCGCACATACCAACTTGATTAGTTTAGCAAGATTCATGTAAAATGTCAATCATTTGCCGCACGATTCCCCTATTTCCCCCGGTAGACGTTCCTGACGTTCCAGAACCCGCGCACTCGTAAACAGCCCACTGGGCTGTTTACTGCCCCGCCTACGGCGTGGCCGTGCTGTTCAAATTCTCTCCTCCGCACAACAAAAAAACCAGAACACAATGTGTTCTGGTCTTTAGTGCGAAGGAGGGGATTTGAACCCCCAAGGATAAACCACACGCACCTCAAACGTGCGCGTCTGCCAGTTCCGCCACCTTCGCATACATCGGTGGTGCGTCCTGCGGTTTTGAGGTGGAAACCGTTGTGCGGACTGCTTGAGTATATTATCATATTGCTCCTGGAAAGTCAAGCTTTTTCATAGATTTTTTTGGTGCTCATATCCTATAAAAGACCCTTTGAAACAAGAAACAACTTACAAAGGAGGATTTTGGAGATGCGGTTTTCCAAAAAGAATTTTCTGCTCGGTGCAGCACTGTTGTTCTTGGGCACGGCGCTTGGGTTTGGCCTCGGGAATTTCTTTGGTGCGGCGCCGCTCATTGGCTGCCGGGAGAACGATTTGACCCCGGTGCCGGACACGGAATTCCTCACACCTGCCCCCAGCTCTGCGCCCGCTGTGTCACAGCCGCCTGCACCACCTGAAAAATGGGTCTGCCTGACTTTTGACGACGGCCCCAGCAAAACAACGCCCGCGGTGCTGGAGGCTCTGAACAATGCAGGGGTCAAAGCGACATTTTTTGTCGTTGCCACGGGCTACAACGAAAAATATCTGCCATTGTTGACGGAAGCATCCGCCGCCGGGCACCAAATCGCACTCCACTCTGCCTCCCACGAATACAGCGACATCTACCGCGGCTCTGATGCCTACTGGCAGGACATCGCCCTGCTGAAACAGCGCATCAGTCCTTACATCAACGCCGAAAGCATTCGCTATCTGCGCTTTCCGGGCGGAAGTACCAATACCGTCAGCCGCCGTTATGGCGGAAAAGGGCTGATGAAACAATTAAAATCCGAAGTGGAACAGAAAGGCTACCAGTGGGTAGACTGGAACGTCTGCGCGGAGGATGCTGTGGGCGGCAAGCCCAGTGCCAGCACTATTTTTCGCAATGTCGTGCGGGAAACGGGTGAACAGACACAGTGTATTGTTCTGATGCACGACTCCTCTTCTACCCGCACTACGGCGGAAGCGTTGCCTGATATCATTGCATGGTACAAAGATAACGGGTTTGCATTCTGTACGGTGGAGCAGGTCGTGCCGCTGCCATAGCGCAAAAACGCCCCGGAGGGTCTGCAGTGCAGACGTTCCGGGGCGTTTCCATTGAGCCTTATTCTATTCGAATCAGATCACTGTGCTGCCTGGTTGAACAGGACGAATGCACGGTAGGCCATGTACAGGTCGGTCTTGTGGATGACCTCGAACGGAGAGTGCATGGAGAGCACGGGCACACCGATGTCAATGACGGGGATGCCGCGGTTTGCCACATACTTGGCAATGGTGCCGCCGCCGCCCAGATCCAGGCGGCCCAGCTCACCGATCTGCCATGCCACGTCGTTCTCGTCCATCATGCGGGTAACATAGCCCACCAGCTCGGCGGAAGCGTCATTGGCAGCGCTCTTGCCGCGGCTGCCAGTGTACTTGAACAGGGCGATGCCGCGGCCTGCGTAGGTGCCGTTCTTGGGCTCAAAGGCGCTGGCCCAGGACGGATCGTAAGCGGCGGTCACGTCGGCAGAGAGGCAAACGCTGTTCTGGAATGCAATGATGTCATCCTGACCGGCGGCGCGGCAGAGCTGCTGCATAAAGTGGAAGACGTACATGCTCTGCATACCGGTCACGCCGTCGGAGCCGATCTCTTCCTTATCGGTCAGGACGCAGACGGTGGTGAACGCGGGGTTCTTGGTCTCGATCTCCGCCATCAGAGCGGGGTAAGCATCGACCCGGTCATCGTGGCCGTAGGCGCCCAGCAGGGCGCGGTCAAAGCCGACGTCACGGCACTTGTAAGCGGGCACGACCTCGATCTCAGCGCGGGTGAAGTCTTTCTCCGTGATGCCGTACTTCTCGTTGAGGAGGATCATCGTGTTGAGCTTGACGGCCTCCTTGATGTCGGCATCCTCCACAGCCTCGGAGCCGATGAGAATGTTGAGCTCCTCCGCCTTGATGCCCTCGCTCAGCTTCCGCTCGTTCTGCTCAGCCCCCAGATGGGGCAGCAGGTCCGTGATGCAGAAGACGGGATCAGACTCGTCCTCGCCCACATTCACGCTGACGGTGGTGCCGTCGGCACGAGAGAACACGCCGTGGATGGCCAGCGGCATGGTGCCCCACTGATACTTGCGGATGCCGCCATAGTAGTGGGTCTTGAAATAGCTGAAATGGTCGGACTCGTACAGCGGGTTGGGGCGCAGATCCAAGCGGGGGCTGTCGGTGTGGGCAATGACCAGGTGGAAGCCCTCCTCATAGGGACGGGTGCCGATGGTGGAAGCCACGACAGCCTTGTTCAGCTGGATGAAGTAGACCTTATCACCGGGGGCGTAAGTCTTTTTGGGGTCAAACAGCTGGTAGCCAGCGTCTTTCAGCATCTGTTCGCTCTCAGCGGCCACCTCGCGCTCGGTCTTGCCGTTATCGAGGAACTTGCGGTAGCCCTCTGCAAAATCGGCGGCTGCCTTTTTGACATCTGCGGATTTGTCCGCCGCGTAAGCGGGGGTATAGAGCAGCTTTTCGGCCAGCTGCTGGGTCGGAGTTTTTTCTGCCATAGAATTTCTCCTGCCTTTCTGTTTTCTATCCTAAATATTTGAAACCAGCGGGTCTTCCCTGCCGGTTTTACCAAATTTTGTCCGGCTCACGGCGTGCCGTAAAGCCGGGTGTACACGCCGTAGCAGGCGGTGATCTTTTCCACATAGTGGTGCATCTGGTTGTACGGGAAGCCTTTCAGGGTCTGCCCGTCGGAGGAATGCTCCTCCATCTGCAGCAGGGTGTCCACCGTGCCCCAGCCGCTGTGGTAGGCAGCCGCTGCCGTGGCTACATCGTTGCTGTAGCGTTCCATGCACAGGTGCAGGTAGTAGCAGCCAAACCGGATGCTCACGGCAGGGTCGTAGAGGTCGCCAAATGTCAGGTCCTCGTCCGGGGCGATCTTGCTCCGCAGCCAGAGGAATGTTTCCTCCGTCATCTGCATCAGGCCCCGGGCCTCTACGGTAGAGGTGGCCTCCGGGTCAAACCCGCTCTCCGTGCGGATAAACGAGTAAACCAGCAGCGGGTCCAGCTGATAGACCTGCGCCCACTGCTCCACAAGGGCCTGATATTTGCGGGGGTAGAACTGCTGCTCCACCTGATCGCGGACCGACGGCACCGAGAGCACCACCATCCCCACCAGCGCCAGAAGCACCAGGGCTTTCATCAATTTTTTCAAAATGGACGCGCCACCCCGTCTTTCCCGGCCGCCTCAGCCAGCAGCTGCTCACACAGTGTGTTGGCGGAAGCTTCCAGCGCCTCCAGCGCTCCGTCGTTGCAAAGGACGTAATCCGCATGGGCACGCAGTGTTTCTTCGGGTGTCTGCGCATTCAGGCGGCGGGCAGCCATCTCCGGTGAAATGCCGTCCCGGGCCGCAATGCGGGCCACACTGGTAGCAAAGGGAGCGGTCACGACCGCCAACCGGTCACATTCCGCTTCCGCCTCCGTGCCCACAATGACAGCCCCATCCAGCACAAAGAGGCGGTTTCCAGCTTCCTGCGCCGCCTGTTTCGCTGCCCGGATGCGGCGGAGGATTTCCGGGTGGGTCAGCGCGTCCAACGCCCGCTTGCCCTCCGGCGTTGCAAAGGCCCGGTCTGCCAGCAGGCGGCGGTCCAGCGTGCCATCTGCCCGGAGGATATCGTCCCCGAACCGCTCCGCCAGCTGGGGCAGCAATGGCGAGCCCGGGAGCAAGATCTCCCGAGACATCTGATCGGCATCGGCCAGCGGGACACCGTGTGCAGCAAAAATAGACGTGACCGTGGATTTTCCGCAGCCGCTGCGGCCCGTAATGCCCAGCGTGATCATAGCTTGATCACCCGGAATGCCGCCGCCCGGATCAGGCGGTTGTAAACAGCCATGGAGAGGCCGTCTTTCCGGGGGCAGCGGGCATAGACCACGGAATCTCCCTGCTCATCCAGTGCGCGCAGGCTCCGGAAGATGTGCTTGGCCTGGTCGGCACCATCGCCCTCGCGGCCATACTCCACGCAGGGCACTCCCAGCTTTTCGGCCTCGCCGGTAAAGCAGAGGCAGCTGGGGTTTTGGTCGGCGTGGGCGGCCACATACGCCTTGAACTGCTCAAAGCTGCCCTCCAGCAGGGTCACATCCGCCTTGGGGGCGTAGTGCTTATACTTCATGCCGGGGCTGCGGACCACAGCGCCCTCCGGCAGCTTTTCGAGGATGGCCTTGGAAACTTCCACTTCCTCGCCGAGGGCGCGTTCCAGCTCTTCCAATGTAATGTGGCCGGGGCGGAACAGGGTGGGCTTCTCGCCCACCACCGAGATGACGGTGGATTCCACGCCCACCGCACACTCGCCGCCATCCAGGATCAGCGGCAGGCGGCCATCCATATCGGTAAAGACGTCCTGCGCGTTGGTGGGACTGGGCTTGCCGGAGAGGTTGGCCGAGGGGGCTGCAAAGGCGCAGCCGCTCTGCCGGATGATGGCCTGCACTACCGGGTGACTGGGCATCCGGATGCCCACGGTATCCAGACCGGCACAGCACTCCGCTGCCACCTCCGGGCCGCGGGGCATGATGATGGTCAGGGGGCCAGGGCAGAACGCCGCCATCAGCAGCTGGGCACGCTCCGGAACCTCACTGACAAGGCCGGGCAGCATGTCCGGGCCTGCAATGTGGACGATGAGGGGGTTGTCCTGCGGGCGTCCCTTTGCCACAAAGATTTTTTTGACGGCTTCCCCGTTGCGGGCGTCGGCTGCAATGCCGTACACCGTTTCCGTAGGAAGAGCCACCAGCTCTCCCTGCCGCAGAAGCTCTGCACCGCGGGCGATGCCTGCCGCATCCGCCGGGCGAAGTTCCGTTTTTATTTTCATACAAATCATCGCTCTTTTCTACTGTAAAGTATAGTTTCTTTACACCGTTTCGTGCGTATTATCTATCGCTTTGCGTGTCCAGCTGGCGCAGCTTTTCAGCCTGCTCGCGCATGGCAAGCGCATCGATGATCTCATCCAGATTGCCGTCCATGATCTTGTCCAGATTATGGACCGTCAGGCCAATGCGGTGGTCCGTGCAGCGGTCCTGCGGGAAGTTGTAGGTGCGGATCTTCTCGCTCCGGTCGCCGGTACCCACCTGCCCCTGCCGGTTGGCATTGATGGCGTCCTGCTGCTCTTTCTGTTTCTGGGCCAGCAGGCGGCTGCGCAGAATTTCAAGGGCCTTATCTTTATTCTGGAACTGGCTGCGCTCATTCTGGCATTCTACCACCATGCCGGTGGGGAGATGTGTCACACGGATGGCGCTGGAAGTCTTGTTGATGTGCTGGCCGCCGGCACCCGAAGAGCGGAATGTATCAATGCGGAGGTCTTTCATGTCCAGCGCAAAATCCACTTCCTCGGCCTGGGGCATTACGGCTACCGTTGCCGTGGAGGTGTGGATGCGGCCCTGCGTCTCCGTTTCCGGCACTCGCTGCACTCGGTGGACACCGCTCTCATATTTGAGGCGGTTGTAGGCGCCCCGCCCGTTCACCGCGATGATGGCCTCTTTCACGCCGCCCAGCTCGGTCTCGTTGAGGTTGAGCACTTCCCACTCCCAGCCCCGGCTCTGGACGTACATGCTGTACATCCGCATCAGGCTGTGGGCAAACAGGGCCGCTTCCTCGCCGCCGGCTCCGCTGCGCAGCTCCAAAATCACGCTTTTTTCGTCATTTGCATCCTTGGGCAGCAGCAGAATTTTGAGATTATTTTCCAGCTCCGCCACATCCTGACTCTTTTCGCTGACTTCCTGCTGTACCATTTCCTTAAAGTCCGCGTCGAGGGTCTCCCCCTCCAGCAGGGCTTTGGCCTGTTCCAGATGATCTTTGGCGGTAGCCAGCTTCCGGTAGGCGTCCACCACAGGCTCCAGCTCGTGGTACTCCTGCATCAGGCGGCGGAACAACGCCGGGTCTGCAGCCGTTTCCGGCTGGTTCAGGCGGATGGAAAGCTCTTCAAACCGGTGGCTGACCGCCTCCATTTGGGAAAACAGTTTTGGCATATTGGGCAGTTCTCCTTACAACAATTTCCGAATGTGCTGACAGCTGCAAGGCGCTACACCGTGCCCGGTTTGATGACTTTTTTGATGTTCTTTTCAATTTTTGCGCGGGGCAGCATGACCTCGCGGCCACAGCCCGTGCAGCGGATCCTGAAATCCATGCCCACGCGCAGCACCTCAAAGCTTGCAGCGCCGCAGGGGTGCTTTTTGCGGGTGAGGATGGTATCTCCCACTGCAATGTCCATAAGTGTATCCCTCCTGCTTGTACAAAGTGGTACAGGCCGTATGGGCGGGGCACAACCCCACGCATACAGATATAGTATAAACCAAACTCGTATAAAATGCAATTGTCCGCGCATAGAGTTTTAATGCCGACACCTGCTTTGTGTGCCGACGTGCAGCGGAAAACGCTAAAATAACACAGAAAGAGGAACAAACCATGATGCAGACATTTCGTACTGAAGGCAATTACCGTTCCGCAGACCGGCTCAGCCCCGCAGAACTGCGCGCCGCCATCGCCAGCCGCGAAATTTTACAGAGCACTGCCCTTGCCTTTGACACCCAGCGCCAGCTCCGGTTCGACCTGGGCGGGGTAAAGGCCGTGATGCCCTTTGGCCAGTGTGCCGATGGGGCTGAGAGCGGCACCGTGCGGGACATTGCGGTGCTGACGCGGGTGGGCCGCCCCACCTGCTTTGTGATCGAAGGGATGGAGACCGGGGAAAACGGCCAGCCCTGCTACCTGCTTTCCCGGGCTGAGGCACAGCGGATGTGCAAGGCAGAGTATCTGGACACCTTACAGCCCGGAGACATCCTGCCCTGCACTGTGACCCACATCGAGCCGTTTGGTGCCTTTTGTGACGTTGGGTGCGGCATCAGCGCCCTGCTGCCCATCGACTGCATGTCGGTCAGCCGCATCTCCTCCCCTGCCGACCGGGTGAGTGTGGGCCAGCAGATCCTGTGCGCCATCAAAAGCCGGGATGTGCAGGGGCGGTTCGTGCTGACCATCCGGGAGCTGCTGGGCACCTGGGAGGAGAACGCCGCCGGGTTCACCGTGGGCGAGACCGTGGTGGGCATTGTGCGGAGCGTGGAGGAATACGGCACCTTTGTGGAGATCGCCCCCAATCTGGCCGGCCTTGCCGAGACCTGCCCCGACCTGCACCCCGGGCAGGCGGTGAGCGTCTACATCAAAAACATCCTGCCCGATAAAATGAAGATCAAGCTGGTCATCGTCAACCACAGCCTGGGCCAGAGCCACCGGTTCGACCTGCGCTATTTCATCACCGAGGGGCATATCGACCACTGGCTGTATTCCACCCCTGAAAGCCGCAAGCGTATTGAGACAGATTTTGCGGTTGCGGCTTGCAATCCTGTCTGAAACCCTTTATACTATAAGAAAGTGATTCTTTACGGCCTGCCCCGAGGCAGTGCCGGGCAGCAATTTGAAATAACAAGGGGATGTGCAGAACGATGGCCGCCAACGATGCTTTTACCGCCGGTGTTCGTCCCGGCGGGCTGACCGACAGCACGGAGATCCGGTTGCTGTTGTGTTATCTGGTGAAAAATGCCGGGCCGATCACCCGGACGGAGATCGAGAACGCGCTGATGGAAGAACAGCTGGTCAACTATTTTGAGATCGGCTCCTGTCTGGATGATATCACCCGCCAGCAGCTGGTCACGCTGAAGGAAGATCGCTATTCCATCACCGAAAAAGGACGCAAGGTCGCGCAGGAGCTCGCCTATGACCTGCCCCGCAGTGTGCGGGAGCGCGCGGTGGCGGCGGTTCTGCGCAGTCAGACCTGGGCCCGCAAGGAAGCCGAGTACAGCGCCCGTATCACCGAAAAGCCGGATGGCCACTGCTCCATCCGCTGCACCATCAAGGCACTGGATCAGGAGCTGTTTTGTCTGGACATCGGCACGCCTGACCGGCTGAGTGCCGATCTGGTCAAGAAGCAGTTCATCCTCAAGGGCAACGAGATCTATCAGATGCTCATCACCAAACTGACAGAGTAACAAAGAAACGGGGCTGTTGCAAAAACAGTCCCGTTTCTTTTAGTTCCAGCACGCTGCGGCGATCAGTTCCAGCACACTGCCCGCAATGCAGCGGGCCTTATCCGAGATGAGGAAGCAGTTTTCCAGCTCTGCGCGGCGGGGGTCCACATCGGCCACCTTGAATCCTTTGGTCACCGGGTAGCCATCCCGCAGCAGACCCCGCAGGATGCCGGAGATCTGTGTAACCACCGGCAAACGCTGACCGTCCGGCGTTTCGATCTCGGCCACAGCCTCGCCCGCCTCCACAAAATCAGCGATAGAATGCAGGTTGCGGAAGATACCTGCGGCCTGCGCATGGAGCACACGCTCGGCACCATAGCCGCCGATGATGCCCGGCACGCCGGAGTTGGGTGCGGCAGTCCCTTCCCGGATGATGCGGCCCAGCTTGTGGCCGCGCTTGGTCTCCACCACCACGTCAACATCCTGTCCCGCCGCAAAGCCGGGGCCAAGGGCAATGGTCAGCGGAGCCATTTCTCGGGTGGTGCCCAGATTTTTCTTTGCGATGATGGCATCCACCAGAACAGCTGGCCTTGCCTGCGGCAGGCAAGCACCCGTTGGGTCTATCAGGACCGGCACTGCGTTCTGTGCCCAGACGGCATCGGCATCCGCCAGCGTCTCCACCCGGATGCCCCGCATTCCTTCCACAGCGGTCTCGCCTTCGTAAACAGCCTCACAGAGAGACACCTGCCGACGGATGGCGGCAGGATGGGATGTTTCCAGCACCAGCACCCGCAGGCCGCTTTTGGCGGCCCATCCCGCCGCGAATAAGCCTGCGGCCCCGCCGCCAATAACGATCCGGTCAAATTCGTTTCTCATGGCGCGGAATGGATCTCCTCGTTTTTCTCGTACACATCGTATTCGCTCCAGATGCGCTCCAGCATGGCATAGGTGTTGCTGGTCTCATGCTTTTTGCGCAGACCCACTGCTACGATGATGGCGTTCAGCAGGCTCATGGGCGCTACCAGCGAATCGACGAAAGAGGCCATTTCGCTGCGGGCCAGCAGCACATGGTTGGCCATGGCGGCCAGCGGCGCGCTGGTGGAATCGGTAATGCCGATGATGCAGGCGCCCTGCTTTTTGGCGTAATGCACCGCCTTCAGCGTCCGCTGGGAATAGCGCGGGAAGCTGATGGCGATGAGCACATCATTGGGCCCGATGCGCAGCATCTGCTCAAAGGTCTCCCCCTGGGCGGCCCCTACATTCACCACATCCTCAAAGATGTGATTGAAGTAGAAGGAAAGGAACCCGGCCAGCACCCCGGAGGAGCGCAGACCCAGAATATAAATGCGGTGGGCGCCGATGATGGAATCAATGACGGTATCGAAGTCTTTGGGGTCTATCTCCTCCTGCGTGCGGCGGATCTTATCGGCATCGGAGGACATGACCCGGTGCAGGACATCCACGCCACCGGAAAGCTGCTCATCAATGATCTCCATGCGCTGTACGGTGGTCAGCCGGTTGCGGATGATATCCTGCAGGGATTTTTGCAGCTGGGGATAGCCCTCAAAGCCCAGTTCGGCCGCAAAGCGCACCACGGTGGATTCACTGACCCCCACCGTTTCCCCCAGCTTGGCGGCGGTCATGAAGGCCGCTTTATCGTAATGCTCCAGGATAAAAGCGCCAATGCGCTTCTGCCCCTTGGAAAAGCCCTTCATCTCATTACTGATCAGCTGAAGCAGATCCTGCGTCATACTTAACCCCTCTTTCTGTAAAGTATTCCCCCTTATCATACCGAATGACGGAGATAAAATCAAGAGTTTTACAACAAAAAACGCAGGAAAGAAAATTCTTTCTTGCGTTTTCGCGGCTGTTTTAGGCAATGCAATGGGAAAATCCCCCTAAAATTGAATGGCAGACCACACTTTTGCAGGAGAAGCACCGTTCTTGCATTTTGTGGTTCTCTATGCAGAGTTTGTGCTGGGGCTGCGCCCCTCCCTCCCCGCAAACCTGCCAAAAGGGGCCCGCCACCTCCCCCGGCAGGCCCCTGCAAACCGCAGGCTTTAGCCCGCAGGGCAGCCGTCCTGCGGACGGCTTTGGCGGGGCTCCGCCAGCTTTCCTCCAGCCGCTCATCCCCGGCTTCCGCCCGGCTCCCTGCCCGCTCTCTCAGCTCCCCTCAGCAGCTTTTA
>OLSQ01003126.1_pt1 | contig 11225 bp, 13 predicted proteins | sample 1672561 | NCBI WGS metagenome assembly OLSQ01 (sample SAMEA3136699, study PRJEB25190) | human gut metagenome | biome: human gut; feature: human-associated habitat; material: faeces | place: Austria | collected 2013 | reverse complement strand
TGATGCCGACGACGGTGTTCGCCGTGACGCTTTCGATCACGAACGCGGTGCAGGTCGTGGACCCGATCGCGATTCTGACCAACGGCGGCCCGAACAACGCGAGCTCCATGGTGATGTATTACATCTACAAAAAGGCGTTTACGGATTTCGATTACGGCATGGCTTCGACTTACAGCGTTATTCTCCTGGTCGTTTTGCTGACCGTGATCTGCATTCAGAACTTCTGCCTGGACAAGCGCACGCATTACGAAAGCTAAGGAGGAGACGATATGAAAACGCGTTTGTTTACGTTCATTCGCTTTGTCGTGCTTCTGATCGTGTCGCTGGTGTGGGCGGTGCCGCTTTTGTGGGCGCTCTGGGCGGCAATTCGCCCGGCAAGCATGGTTACGAAGTTCAATTTCGATCTGAATCTTACGATCGAGAATTTCAAATATGTGTTCAAGCTTTGGGATTTTTCGACGTATCTGCGCAACTCGCTGCTGATCGTGATAGGCACGCTCGCGGTGCAGCTGGTGACGGTTACGCTTGCGGCATATGCGGTTTCGCGAATTGATTTCGCCGGCAAAAAGCTGTTCATGGTGATTCTGATGGCGCATCTGGTGATTCCGTCGGGCGTGCTTCTGATGAGCAATTACTTAACGATCAAGAGCCTGCGCCTTACGGACACGCGAATGGGCGTGATGGTGATCTATTTCGGCTCGTCCATGGGCATCATGCTGCTCAGGCAGTGCTACAAGACGATTCCGAAGGCGCTGGAGGAGGCGTCGGTGATCGACGGCTGCAATCTGTGGCAATCGCTTCTGCACGTATACCTTCCGTGTTGCAAGACGGCGTATCTGTCGTTTGCGATCGTGTCAATCAATTTCCACTGGAACAATTTCCTTTGGCCGAACGTCATTTTGAACAGTCAGTCCAAGCGCACGTTGCCGATCGGACTTGCATTGCTTACGAAGATCAGCGGCGATGCGGGACCGCAGTGGTCCTATGCGTGCGCGGCGACGCTCGTGGTGCTCGCGCCGCTGATGATTTTGTTTTTGATCTTCCAGAAGCAGTTTATCAGCAGCTTCATCTCTTCGGGTGTGAAGTAAAGGGGGGAAAGGGCATGGTTGGCGTATACATCGTGGACGATTCGAAACTGTTCGTAAACGAGCTGACGCTCACTGTGCCGTGGGCGGAGCTGGGCTGCCGCGTGGTCGGCAGCGCGGTCAACGCCTTCGACGCGGAGCGCGAAATTCGCGATTCGCGACCCGATCTGGTGATTACGGATATTTCCATGCCCGAACGCAGCGGTCTGGAGCTGATCGAGCGGCTCGGCGATCTGGACGGAATGGAATTTATATTGATCAGCGCGTATTCAAGATTCGAATACGCGCTGAAGGCGATTAAATTGAACACCGCCGATTATTTCGTAAAGCCGTTCGACGACGAGGAATTCTATGCGGCGATTCGCAAAATGGCGGAGAGAATCGAGCAGAAGCGCGGCGCAGAGCCGCCCAAAACGGCGGGTGGCTATCTCGAAGCCGCCGTTCAGTATGTCGACGCGCATTATGCCGAGGAAATTTCTGCCGCAAGCGTCGCGAAGGCGTTGTTCATTTCGGAAAGCTATTTGAGCAAGCAGTTCCGGCGGGAGCTGAACACGTCGTTCAGCGAATACCTGAATTACGTGCGCATTCGCCGCTCGATGCAGCTTTTGCGCGCAACGGACATGATGGTCTACGAGGTTTCCCTCGCAACGGGGTTTTCGGATCCCAAATATTTCGCGACCATGTTCCGCAAGTACGTCGGCGTTTCGCCCAGACGCTACAAGGCGGGAGAATCCGGCAAGGAGGAAGGAAAAAATGAGCTATGAGATCTTTGCGCATCACGCGCACGTGTTTCCCGAGAACGTTCGACCCGACGGCACTGTGGACGCGCTCCTTAGGACGATGGACGAATGCGGCATTGCGCGCGCGGTGTGCTTCGCGACGTTTCCGAGCCAGCTGAAGGCAGAGAACGAGGAGACGAACGCGTGGCTCGCCAAGCGCATTCGCGGTGAGGACAGGCTGCACGGCTTCGGCGTGATCGATTTTGAAAAGGGCGATCTGCGCGGTCAGGTCGATCGAATCGCCGATCTGGGCTTTCGCGGGATCAAGCTGCATCCGGCGTTTCAGAAATTCGCGATCGACGGCGAGCGGGCGTTCGAGGTCTATGCGCGCGCGGAGGAACTGAATCTGTTCCTGAGCTTCCATACCGGCGTGCACTGGCACAGGATTCGCGATTATCAGGTCTGGAAATTCGACGAAGTTGCCTATAATTTCAAGCGACTGCGCTTCAGCATGGAGCATCTCGGCGGCTATTGCTTCTTCAACGAGGGGCTCGCAGTGATGCTGAACAATATGAATCACCGCGACGAGCCGCGCGTGTACGCGGGGCTCACCAGCGTGTTCGACCCGGACATGAACCGCGCGTGGAATCTGTCGGACGATAAGATTCGCGATCTGTTCTGGCAGGTCGGCGACGACGCAGAGATTTTCGGCCTGGACTTCCCGTACAACCAGACGCCCGAAATTCGCGCGGCGATCGAGCATTTTGCCAATATGGATCTGCCCGAGGAAACGAAGAAAAAGGTCTTCGCCGGCAATCTGGAAAGAGTGCTGGGGCTGTGAAATAAAGGGCGGCAGGGGAGAAAGCCGGAGATCGAGCGCGTATGACGCGCCGATGGGCTGCAAAAGGCGGTTGGGGGGAGAAATCTCCCCCGCCGCCGCGAAATTTCTTGAAAGATCGAAATTTCGCTTGCCGCGTCAATGGGGATTGCAAAGCGACGAGCGTCTGCGCCAGCTTTTGCAATCCTTGTTTTTGCCGTGCGGCACGTTCCGGAGTCCGATGGGAGACTGGTTTTGTCAATTTCAGAGGCGGCGATGGAAGAAATCCCTTGCCCACCATCGATAAACGACTGCCCTGAAATACATAATGAGCGCAAATTCTCCAATGCGCGAGAGCGTATGCGACCATTCCCAGAGAAATAGAGTGCATTCGAGCAGAATTTACAACTTTGGTGTTGACAAAACATCGCGTATAGTGTATAATCTCTATTGTTCGCGCGGTCGTGGCGGAATTGGCATACGCGCACGTTTGAGGGGCGTGTGGGCAACCGTACGGGTTCAAGTCCCGTCGACCGCACCATGTATACCGACATTAGTTGGTATAAAAAGACTCACCGAATGCGGTGGGTCTTTTGCTATACCTGCAAATATGCCGGAAATTGCCGCCTATTCGAGTTCGTTTTGCAGGAGTACACGCAACGGCTTGTGGGCGGCTTTTTCTATGAGGATTCGTCGCATTTCTAATATCAAAATAATGCACACCCCTATGCATATAGCGCCTTGCTGGCTGTTTGTTGTGCATGGGGTGTGCATACCATTACACGGATGCTCAGACCGTTATTTCTTGTCCGTCCCGGAAAATAAAGCGCAGATTTCCTTCAGTCGTTACGCGTACCTGCTCCACCGTGCCGTACCACAGCGTTTCATTAAAGCTCGAAATGAGGCCTTGATTCCTTAGCGTCTCCAGATATTCTGTCAGTTTACCGCGCTTAGCGATGCGCTGTTTCTGCTCAGATTCCACATCTGCAATGCACCGGCGAGTTTCGTTGTAACGAGCCTCATATTCCGCGAACTGCCGGTTGTACTCGTCCTGATCCATTGCCGTAGCGGCGTTCATTGCTATGAGCCGCTCCATCAAGCCACAGGTCACTTCCAACTCTGCCTGCAGCTTTGCTTTTTGATCTTCCAAGCCAGAAATATCGCAGCGCTTATTCATGACTTTCTCGCACAACCGGATGATCTCATCCTTGTTTTTCAACAGCTGGTTGATCGCCATGATGAAGCCGTCCTCAACAGTTTCATTGCGCAGGCTTGGCGTGGAACAATGTGCATGGTTGAGATGTTTGTTGTTGCATTGCCAGACCATCGCCTTGTATTTTGTGGCGGAATTCCAGACCTTACTGCCGTACAGCGCGCCGCATTCATCGCAAAAGATACGTCCAGAGAAACAATGCGGTGTGTAATTCCGATGATTGGAGCGTTTACGCTTGGCAAGCTCTGCCTGCACGGCCTCAAACATTTCCGGAGAAATGATAGCGGGATGACTGTTTTCAACGTAATACTGAGGAACCTCGCCCTCGTTCACCTTCATTTTCTTGGTCAGGTAATCCGTGCAGAAGGTCTTTTGCAGGATGGCGTCGCCCTTGTATTTCTCGTTGGACAGAATGCTTTTTACCGTTTCGGGCCGCCATTGCGGCCTCCCGGCAGGCGAAGGAATATTGCAAGAGGAAAGAAAGCGGGCGATGTACGCAGGTGATTTTCCCTCTATGAACAGGCGATAGATCAGCTTGATCGTCGCAGCTTCCTCGGGCACGATTTCCGGAATGCCGTTTGCGCCCTTTTTATAGCCGAGAAACTGCTTATAGGGAAGCGCCACCTTGCCGTCGGCAAAGCGCTTTCTCATGCCCCATGTCACGTTTTCGGAAATGTTCCGGCTTTCCTCCTGGGCCAGCGAGGACATGATCGTGAGCAGCAGCTCGCCCTTGGAATCCAGCGAGTAAATATTCTGTTCCTCGAAGTACACCTCCACGCCGTGCTCTTTGAGCAGGCGGATGGTCGTTAGCGTATCGACCGTATTGCGGGCGAAGCGGGAAACGGACTTGGTGATAATCAGGTCGATCTTCCCGGCCAGCGCATCCTGTACCATGTCGTTGAATTGCTCGCGCTTTTTCGTGCTGGTGCCGGTGATGCCCTTGTCGGCGTACACCGAAACAAATTCCCACTCCGGATTTTCCTGAATGTGGCGGGTGTAGTGGCTGACCTGTGCCTCGTAGCTGTTGGCCTGTTCCTCGTCATTGGTAGATACGCGGGCATAGGCCGCCACGCGACGCTTGCGGGTGCTGTGGATCGGCGCGGCGGTAAAACGGTTCAGTGTCGCGGGCACCACCGTGACCTTGGGCAAATAGGCTTTTGCTTCGCTCATTTTGCATACCTCCTGCGCATTTGCTCGGCGGCGCGCGCTTTCATTTCCGGCGTCCAGCTATCTCGCCGGGAAGGATCCTTCCAATATGCTTCCTTTGTATGTCCGTCATAGAATTCATAAATCAGCCGGTTTTCCGGATATACGTGGATGCAGCGTATTTCTTTTTGAAAGACCGCGTTGTCAAACTTGAGCTGACCAAGCACCTGCGCACTGACGCTTTCCAGAATGCTTTCATGAATTTGCTTGGCCGGGCAGTATTTTTTGCCGCGTACCATATAGGTGTAGCACTGCCACGCCAGCTTTCCATTGTTCAAGCGCCGCTGATAGTTCCTGCCGCAATGGGCACAGACCAGCTTCCGGGTAAAAGGAAACTCGTTGTGAACGCCATAGCCCTCTGGAAATTCGGCAGCTTTCTTTTGAATGATCCGCTGTACAGCCGCAAATTCCTCGCGGGGAATAATAGCCTCGTGATTGTCGCGAACCACATACTTGGGCAGTTCCCCTTTGTTCCTGCAGTCGATTTTTCTCAGATGATCCGTGCGAAAGTATTTCTGCAGCACAAGGTCGCCCTGATACTTTTCATTCCGCAGAATTGTATCAATCACGCTCTCATGCCAGATGCCGCCGTTTTTCGCTGGAATCCCCAGCTCGTTCAGTTCTCGGCTGATCGCGTTTTTGCCCATGCCCGCCAACCGAAAATGAAAGATCATTTTTATAATGGATGCCTCCTGAGGAATGACCTCGACTTTTCCGTGATCGAATTTCAGACCGTTCATTTGCGAAGTGGTGGGAATGCCCTGCTCGAATTTCTTTCGAATCCGCCAGGTGCAGTTTTCCGAAACCGAGCGGCTTTCCTCCTGCGCATAAGAAGCGAGGATGGTCAGCATCAGCTCGCCATCCCCGCTCATAGAGTGTATGTTCTGTTCTTCAAAGAAAACGTCGATCCCCAGCGCCTTCAGCTCGCGCACGGTTTCCAGCAGCGTGACCGTATTGCGGGCAAAACGGCTGATGCTTTTCGTCAGTACCAGATCGATCTTCCCGGCCCGGCAGTCGGCCAAAAGACGCTGGAATTCCGGCCTTTCGGATTTCGTGCCGGTCAAAGCACGGTCTGCGTATACGCCCGCATAACTCCAGCCGGGATGCTTCTGAATTTTCTCACTGTAATAGCTGACTTGCGCGGAGAAGGAATGCAGCATGGTTTCCTTCTCCATGGAAACGCGGGCATATGCCGCCACATTCACCAGCTTCGGCGCTTTTGGTACCGCCGGGGTGATTTTATGAATGATTCGGTTCATTGAATGACCCTCCCTTCTTTTCGCCCGTCAAAGCGCTGAGCGCTTCGCCGGGTACACGCCTGCGGAGCCTGTCGGCTGTCCTCGGCGTTAGTCGCGGCAAAGCCGCTCCCTTCACTTGTCTGTCTTATAAGAAGGGTCGATGAAAAACAAGGCTTTTCGTAGCGAAAAAGAGGCAGAAATTTTGCCGCGTATTCTGTTTCAAGCGCCGAGCAGTCAGCTTCGTTAATCAGCCCTTTGTCCAGCATTTCCGCGAGCATGGCCACGCCTGCCAGATAATTGCGGTTCCGTTCGGCCTGCTTTTTATCCACGACGTTCCGCCTCCCTTCCGTAACGGTCGGCGATATAGCAGCCGTGGGAGCAGTATTTCCGATGGCTGGACGGATAACTGAAAAAGGATTTTCTGCAGGCGGTGCACTGGTTTTGAATCGCGTTCTGGGGGCCGAGTATTCGGTGCGAATAAGCCCAGGCATACCGGCACGCATCCGAGCAGAAGCGGCGGCGACCATGTTTTTCAGGAAGCAGGGTTTTTCCGCATTGCGGGCAGGTTGTCCGCGCGACGAACGTTTGAAGACCCGCGCGGCGGCAGTAGGATTTTACGGTGTTCTCTGAAAGGCCGAGAGCCGCGGCAATCTGGCCGTAGCTCTTACCGTTTTCGCGCATACGCCGAAGCGCGTCTTTTTGAGAAGGGAGCATACATTCCTCCAAGAATCGGCCATGGGCCGGAATGCTGTGCAGCATGGAATTCTTGAAGTTGTGTTTTCTTGAAATCGTGTATCATTGAAAGCTGCGGCGAACCTGCGTCCGCCGCAGCTAAAATATCTTGAGTTTATTCAGCCGCCATCTGGATGACCTTCACCGCCTCAGGGACGATCAGCTTTCCGTCTACGCGCTCGGTCATGACGAACGCCGTCTGGTCGCGCAGGGCGAAAACCTCGCCGTAGCGGCGGAGGGTGCGATTCCCGCGGTCGGCGATCCAGTATTTCGACAGGTCGCCGAAAACAACCGGCTTCGCGCCTGCCGCCAGCTTGGGCATGAAGCGGGAGGTGTAAACGGGCCGTCCCAGCATGCGGTCGGGCTCGCCGCCCAGCGCTTCCCGCCAGAGATAGCGCCCGTTTTCATCCTTGAGTGTCCGCAGCGCTTTGGCGGTATCCTCGTGCATCAGGAATACGGCCTTGGAGCGGTACTGCTCGTCCAGCGCGTAATAAAGCGAAATGATTTCGTCCGCCGTAAGCGCGTCCGGCGCGGCGGCCGTTACGCCGACCTGCGCGGAATTCAGCAGACCTGCGGGCTGCTTTATGCCGTCGCCGGTCAGAAACGCCTTTTCTTCGCTGGAGGCGATGCGCCGGGCAAAGCTGTCCGCCAGAAACGCCGCCATATCCACGCCCGCGTCCGCCAGCAGCTCGTTGCTGACCGGAATCGTCAGGCCCAGCTTGCGCGGCTTCAGACGCGCCGCCTCGAAGCCTGCCGCGCCCATCTCCATCGCTTCGTTTTCGTCCAACCATTGAGCTTCGCTCATGCTCCTGACCACGGGCACGGCGCGTTCGCCGTCCTCCATGTGAATGACCGTAGCCAGTCGGCGCATCACGTTTTCTTCCGCCAGCGTCTGCACGATCTGCGCCTCCATGGAATCGGGAACGAGATAACCGCCCGCGCCCTTCTCGCCCGCCTTCAGGCCCTGCGCGTGGTTCTCGGTCATGCGGTTGGCGATCACGCCGGTTTTGAACAGCATCTCGTAATACTGCGTGCCCAGCGCTTCCAGCTTATCGGAGTGATTAAAAACGAAATTCATCTGATTGTGCATAGTAAACCTTACCTTTCTGCCTGATAGGGCGCAGCATGGGCCTATAGGCCCGCTTGAAATCGCGAAATATTACGCGAAGGGGCGGCCCCGCTATGGGGCGATCATCATTTTAAGATTTGAGAGGCCCTGCCTACAGCGGCTCTTTGTTCAGCGCGTCGTCGCCGTAGCGCTTGCAAATGGTTTCGAATTCCGGTTTGTTCTTGTCGACCTTCCCGCAGAAAATCTTTTTCAGCGGCGAGGCTTTCGCAATGCCAGCGACATAGCGGTCGCCGACATACTCCACGCGATAGCCGCAGTACAGCATGGCTCCGATGAAATAATCCAGCGGAATCTGGCAGCCGGTCGTCCGTTCGCAATGGCGGCGAATCTGCTCCACCGTCGTTTCCGCATCCAGCGCCTTTCGCCTGTGCAGGAAATACGAAATATAGTCGACGACGGCCTCATGCAGTTCTCTATGCTGCGCGTGAAAAACGCGGCGGTAATATCGCTCGTCGATTCTCATTTGTTCACATCCTTTCTGATATGTCAGTACCGGGGCAACTGTGGCAGTAAGATATATTAGCCCTATAAGAAAGAATAGAAAACCAATATATTGATCTGCCCCTTTTGCCCCAAATGAACTTATACCAGCGCGGCTTTTTCTTCCCGGATACGATAGCCCGTCAGTACGGTTGTTTTCTCTCCGCCGGGATAGGGTCTGCGGCGCTCTATCGCTGCGTAGCCCGCTAACATGGAGCGAAAGTTGCGCGTATTCTCCGCACGAAATCCGTTTTCGTCGCACCACGCCTGATACAGCGCGTATATCTGACTGGTGCGTTCCACGGCTTCCGGTTCGGGGGTCATGCATTCTTCCATGAACAGCGCGATCTTGTCGCTTTCGTGCTCGTATTCCGCCGTGGCGTCGCGCACTGCCTGCGGTTCCGCAAACCCCTCGGCTTCCAGCAGCTGCAAGCCCTCGATACACCAGTTCAGAATCCCGCTCAGGTTTTCCGGCCTGGCGAACTGCTCCTTGAGCTTCCTGTCCTGTTCCCATTCCTCGAAATGCCGCTCGAAGGGAATCGTCTTGATGCGGCCTGAGGAAAAGAGCGTCAGGTCTGTGATCTGAGGCAGATAGTTCGTGTTGATGAACATTTTGAACTGTGGGCGATACTCGAAGCTGTTTTCATGCAAATACCGCGCCGTGATCGTATCGTTGCCGGTGAGCGACTTCACCAGCGCCGCCGACAGCGTGAGTTTCTTATCCGGCTCGGAGATGTTCACAAACCGCGCGCCGTTGAGCCGGGCCACGTCCTCGCTGGGCGCGTTGCCGTTTGGCTGAAAGCGCGCGCCGATGGTCTCCGGGCGAGCGGTTTTTCCATAATCGCCCATGAGCCGGAGAAACGTCTCCATGGCCGTGCCCTTGCCGTTACGCGTGGTTGCGCCGTAGAGAATGAACAGACATTCGTAGCGCGTGTTTCCGGTGAGGGCGTAGCCGAAGGCCTTCTGCAGGTACTTCACTTTTTCCGTTGTGGCGGCTTCATCCGCGCTGCGCATGATTTCCTCCATGAATCGCTCCCATCGCGGGCAACGGGCGTTCTCATCGTAGGCAACGCCGCTGGTCAGCGAAAGAAAATCCTCTGCACGGTGTTCTCTGAATTCTCCGGTTCGCAGATTCAGCGTTCCGTTCTGGCAATTCAGCAGGTAGGGATCGCGGTCAAAATCCGCCGTGCGCAGGCTGTATACGCCGGACGCGTCCTTGAGAATCGTCTCCCGCACGCTTCGATTGCACCAGCGGGCGGCGCGCTTGAGGCACACGTCCCGCAGCGTGGAATCCGTGATTTCCGCCGTCAATAGAAACAGCAGCACGGCCAGCTCCTTGCATTTCTCCATGGCCTGCAGATTGCCGGTATCCGCCTGCCACGCCCTGCCGTCGTAGACGAACCAGCACTTGCGCTCGCTGACGAAGCGGGCGGTATTCTTATAAAAATCCGCGAACAGATAGCCGTTTCCGATGTCGCTGTTGGAATAGCGCTCGTCCTGCCAGGGCCGCAGCGCGCGCAGTCGATTCAGCGCCTCGGCCTTTTCCGCGGAGATTCCCAGCACCACGCCCTTGGCGAAATCGTCCTCAGCCAGCAGCGCGGACAGTGCGTTCAGTTCGTTGGGCTCCATAGGTTTCCTCCTTCATTTCCTGCAGTAATTCCGGCAGCGACAGGCTGTCCAGCAGAGCGATTCTTTCCTGCGCGGCGCACTTTTCAACCAATGCCGCCCGCCATGTCTCGTCCTCGGCTGCAGCGATATAATCCATGCTTTCTTCTATTCGTTCCATTCGCGCCTCCGCCGCACGCTGGATTTCCAGCAGCGCCCGCACCTTTTCCTCCCGCCAACCGTCCAGCTTCGCAGCCAGCGTTCGCACGTTCAGCGCGGGCGCTTTGCCCGGCAGACAAGAACCGCGTTTGCCGCGCCGGTCGTAGTCATAGCCAAAGTCCGCGCAGACGCGCTTTGCGGCCTCCAGCGGCGACAGAGAAAGCGCCTGCGCGTACAGCGCGACCGCGTCGCCGTGCGCGTGGCAGCCGAAACAGTAGAATCCGCCGCTGTCGGGGTACAGGCACAGCGACGGCGTTCTTTCGGCATGAAAAAGGCAGCAGGCATACGCCTTGCCGCCCGAACGTCTCGTCCTGATTCCCAGCTTTTCCGCAGCCTGAATGCAATCCGCCTGTCGCGCCGCCTCAAAGACAGTCACTGTACGCCGTCCAATTCCGGTAGTTTTCCCGCAGGTAACGGCTGACCGCCAGCCACACGTCGATCTCCGACCGCACGCTGCACAGCCCGCGATACGCCTCCGACCAGGGCATGTTCTTCACCTTGCGCAGGTACAAAAGCCGCATGACCTCGGGATCTTTCGCGTTGCGGATGATCTCCCGCGCCGTTTCGCGATCCCGCTCGAATTCGCCCTGACAGCGCATATATCGCCGCTTCCATTCGTCGGTTTCCGCGCTGGACTGACTCGCCGCCATAAGCCGGCGCTTCGCCTCCGCGGCCTGCTGCGCGTTGTCTCTGATGTTCTGCAAGAGCTTCATATAATCCATGAGTATTTCCTCCGTTTTCAATTCAGCAGATACAACGCGTTTGACAGGCTGTAATCCGCA
>OLSQ01003123.1_pt1 | contig 11229 bp, 9 predicted proteins | sample 1672561 | NCBI WGS metagenome assembly OLSQ01 (sample SAMEA3136699, study PRJEB25190) | human gut metagenome | biome: human gut; feature: human-associated habitat; material: faeces | place: Austria | collected 2013 | reverse complement strand
CCCGCACATCGCCCGGCCGATGCTCCCGAAATAGGCGGGAAAATACCGCCAGGAAAACAGGAAGGTGCGTTCCGAATCCGGCGCTATCCTGCTATCTTTGCGGTCGGCAGAGCCGCCCGCCGGATTTTGCCGCCGGAGAACGGATTCCGACAGCAAACCGGGGAAAAACAGGGCCGGGCGGATAATTATTTGTAAAATTCGACGCTTGCCTGTAACGGATTTTGCAAGGAAATTGCGGGACGACCGAACGAAAGCCCAAGGCATCCGAACGGCGACACTCGCCGTTTTACCGCCGAACGCTGCACGCAATCACGAATTTTCCGTAACTTAGCGTGCTGTTGTATCACACCCGGCAGCACGGAACCGAAACGGTCATCCCGACACCCGTCGGCGGCCGGTAAAAACATACGAAAACACATGAAACGCATCGCATGCCTGATACTGTTCGTCATAGGGGCTGCAGTCTGCTACGGCCAGCATCGCGTGACGCTCGAAGAGTGCCAGCTCCTGGCACGGGACAACTATCCCGTGATAGCACAACAGGGATTGATTGACCAGCTCGAAGAGTTCAACATCTCGAATGCCCGCCGCAACTGGCTGCCCAAAATCTCGCTCTCGGCCATGGCGGCCTATCTCTCCGAAGTCCCCGAATTCCCTTCGACGCTCAACGACCTCTTCTCCCAGCTCGGAGTGAACCTCGCGGCAATGCCCAATACGCTTTACGGCACTACGGTACAGATACAGCAGGCGATATGGGACGGCGGACTGATAAAAGCGCAGACCGAGGCTGCCAAAGCCGAAAGCGAAGTCTCCCGCCGCAGCTGGGAGTCGGAAATGTACGCCCTCACCGAACGGGTCAATCAGCTCTATTTCGGTTCGCTGCTGCTTCAGGAGAATATCGCCACCGCCGACCTGATGATAGAAGACCTGCAGCGCAACTACAAGATGCTCGAATCCATGGCGGCATTCGGCACGGCCGAAAAGAACGACCTCGACATGCTGAAGGTGGAGATACTCGGCGCCCAGCAGCAGCGTGCACAGCTCGCCTCCACGCGCACGGCCTACATCGCCATGCTGAGCATCATGACGGGACTCGAACTGACTGCCGCCACAGAACTCGAAAAACCTGCGCCCGACGGCATACCGGCAGGCGACGGGAGCCGAAGGCCCGAATTCGCGCTGCTCGACGCACAGGCCGGCCTGCTCGATGCGCAGCGCAGGGCGGTACGGGCGAGCGTCATGCCGCAGATAGGCGCCTTCGTCCTCGGCGCCTACTCCAACCCCAGTCCCAACATCTTCAACAGCATGATGGGCGACGGCAAATGGTCGCCTTACCTCTTCGCCGGCATCAGCCTCAAATGGAACATCGACGGCTTCTACACCAAGAAGAACCGGATGTCCCAAATTGAACTCAACCGGAAACGACTGGAGACGCAGCGCGAAACCCTGCTCTACAACATCAGGCTGCAAAGTACCCAGGAACAGATGGAGGAGGTAATGCGTTACGACGACGAAATCATCCGGCTGCGCAGTACGATACGCAAGCGTACCGAAGCACAGGTAACCAACGGCGAGGGGAGTGTGAACGACCTGCTGCGCGACATCAACGCCGAAGACCGGGCACGCCGGAACAGAACGGCCCACGAGGTGGAGTGGCTCAAGAACATATACGACCTTAAATACACGATAAATCAATAAACCATGAGCATAAAAACGACAAGCGCGGCCCTCTTGGCGGCCGTGACGCTCCTTGCGGCAGGCGGCTGTGCGGGCGACCGTAACCAATACGACGCCACGGGCAATTTCGAAGCGACGGAAGTCGTCGTATCGAGCGAAGTGAACGGCCGCATCCTGGAATTTCCCATCAGCGAGGGGAGCCCCGTGCACAGCGGGGAACAGGTGGGACTCATCGATTCCACCCAACTGCATCTGCAACGGCTGCAGGTCGAGAGCAACATCCTGGCGTTGGAGAGCAGCCGACCCGATATCGGGGAGCAGCTCGCCCCTCTGGAGGAACAGCTCGCCAAGCAACAGCGCGAAAGGCAGCGCGTGGAGAACCTGATGAAAGCCGACGTGACGACCGAGAAGCAGCTTGACGACATCACTTCGGCGATAACGGTGCTCGAGAAGCAGCTCGACGCACAGCGCAGCGCGCTCGGCAACTCGCTCAAAAGTATCGACGCACAGATAGCGGCCGCACGCGCGCAGGCAGGACAACTCGAAGAACAGCTCGCCAAATGCCGTATCTGCTCGCCGATAGAGGGGACCGTACTGGCCAAATACGCACAGGCGGGCGAACTTGCCGTCGCCGGGAAACCGCTGATGAAAGTAGCCGACGTGAACAACATCCACCTGAAAGCCTATCTCGTCTCCTCGCAGCTTCCGCAGGTGAAACTCGGACAGAAAGTGAAGGTTTATGCCGACTTCGGAGGAGACGAAAAGCGCGAATACGAAGGAACGGTGACGTGGATATCCGACCGGAGCGAATTCACGCCAAAGAACATCGTCACCTCGGACGACCGCGCCAACATGGTGTATGCGATAAAGATAGCCGTTCCGAACGACGGTTACCTGAAAATCGGAATGTACGGAGGAATCAAACTGTAAGACCATGACTGCGGTAAGCGTCGAAAATATCACCAAGCGGTACGGGAAGACCGTCGCCCTGGACGGGGTGAGCTTCGAGGTGGAGAAGGGAGAGCTGTTCGGTATCATCGGACCCGACGGCGCCGGGAAAACCACCCTCTTCCGCATCATCGCCACCCTGATACTGGCCGACAGCGGCACCGCATCGGTGGACGGGTTCGACGTGGTGCGGGACTACAAGGAGCTTCGCAAACGCATCGGCTATATGCCCGGACGCTTCTCGCTCTATCAGGACCTCACCGTCGAGGAGAATCTCTCGTTCTTCGCCGCGGTATTCGGGACGACCATCCGGGAGAATTACCACCTCGTGGAGGGCATCTACAAACTTCTCGAACCGTTCCGCAAGCGACGGGCGGGAAAACTCTCCGGAGGCATGAAACAGAAACTCGCGCTCTGCTGCGCCCTCATCCACAAGCCCGACATCCTCTACCTCGACGAACCGACCACGGGCGTGGACCCCGTATCGCGCAAGGAGTTCTGGGAGATGCTGGGGAAACTCCAGCAGGAGGGTATCACCATCGTGGTCTCCACCCCCTACATGGACGAGGCCAACCTGTGCGACCGCATCGCCCTCATCAAAGGGGGACGTTTCCTCCAGATAGATACGCCGCAGAACATCCGGCAGGGTTTCTCCGCTCCCCTTTGGGCGGTACGCTCGGAGAAGATGCACCGGCTGCTCGACGATGTACGGGCTTTCCCCGGAGTGGACAACTGCTATGCCTTCGGAGAGACGCACCACTTCACCGCATGCGAGGGGTTCGACGCGGACGGGCTGCGCAGCTACCTGGAGGGATTGGGACACACCGCCATCTGCCTGCAGCCGGCCAAAGCTACCATCGAAGACTGCTACATGCTGCTCGCAAAACAATAAGAGGGATGGAAAAGGAGACGGTCATACATGCCGACGGTCTGACCAAACAGTTCGGCAACTTCACAGCAGTGGACCACATATCATTTGATGTGGCCCGCGGGGAGGTCTTCGGATTCCTCGGTGCCAACGGCGCGGGCAAGACCACCGCAATGCGCATGCTCTGCGGCCTGAGCCGTCCCACTTCGGGAACGGGCACGGAGGCGGGATTCGACATCACGCGGCAGCACGAAAAGATAAAACGGAACATCGGCTACATGAGCCAGAAATTCTCCCTGTACGAAGACCTGAAGGTGTGGGAGAACATCCGGCTCTACGCCGGCATTTACGGCATGAAGGATGCCGAAATAGCCCGGAAAACCGACGAACTGCTCGAAAGGCTGGACTTCACGCGCGAGCGGAACACCATGGTACAGTCGCTCCCGCTGGGATGGAAACAGAAGCTCGCCTTCTCGGTCTCCATCTTCCACGACCCGGCCATCGTCTTCCTCGACGAGCCCACGGGCGGCGTGGACCCCTACACCCGGCGGCAGTTCTGGGAGATGATATACGAAGCGGCCGACCGGGGTATCACGGTCTTCGTCACCACCCACTACATGGACGAGGCAGAGTACTGCGACCGCGTATCCATCATGGTGGACGGACGCATCGACGCGCTCGATACGCCGCACAATCTCAAGGAGCGTTTCGGGGCACGCTCCATGGAGGAGGTATTTCAGGCCCTCGCACGAAAAGCCGAAAGGACGGAATAGGAGAGCGATATGAGAGAGTTCGGGGCATTCGTCAAGAAAGAGTTCTACCACATCCTGCGCGACAAGCGGACGATGCTCATCGTGCTCGTCATGCCTGTCGTACTCATCATCCTGTTCGGCTTCGCGCTCTCGACCGAGGTGCGCAACGTCAATATCGCCATCCTCTCGCCGTCGTCCGACCCGACGGTGCGGCAGATAGCCGAACGACTCGACGCCAGCGAGTATTTCACCGTAACGCAGTGGCTCGACAGGCCGGAAGAGATAGACGAGGTGATGAAATCGGGAGAGGTGCAGCTCGTGGTGGCCTTCGGGCAGAACTTTTCGGGCGGGATGCTCTCGCCGGACGGTTCCCAGATGCAACTGATAGTGGATGCCAGCGACGCCAACATGGCCCAAAGCTACACATCCTATGCGAGCGGCATCATAGCGGCCTTCGGAAACGAAATGGCCTCCGGCGGAACGGAGAGCGGCATCCTCACGCAGGTGCAGTTCCTCTACAACCCGCAGATGAAATCGGCCTACAACTTCGTGCCCGGCATCATGGGGCTCATCATGATGCTGATTTGCGCCATGATGACCTCCATCTCCATCGTCCGCGAAAAGGAAACGGGAACCATGGAGGTGCTGCTCGTGTCGCCCGTGCGCCCCATCTACATCGTGGTTTCGAAGATGGTCCCCTACTTCGTGCTCTCGTGCATCAACCTGGCGACCATCCTGCTGCTCTCGGTCTTCGTGCTGGGGGTACCTGTGGCGGGCAGCCTTGCGGCGCTGTGGCTCGTGTCTCTCATCTACATCATCGCCAACCTCTCGCTCGGTCTGCTCATTTCGACCATGGCCCAGCAGCAGGTCATCGCGCTGATGTTCTCCGGATTGCTGCTTATGATGCCGACCATGCTGTTGTCGGGAATGGTCTTTCCGATAGAGAGTATGCCCTGGCCGCTTCGCGGTATCTCATGCATCCTGCCGGCCCGGTGGTACATCACGGCCGTCCGCAAACTGATGATACAGGGCCTCCCCATGATTTACGCATGGAAAGAGATTGTCATCCTCGCATCCATGGCCGTCGTACTGATAGGCGCGAGCCTCAAGAAACTGAATAACCGACTCGAATAATGACACTCAAGTATCTGCTCGAAAAAGAGTTCAAACAGTTTTTCCGGCATAAGTTCATGCCGAAACTCGTCGTGTTATTCCCCCTGATGATAATGGTGCTCATGCCGTGGGCCACGACCCTCGATATCAAGGACATCAACACCATCGTGGTGGACCACGACGCCAGCACGATGTCGAGCGACCTGGTCAAGGCGGTCAATGCCTCGTCGTACTTCCGGCTGCGGGATGTCACGGAGAGCTACGAACAGGCGGTGGATGCCATGGAGTTCGGCGATGCCGACCTCATCGTGGAGATTCCGTCGGGATTCGAGGAAGACTACATCCGGGACGGTTCGGCCGACCTGCTCGTCTCCATCAATACGGTGAACACCACCAAAGGGGTATTGGGCCGCGCCTACATCCAGATGCTCACGACGGAGTTCTCGGCGGGCGACCCCTCCCCTGCACAAGCCGCTCCGGCGCTCGTTCCCCGGCTCGAAATGTTCGTCAAAAACATGTACAACCCTCTGCTGGACTACAAGCACACGATGGTTCCCGGCCTGATGGTTGTGGTCGTCATGCTTCTGTGCGGCTTCATGCCCGCAGTCAATATCGTACAGGAAAAGGAGCTCGGCACCATCGAGCAGATAAACGTAACGCCCGTATCGAAACTCTCGTTCATCCTCGCCAAACTGATACCCTTCTGGATAATCGGCATCTTCGCGCTGGTGGTCAGCATACTGCTCGCATGGCTCATCTACGGCCTGTGGCCCGTGGGAAGCCTCTGGAACATCCTCTTCTTCACCGGGCTCTTCATCCTCACCATGACGGGCATGGGGCTCATCATCTCCAACAGCTCCTCCACCATGCAGCAGGCCACGTTCGTGATGCTCTTCTTCGTGATGATATTCGTCATGATGTGCGGGCTCCTGACACCGGTAGGGAGTATGCCCGACTGGGCGCAGGCCATCGCGGCCGTCAATCCGACGAAATACATGGTGGACGCCATGCGGGGAATCTATCTGAAGGGGAGCGACCTCTCCGACCTTTGGCGCGAGGCTACGGCTCTCGCGGCGATGGCACTGATACTGAACGTCTGGGCCATCCTGAGTTACCGCAAGAACAGTTGATGCCGGGCAGGCTCTCCCCCGGAAAACCCGGACGCAAAAGATATCCCACGTAGGTTTGACCGAACAAGGAAGAGAGACGAACGGAAAAGGTTATGCCAGCTCAACCTGCGTCACCTCGATACCAATGCGCTTGAGGAGCAGAATGCCGTCGTCGCTGTGGTAGTCGTCGCAATAGACCACCCGCTTGATACCCGCCTGGATGATGAGTTTCGCACATTCGATACAGGGTGCGGCGGTGATGTAGAGCGTGGCTCCGTCGCCGTTGTTGGCACTTTTGGCCAGTTTGGTAATGGCGTTGGCCTCGGCGTGGAGCACATAAGGTTTGGTCTTGCCCGTCACCTCGTCTTCGCAGATGTTCTCGAACCCGGAGGGGGTACCGTTGTAACCGTCGGATATTATCATCTTGTCCTTGACAATCAAGGCTCCCACCTGCCGGCGGATGCAATAGGAGTTCTCCGCCCATATCTTCGCCATGCGGATATAGCGCATGTCCAACTGCCTCTGTTTCTCCTCGTGATATCCCATTACGACAAATCTTACTTCCTCAGAATAATTTTTTCCGGCCTGCCGTCACCACGAAATCTTTCAGGTAAGCCGGTTCGAAGTAGGCGGTATCCTCCACCTGTCCCGCGTCGAGCCGGGCCTGAGCAAGTCTGCAAAGCCCCCGGGCGGACGGGCGGACATTGATGAACCGGACGCCCTCGGCCGGAAGCACCCCGACCGTCTTGGCCGCACCGCTCCCGAAAACGAAAAACTCCCCTTCGGGACGGATGAACCTGCCGAAACTCCCGGACGTCACCACCTCGGCCGCCACCTCCGAACGACTCTCCAGCGAGGTGTCGAACACCTCGGCATAGACCTCCATCCGGCGGGCGTCTATCATGGGACACAGCAGGGCGGATTCCCATTGCGCGGAACGGAACAGTCCCGCCTCGCGGTCATCGCATGCGATAACCGCCATCGCGGCGAGCGAGTCCACCGCCAGCAGGGGAACATCCAACGCATAGCAGAGCCCCTTTGCGAACGACGTACCTATCCTCAGCCCAGTGTACGACCCCGGCCCCCGGCCGACCGCCACCGCATCCAGGCCGCGGGGAGATATTCCCGCCTCCCGAAAAAGTTCGTCGGCGAACAGGGCCACCTTGCGGGCATGGTCGCGTCCCGCCTCCTCCCGAAGGGAGACGAGCCGCCCCCCGCGGGCGAGCGCGACGGAACAGACATCCGTTCCGGTTTCTATGCAGAGTATGAGGGACATTTTTTATCCGTTTAGGAAGGAAGCGAGTTCCGCACGACGGGCTGCCATCCCCCGCACACCCGGCAGGGTACGACAGAAAAGGTCATCGCTTCATGGCGCGGTCCATCTCCCGCCGGGCATCCTTCTCCTTGATGTATTCGCGTTTGTCGTAACGTTTGCGCCCGCGGGCAAGCCCTATCACCACCTTGGCGAGTCCCCGCTCGTTCAGGAAGAGCCGCAGCCCCACGACAGTCACCGACTTGTCCTGCGAGGCCCGCTCCAGCTTGTCGAGTTCGCGCCTGTTGAGCAGCAGCTTGCGGTCGCGTTTGGGCTGGTGGTTGTTGTAGGTACCCCAATGATACTCGGAGATATTCAGCCCCCGGATGTAGAGTTCGTGGCGGTCGAAATAGCAGTAGCAATCCACCATGGAGGCTTTGCCGAGCCGGAGCGACTTTATCTCGGTACCGGTCAGGACGATGCCTGCGACATACTCTTCGAGTATCTCGTAATCGAACGCGGCACGCTTGTTCTTTATGTTTATCTTCTTGTTGTAATCCGCCATAGCTTAACCCTGCAAAGGTACATATTCCGCAGCGATAAACAAAAACCGGACCCGGCACGTACCGGCGGCCGGGGAGGCCCGTCACAGTATCAGTCTCGATATCTTTTTCGCAATCCGGGTACGCACTTCGTTGAGCGCGGCGATGTTCTCCATGATGGACATCTGCTCCTCCTCGGAGAGTGCCTCGTCGGCCAGACTCTCCTTCAGTTTTCCGATAATGGCCTCGATGGTCTTCGACTTATAGAGGGTGACGACACGGGGTATGAGTTCCGAAAGGCGCTCCTCCTCACTGTCGAGAAAAATCTCGTGACGTTTCCACAGCTCGCTCATCACATAGTTGGTATCCGAGGTGAGAATATCCACCGCCGCATTGCACACCAGCGGATCGGCATGGTTCGTAAAGTAGTGCTCCGGTACCTTGACACCTTCGCCGAGTTCGGCATAGTGCTGCTCGTAGCACTCGTACAACGCCCTGTATTGGGGATTCCGGATGGAGACGTCGTCGCGCAGGTCGCTGAAAATAGTCTCCGCCACGTTGAATTTCACGAGGTTGCGCCCCTCCTTGTGTTCGAAATAGAGATGACCGTACTTCATCAGGTATCCCACTATCTCCTTCTCCAGCTCGTCCATGCTGCTGCCTGCAGTCACACCCTTGAACGAGGCCGGCAACGCGGCGGCCTGCTCTTCGCGGCGGCGCTGAGCCTGCATGCTGCGCAGAAAATCGCCGGTCTGGCGGTCGTACTGCACCGAATGGCGTTTGCGGGCCACCTCGGCCACGAGTACCTGCTCGTCCACATCCATGCTCTTCGCACAGTCCTTGATGAAAACCGAACGGACAATCGGGTCGGGTATCTCGGAGATGGACTGCACGATATCGGTGACCAGTGCCGCCCGCTTCAGCGGGTCGTCCCCTGCGTCGGCCATCAGCAGGCGTGTCTTGAAACGAATGAAATCCTCTTCGTGCCCCTCGATGTAGGCCCTGACCTCCTCTGCCGAATGCGAACGGCCGAATGAATCGGGGTCTTCTCCGTCGGGCAGCAGCACCACCCGCACGTTCAGCCCCTCGCGCAATATCATGTCGATACCGCGGAGCGACGCTTTGATACCTGCCGAATCGCCGTCGTAAATGACGGTAATGTTCTTCGTGAAACGGCTGATGAGCTTTATCTGGTCTGCCGTCAGGGAGGTACCCGACGAAGCCACGACATTCTCGATGCCCGTCTGATGCATCCGCATCACGTCCGTATAGCCCTCCACGAGAATGCAGAAGTTTTCGCGCACGATGGCGTTCTTCGCATGGTAGATGCCGTAAAGGCTGTGGCTCTTGCTGTATATGAGGCTTTCGGGAGAATTGAGGTACTTGGCCGTCCGGTCGCTCGTCTTCAGCACCCGCCCGCCGAAAGCGATGACGCGGCCGCTGATGGAGTAGACGGGAAATATCACCCGGCCCGTGAAACGGTCGTAATAACCGCCCGTCTCGCGCTTGATGGTGAGTCCCGTTTCGGTGAGGAACTGCTCCTTGTAGCCGGCACCGAGCGCCGCCATGGTCATCGCGTCGCCCTTGGCCGGACAGTACCCCAACGCGAACTTGCGCACCGTGGCATCCGTGAAACCGCGCTCACGGAAGTACCCCATTCCCACGCTCAGCCCTTCATCCGTATCGTGCAGCACATGCTGGAAATAGTCGGCGGCCCAACTGTTGACGACCATCATGCTTTCGCGGTCGTCGTTCCGCCTGGCCTCCTCCGGAGTCAGCTCCTTCTCCCGCACCTCGATGCCGTATTTCTTCGCCACATACTTGAGTGCCTCGGCATAGGTCATCTTCTCGTGCTCCATGACGAAGGTCTGCACGGGGATGCGGTCCTGCGGCGGCTCCTCGATGGTGGACATGTCGCGGATGCCGGACAGGGCCATATTCAGCGTGCGCGGGATGGGCGTGGCCGAGAGCGTGAGCACGTCGACGGCGCGGCTCATCTCCTTGATGTGCTCCTTGTGCGCCACGCCGAAGCGCTGCTCCTCATCGACGATGAGCAGACCGAGATTCTTGAATTCGATGTTTTTTTGCAGCAGCTTGTGCGTGCCGATCACGAGGTCGCACTTGCCCGTGCGCATATCGGCGAGCGTCTGGCGCACCTGCGACTGCGTGCAAAAGCGCGAGAGCATCCGGATCTCGACCGGGAAGCCGTAAAAGCGCTGCACGGCGGTCTGATAGTGCTGCTGGGCGAGCACCGTCGTCGGCACGAGGATGGCCGCCTGCCGCCCGTCGAGCACGCACTTCATCACGGCGCGCAGGGCGACCTCGGTCTTGCCGTAGCCGCACAGGAGGCGATCCATCGGCACGGGCTTTTCCATGTCGGTCTTGATCTCCTGGATGCAGCGCAGCTGATCGTCCGTCTCCGGATAGCCGAAGTGCTCCTCAAATTCCGTCTGCCAGGGGCTGTCGGGCGCGAAGGCGTGCCCCTTCGTGCGGCTGCGCGCGGCGTAGAGCGCGGTGAGCTCCTTGGCCATGCTTCTGGCGGCGGCCTTGGCGTGCGACTTCGTGCGCGCCCACTCCGTGCCGCCCATTTTCGACAGCTTCACCGGGCGATCCTCGCCCGCGCCGATGTATTTGCTGACCATGTCGAGCTGCGTCGCCGGGACATAGAGCGTGTCCGCGCCGGCGTAGCTGATCTTGATGTAGTCCTTCACCGCGCCGTCGACCGGCATCTGCACGATGCCAGCGAAGCGGCCGATGCCGTGGTACTCATGCACGACGAGATCGCCCACGGAGAGGTCGGTGTAGGAGTTGATCTTCTCGCGGTTGGATTGCTTTTTGTGCTTTGCGCGCCGCAGACCGGACGCCGCGATCTGCGTGTCCGTGAGGATGGCGAGCTTTGCATACGGAAACTCGATGCCGGCCGAGAGGCTGCCCGCCGTGACAAGGCACTGCCCCGGCTCGGGCAGGG
>OLSQ01003120.1_pt1 | contig 11231 bp, 14 predicted proteins | sample 1672561 | NCBI WGS metagenome assembly OLSQ01 (sample SAMEA3136699, study PRJEB25190) | human gut metagenome | biome: human gut; feature: human-associated habitat; material: faeces | place: Austria | collected 2013 | reverse complement strand
TCACACCCTGAACATTATAGTGGTGGAAAGTTTCACAACTCCCCACCACTATTGTCCCATGTCTGTCCAGCCGCTGCCTGCTTTGACGGTTACGAGCAAGCTATTATATATGACGCCCGACTTCCTAAAACGCAACAAAATTCTCCCCAAATCATATGTGTTTCTGAAAAAGCATAGGCGCAAATCGTTTTCTTAACGATTTGCGCCTATATGTAATGCTATTCATTATGCATAGCTCTATTCATTGCCTGCGTACACGCCGTTCGCAATACTGATAAACTCATCTACAGCAATACCTCTTCCCCAGACGTGAATCAGTTGTCCCTTATCTTCATCAGTCCATGCAACAGAAAAGGTGCTATATTCTTCTGTCTTCTCCTCATATAAAGAAACTTCTTTGCCATGAATAAACACTGATCTTCTTTCCATATTTTCTGTATCGAAATCAGAGACCAAGGTCTCTGAGATTTTCATGGTAGTGACGCTTACCTCTTCTCCGTTATTTCCACGAAGTTTTACATATCTCGCAAAATCATTCTCCCATTCATCAGCAACGCTTAAATTCTCCGGAATCCACGACAGCAACTGCGTGGAGCCCATATTGGAATCGCTTTTTGCTGAGTCGTTCATGGAGGGGCTACCGAACTGTATCGTTGCATGATCTCCAAACGTCTCAATAATCATATTCAAAGTTTGAACGCGAACAGGTGGGAATGCTGCAAACGCTGTTGTAAAGAGTAACATTGCTATTAATGCTACTGCAGAAGCCACACGAAAGGCTTTTGCAACTGTATGGCGTATTGCGGTTTTATTTTCCTTTGCAAACTCCTTTTTTATAGTATGCAAGCACCGGGTATTCAGTTCTTCTGGAACCTCTGCACTTAAATCACTATTGAGGCTGTCATTCAATTTCTCAAACTTTTCTCCTTCAGACTCTGCTACATCATCCATCAGTAATTCAAATAACGCATCTTCGTATTGCTCGACCAACTGTTCACGCCTTGTCATGCATTTCCACCTCCCTTTCCATTATATTTAAGATTTTTCTTCTTGCTCGAGTCAGCTTCATTCGAACGCTTCCTGGCGAGCATTCGCAAATTTCCGATAATCGATTATCATCATATCCTAAAAAATACTTTCCTTCAAGTAGTCTTTGTTCATCAGGCCGCAATACTTTCATAGCCTTACGCAAATCTTCGATTCTCTCATTTCTTAATAAGATATCAATAGAAGAGGGCGACGTTGGCAAAAAATCTTCCGATGTTTCGGACAGCGGTTCAGTATACCTTTTTTCTCTATTTTGACGACACGACGCATTTATCGCTGTATGCCTAACCGTAACTACGATGTAATTTGTCAATTTAGGTTTTGTTAGCGTTTTTAAGATATCAACTTTAGCTATTAAATTAGTCAAGCTCTCTTGAATAACATCTTCGCATTGTTGCCGATCAGGCAGCATCTGATGAGCGATATAGTACATTAATCGCCCATACTCATTATAAATATGTATAATAAAATCGTGATTTTCAAAATCGCTCAAATTGTCCCTCATTAATTTTCATTCCCATCCCATAATATTCTCTATGTTTATTAGGACGGAGAGCAAATGTATTTGCAACATCGTCAAACATCCGTGAGATAATAATCAACAATATAATTATAGTACATCTAAAAATAAATCGCAATATAATCATTCGATATTATTATTCACATATTTTAGCGGGATATATTTTATAATAAGAAGAGTTCCAATGATGTAAAAATACGCGAAATCGAAATGATAAGCTCCTTACCCTTAGGCAAGGAGCTTTATCTTTCAATTTTCCCAACCTTTTATAATCGCGGCCCCTCTTTCAAGAATATCTGAATAGCGTGGGGTCCTGATCATTGCATCTTTTAAATCTGTCGCTAATTCGTCAGTAATCTTGACCTCGTTTGCTTTTAACGATGGAATTCCTTGATATAATAATTTCTGAAATTCTGTGTCATTAAAAATTTCCAACTCACTTTTGCCGACCAAGTAGACTACGTAAAAGAACATTATTTTTTTCTTATCGCTAACGCAAGGATTAAGCTGAATCGGATCATGCCCATCATAAAAGTATTCTCGAACAAATCGTTTGATGCTCTTCTTGTGGATCAGTCCCGACTGCACTATATCTTGGATTTGTTGACGCATAATCTTTTCAACATTTTCGCTTGGCCCCTTTATATCATCCTTTCGAAGTCTATCAAAACAGCTCACCGCATCGAGGACAAGCGCGAGTTGAGCCATATCTTTATCGAAAACAACCGTAGCTTGAGGTGCATCCTTATCAACGCCTAATGTAAGTTGAGGCGCATCCTTCGATTTCACCAATAAAGAGCTAACTAAAGATGAATAAGCTTCTGCAATTGAGCTATATTTAACTTCTCTGCGAGATGAATCTGTACATAATTCAGCAAAAAGAAAATTGCAAGAGCAGAATTCTGGCTTCTGAGGGGCAACGACTACTCTATACAAGAGCACGCCAAAAAGTGAAACAATCACATCTATTTCTCCGCTTGTTGTCTCGAAGGCAAATAGTGCATGGCTCCCCAGATTTAGATTTTCAGAAAGCGTCTGGTATATTTCTTTATTCTGAATTATGCTAACGGGACTTGTTCCTTGTCCTTCCGTTATATAGGAAACAATGTCCTTAAACTCTGAATGATACCCGTTAACTGCGTTCTTCGCGCAGTACCATTCATACGCAATCTTTGCTATCATTCTATACATTGCATCATCGAAAAATATTTTCGCGTCGATAGTCACTCTTTTTTCGATTTCGATTTGGTTAATGTCAACTTGTTGAACAGCTCCGTCACCTTTAGCAATCCGCAATATCTTGTCATATCGTCCAAACTTATATTGTTTATCCGAAGAGGTAAGAACCCTATTCCCTAAAAGGTCTCTATCGCTTCGAATCTTAGCTTCATAGTCATTGCCTTCAATTGTTACCGTGGTATGATAAGCAGGATATCCTGCACTCTTGCTCGATTTTATATCTAGCTCATTTGTAATAAACGAAAGTGCAGATATCACTTTGCTCTCAAACATATCACTGAATTGATTGTTGTGTGCAATTCTACATACATTTTTGTTCATAATTCTCGCATTTGTCAATGCATCAGGTATAATATCCGACTCAGACAGATCAGCGTCCGTTCCACAATAAATGCACCTGCGTTCCATTATAATCTGCTCCTCTAAAAATATTTTTTAGTATGTTGCCCTATACCTTGAAAATACTCAGCTACAGCTTTCGCAGTATTTTCTTGCCTATCATACATCCAATTTTACCACACGCCTACCCAAAGCGCCAACAGTTACCGCATCAGCTATAGTTGATGCGAAGAGTCGCAGCAAACAGGGCTCTAAAAATTGTATTGCATTTCATTTTATGTAATAGAATATATACAGGATGGCCCGCTGCCTGTAAACTGTAGGCAGCGGGCTTTTTCAATTACTTATCGACTTCAATTTTCGTACGACGAAGGAGGCGTATATACGCTTGTCATATACAACGCATACGACGAATTGTACGTTGCTTCATGAGTCGTAAACACAGCAATAGGCTGTCCATCGTTATGCGTATGTCCGCAACGATTTTCATTACGGTTCTTCGATGTGCTGCTCGGGTAATTATTAGAAGGCTGGAACTCCAGACTTGCCCCCGTATCGTTGTTGCAACATGATATTTTGGTAACAACCTGCGCCATGGTATACTTGCTATCCACGTTGGTTTCAGCCAGAAACGACACGCAATTGTGATTGTTTGCATTATCAGTAACGGAAACCGTTCCTTTAATAGTTCCGATAGAAGTTGATTTTGATTTCTGGTTAAGAACGAATGCAGATGCTGGTACGGATAGCGAGAACACAAGTGTTGCAGCTAAAGCTAATGCCCCCATACGATGAATGAGTTTTTTCATTTTTCTCTCCTTTGAAATACTTTTCAGATATCAGCGCGCTGTACTTTACTGTGTCTCTCAACGGGTTCAAAACGGACACTTCCCTCAAAAAAATAAAATAAAAGATTTTGTCAAAATCTGTCCATTTATGTATTTCCACAAACATATAATAATAGGAGTTTTTTATCAAAGGAGATACCAACAATGAAAAAAAGGGCAAAAAGGCAAAAGACCTCATTCATAGTAGTCCGGACCCTATTGATCATCGTCATGGCGCTCGCGGCCGCAGCGGCCACCCTGCACATCGTCAAGGAATCCTTTCGTCCCATTACGACCGAAACTCCTGATGACGGCGAGAGTACCAACATTTCCGATCAGGAGCCGCACAGCGAGGGCGCCCCATTGAGTGCGAACGCCTCGGGCCGCAGCGAGCGAAAGACAAATTGTTATACCTTTCTGATCGCCGCCAGCGATCAGAGCAGCGGAAATGCCGACGTCATCATGGTCGTCATGTATGACGTGGAAAATCAAAACGTCGGCATCGTCTCGATCCCGCGGGATACGCTTGTCGACCCCTCTTCCGTGTCGTCCAGATTCCCCAAGATCAACTCGGCCTATCTGCACGGCGTCGAATCGCTTCGATCGACCGTCGAGGGTATGTTAGGGATCCCGCTCGATTATTACATGACCTTCGATACCTCCGGTTTTGTCGAGCTCATCGACACCATCGGCGGGATCGACTTTGACGTTCCCGTACATATGTCCTATGATGATCCCACGCAGGACCTCTCGATCCATTTCGAGCCCGGCCTCCAGCATCTGGACGGAAGGGATGCGCTTCGCGTCTGCCGCCTGAGATACAACAATGACGGGACCCTGGCCTACCCCGACTACGACATTGGCCGGACACGGACGCAGCAGGGGATCATCAAGGCCGCCATCAAAAAGGCGCTTTCCCAGCCGTGGAAGTTCAAGGAGTATCTCGACATTTTCAGCAGCTATTGCAGCACCGATCTGAGTCTGGGGAATCTCCTGTGGCTCGCAGACTCTGCCAAGAATCTCGACACTGATAAAATTCAATCAGAAACCCTCCCCGGCAACGGCGAAGTCACTTGTAAGAACGTCAAATACTGCTATCAGCTCTATGTTGACGATACCGTTGACATTGTGAATCGGCTCATCAATCCGTACCTCACAGAGCGGACGAAGCAGAATCTCCATATTTTCACTGTGAAATAAGGAATAGGTAAAAACTCCAGTTTGATTGATACACATCAAATCAAGCTGGAGTTTTTGCTCTAATTTTGCTTCTCATTATATAGCTTATAAGCTGCACGACGCGCCCTTGAAAGCGACATTCTTGCGCTTTCTGGCCTTATTTGCAGTTCTTTTGCTATGTCGGCATAACTTTTCCCCAATATATAGCGGCTAGTTAGGAGAAATTTGTTTTTATCATCTAAATCAACCCAAACTTGCGACAGCAAATTAAATTCTTCGGCTTTTAGCAAATACATTTCCGGATTTTGATCGTCGGAAAATTCTCTTACTCCCTGCTCATAATCAATCAAAGAATGCTCTTTTCTCCGGTTCAAATTTCGCATATAGGTTAACGCACTGTTCTTTGCAGCCACTGCAACGTAATTTGTCCGTTGTCTTTCCCCCATTGATTTGAGTAATCTTACCTTGTTAATCAGCTGAAGCACTGTAGCTTGGAGAACATCTTCTTTGGCCCAAGGGTCTTTGACTACCTTTCCAATCTCATAATACATTAGTTTTTGATAAGCTTTAAAGACATATTCCATAAACGAACGATCATCTTCATTTTCTATTGCAAGAATGCTACAGGGAATTGCTATCATTTATCGCCACCAAGCCTACTATATGCATCAATCATTTGATGAATTTCCATATCAGAAATAATCAATCCAAGCGCCTGTTGGCGATTTGAGGGGAGTTTCGTAAATGCATCTATAAGATCTGCTAGTGTTTTCCCGTTAATTATTTGATTCTGCAGCATTTCTGGAGATACACTGGACGACGTTCTCCCTAACAAATAGTCAGCTGTAACATGAAAGTAGTCAGCTAAAATAATCACCTTCTCAATATCCGGAAGGTGTACGCCATTCTCATAGTTAGAAATCGTTCCAGAAGTAACACTCAATATCTCGCCGAGTTGCCTCTGAGTCATTCCATTATCCTGTCGCAACTCAGCAATAAGTTCCCCAATATGAGCCAAAGCATTACCCCCTTCCATATCTTTAAGCATTATAACTTTTCTATCGTGTTATCCCTCAAGATATTAGGAAAAGAATAATTTTATATATTTTTTGTCGCAGAAAATTAGTTATCGCATGTTATCTTTGATATATGAAGAGGCTTGCAACTATGATAAATCTTTATTAAATAGTTAACAGGATTCGACATCAAACTGTTGCATACTCCCCTCAAGTTTGTCTTTCCTATATAGAAGTTCCACCTCTAAATAAACTTGGACAACTTGTAGGAGGACCGCACAATGAGAGATGAACTTGTCTTTTGGGAAAGGATTGAACAACACAGAAGCGTGCTTTCTCGATACATCTCAGCCGTAGTAACTGACACTGGATTATCCGAAGAAATCATTCAAGATGTATGTCTAATTGCATGGTTAAAATACGATTCTTTTATTTTTTCTCCCAACCCTGGTGGCTGGTTAATGAATACCGCCAAATATACTATTTCAAATGCATTGCGTAAAAAAGATCGCGCACTTCTTGAAATGCTGCCATTGGATGAAATTATTCTAGTTATCAACAATAATGATGAAACTTTTTCGGATGTTTTCGGTATGGACATTTTAAAAGATTGCCAGAAGCTTTTGTCCCCAAATGATTATTACACTGTTATTGCCGTAAGCGTACTGGGATATACTTGTAAAGAAGTCGCCGCTAAACTTAATATCGGGTCCGGGACCTGTCAAAAACGTTACCAACGTGCAATTTCCAAATTGAGAGCATCGCCTATTATTCAGGCACATTTATATTCGTAAACTGCTCTGCGAATTTGGAACACTTCTGTCTCCGATACTTAAAGGTAACTATTTAGTTATTAGCGAAGCATCGGATAATTAGCAAAACATCATTAGATACGATGTTTCTCACAAAACTACAAGCTATTCTATAAAAACATCTTCTACTGCACACTAATTCCATAAAAGCGATGCACTGGATCGATACGTGGAATCGATACGTGGAATGGATTTTAATAGTCTCGCCAAAGCAAAAGCGGCTGCTCTTTTGCAGCCGCTTTTGTGTTATAGGTTCCAACGTATTTTGAGAAGCAAGTAGCCTTACCCTGTTTTTACAGGTTAGTTGTCATATAAAGTACATCCGATTTTGAATAAGTAGCACCATGTGAGGAAAAAGCCACAACAGGCGCAATGCGAGGCGCCCCAAATTTCAGCTTTACATCGACGCTATTTGAATTGTTGTTAGAATCGCTCCCGCTCGCCTCTCCAGATACAAGCGCCCCAGTATCATTATATCTGCATTCAAGCTTTACTGTAACCTGCGCCATGGTTTTGGAGCTATTTACAATAGTTTTAGCCCTTGGTTCGAAATACGGAGTTCCATTATATACGTAATTATAGCTCCAAATCTCGCCAGTAATTGTTGCAGTTGTTCCTACGCTAGCACTTTTTGAGTTCGACCCAAACAGGGTCTCATTAGCACTAGCTGAGACACAAAGCGCAAAAGTCATGCATAATGCAAGGATCGCAGAGGTTGCCTTCTTTAAGTATTTCATTTTTCTCTCCTTTTCGTTTACTTCTATGTTGCTACTCGTTTAATTTGGTTTTGATTATCTCCTCCTATTCAATAAATTAATCTATCATTTTATGTCATTTCTTGTTTAAAAAAGGACACTTACTCGTTGTTGCTTTTTAGCGGTTGTTCTGTCATTACACAATAGTATCTTCTTTTTATCCGTAAAACGCTAAAGCAGAATCGAGGTGATAATTATCTCCCCTAATGGAAGATACTAAGTAATGATAGGAGGCTACAAATGAAAAAGATATTATTTTCAATTCTTGGTGTTCTTTCAATTTTACTAGTAAGCGGTTGCGTCCAACAGCAAACTATCGAATCTTCCTCCCCTTTACCAACACAGTCTGAATTTAGTCTATCCCATGGGGTTTCATCAATTGATATCCTTACTGAAGATTTGACCTTTACAGGAGCCCCCGTTCATCTGACGTATGAATTTGAGACCGGAAATGTTGATTCAAACATCGGCTTATTGTTATTTTTAAATGGCAATATTCAGCCATTTTCAGTTAACGATAATCATCCTTCTATTATGAACATTGTAAGTCTACCTGCAACTCAAAAAAAAGTTATTTCTCTTTCGTTCGAACCAATAACAGGTCTCGCCGGGGATTACCTGCCCTTGCATATTGTCGCCATTTTCGACGCGGCAAATCGCATCGAAAACCCAACAATTGCTACTGCATTCTTTCAAGAGCTTAGTCAAGCATTTCCTATTAGAGTGTCTCTCGATAGCGATAGTACTGTCTCAACATGTGAGGCATTTTACGAAAAATCATATACCGTTCACTCTTTAGAAAATGCAAAAGTAAGTAAGCTATCAAATGAACGATCAGAAATGAACTCCGACTTCCTATTTGATTCATTTTCCGAAAGTTCAGATGTTGAAACAAAACAGCTCTCTTTAAACACTCCTACCGATATTATCCTCTTCAATCCAACTGAAGAAACTATGTCCTATCATCTTTTTGCATTTGTCAACAATACACCTGTCATGTGGGATAGTTCTCCTTACTCTTCAATCACCCTTCCGGCCAAAAGTCAATTTTCATCATCAATATTGTTGTCTGATTCCCAGATGCAAAATATTAGCGATGATTCACCAGATCTTTTCTTCTTGGTAGCCGTTCCCATTCACGAGGCGGCTCAGCAACAGGGCACGCTTGTACTTAAAACTAAAACAATCGCTTTTGTAACATGAGCCGCAATTGTCCACACCATAATATTCCAAATCTTCAGTCAAATTTGAGTGATGCGGCGCAAATTCTTTAGCTCTTACATTTGGTATGTTTACAAAGGCAGAATACCAATCTCTTTATATGACAGAAGTTCCAAGATGGCACGCGACATTTCAGGTACTTCTAAAACACAAAGAGAAAGTAGGTATTTATATGGCAACTGCACCTTCCTGGCCCAATCTGGCCAAAGGCAATACTGGTACAAATGTGAAGGCTCTCCAGTGTTTGCTGAACTATCGAAACGGTAATACTGCGCTCACTGTGGATGGCAGCTTCGGCCCTGCTGTTCATAATGCTGTGGTCACTTTTCAGCAGAGTCAGGGGTATCACCTCTAACGGTATCGCTAGCAAGGACACTCTTTCCCGCCTGGTTGCCGTCGTACAGCAGGGGGGCGAAACGAGGCTGTTCGTGGTGCCCAGCATCTTCTGAGCAAGTTCGAGACGCTGGATATCGGCGGTAGCTTTGGTCACGGTTGTCTAACGGCAGTAAAAGAGTTTCCAGAGCAAGATGACAATTAAGGGTGACGGCTCTGTTGACACTACCACGTGGCAGTATCTGTTCGGCTACAATGCTTATCCCAGCAGTGACGGCGTCTCTGGTGGCTACAAGGATTATACACTGTACTTTGGTAGGATACTCACCAACATATGGATATGGTCCGGGCAAGTCTCTGCTTCGATAATTTCTACTCCCTTATACTCAAACAGCTTTCTCAGGATACCCCCGATGTCTACCCGAAGCTGTTCATATATTGCCTGCCTTCGGTATTTTGGTGCAAAGACTATATGATATTTACAGTTCCAGCGTGTATGCGCAAGACTATCTGTCTCTTCTTTCTTTTGTGTTCCAAACATGGATACTCCTCCTTTGCTACTTTCTTGCGGTCGGCAAACCTGCTTCGATTGTAGCATAGGAGGTTTATCTTTTCCTACTTATAGGCGCAGCCTTTTTTATTTCACGGGCATAGCCCGTGGTTTCGGTCTTTGACAAATCGAAAGGGGCATCGGCTCAACTGCCGATGCCCCCATTGTTTTATTTATGCCGCCCTTTGCTGAAACCGCTGGCTGCGGATGCTCCGGGCCCGTACCTGAAGCTCCTGCGAAAGAAGCTTCAAGACAGAAAACTCATCGTCCAGCCCGTCCAGTTCGCGCTGTAGCACGCCCTCATAGTGGCGTTTCTTTTCCTCCAGCGCCTGCACCTTGAGTACCCAGCGTTCCATAACTGCGGGACTCTGGCTGCTGCTCTTAATGAGGTAGTCGCACTTTTCCTGATAGGCCGCGATCTCCTTTTTCACTGCCAGATAGAATTCCTCCGTCATCTTATCCCGCTGCTTGGCATCGTCAATGATGTAGAAGCTGTTGACCACCAGCGGCGTCTGCTTTTTATTTAGTCCGCTGAGCAGGGTGATGAAGTCCTCGAAAATATCCACGCGCTCCATAAAAGTGCGGGGGACAAAGTACATATGGCCGGTGACACTCAGTTTGGTTGCCTCCATTCCCCGCAGGAAATTGACGCAGATGGTCTCGATCTGCTTGCGGTTTGCGCATCGCTGGTAGAGCTCAAAAAGCTCCTCCGCTTTTCGGCAGCAGCCCTGCACATCCACCGCATCGTCCAGCACGAGATTATCACAGCGGAACATCCCGTCGTTCTTACCGCAGCTGATATTCGCCAGCTTTTCATACCGGTTGGTTTCACGATTCAAGGTCTCTTTGACCAGTTCCCGCGAAAAAACACCGGCGGTGCGCTTATTATCGCGGCAGTAGGCAAGATAGATGTTCGTCTCACCGTCTACCGTGACCGGAATCCTCTCCCGTATATCGCCTGTGGCAGAGCGGAACGCATCGCCGAGAGAAAGCCGGGTGCTGCCGGTGTAGGGAATGCCCATGCTCTCGCATAGCGAGGACAGTTCATCCTTATCCACCAGCAGGTTTGCAAGAGAAAAGTATAAGAACTTTCCAAGCATATGCTCCTGATCGCCCTGCGCCGCACCGAGAAACTGATTCATGTTGATGATCTTTTCTTCCATATTGTTGTCCTTCCTTTGTTACATGGTTGCCGCCTGACTGAGAAGGTAGTCGTCCACTCCCTTATAGGCGGGATTCCATGTGTATTTTGAATAGCGAATGCCTGGGATCTTTCGCACTTCCTTCCGCATGGTGAGAATGGCGCTGCGCACATTTGGATTGGTCATCTGATCCATGTCCATCGCCTCTACGACCTCACGGACGCCAAGTTCCCGGACGGTATCATTCAAAC
>OLSQ01003111.1_pt1 | contig 11261 bp, 6 predicted proteins | sample 1672561 | NCBI WGS metagenome assembly OLSQ01 (sample SAMEA3136699, study PRJEB25190) | human gut metagenome | biome: human gut; feature: human-associated habitat; material: faeces | place: Austria | collected 2013 | reverse complement strand
ACAGCGGCAACTGCGCGCTGTGGATCAACAGCCGCAACGGCAACTGGGCCTCGAGCCGCTACTACCGCGACGTGCCGGCAAGTGTCGGAAGCCGCAACCGTCTGGAGCCTCTTGCCCTGCGCCTGGACACGATATCGTGGACTCCGATGCGCGATCCCGAGGTGTACAGCAGCCTGCCCGACCACGTGACGCGCTACCCGTTCCGCCACACGTTCTCGCGTGGGTCGGCGGGAGTGTTCGACCGCTTCAAATCGTCGGCCATGGCCAACCGCGAGGTGCTCGACATGGCCTCGCGCCTGATCGACGAGCAGAAACTGGGTGAGAACGACGGCCTGGACATGCTGAACCTGGCCTTCACCGTCAAGCCTTACGACTACACCGTGAGCGACGACAACCGCTACGAGCTGATCGACTCGTACCTGCGGCTGGACAGCAACCTGGAACAGCTGTTCGCAAAGATCGACGGCAAACTCGGATCGGGCTCGACCCTGTACTTCGTAGCCGCCACACCGCCGACGGGCCGCTCGCGCCGCGACGACGAGAAGTGGGGCATCCCCTACGGCGAATTCTCGACCAAGAAAGCCATGTCGCTGCTGAACATGTACCTGATGGCCACATACGGCAACGGCGACTGGATCAATTCATACCACGACGGACAGTTCTACCTCAACCACAAACTGATAGGCCAGCTCAACCTCGAGCCCGACCGCGTGCGCGCGGCAGCGGCCCAGTTCCTGGCCAAGATGAGCGGCGTGGACCACGTCTACACGCTCGACGAGATACTTGCAGGCCGCGGCGACGCCCGGCTGGAAGCGATGCAGCGCAATTCGCATCCGAATACGTCGGGCGACCTGTTCGTGGAAGTGGATCCGGGCTGGGAGGTTGTCGACGACATCACCTCGCCGGCCGGAAAAGACCGCATACATTATGTGAAACGCCTTGCGACAGCCACGGCGCCCGTGTTCATCATGGCGCCGGACGTGGATCCGCGCGTGATCGACACGCCGGTCGACATCCGCGTGGTGGCGCCCACTGTGGCGCGCCTGCTGCGCATCCGGTCGCCGAACGGCGCCGCCCTGCCGTCGATGGTGTTCTGAACCTCTACGGTTCGATTCCCCATACCACATTCCGACGGCTCACTTCGATCCTGTCAAGGCCCTGCGAGGGCCAATAAAAATCAAAACTAAATATCAACAGGCCGAAGCGAGGCGACCGCCCGCCGCGGCACGACACATAAAACAATAAAATGTCTTTAGAATCATTCCTTAAAAGCATATTCGGCTCGAAGGCACAGCGCGACCGAAAGCACTATCTTGAATATGTAGAGAAAAACATAAACCCGCTGGCAGCACAGTTCGAGGCCATGAGCAACGATGAGCTGCGCCAGACGGTGGCCGACATCCGCGCCGACATACACGGTGCGATCAAAGGCGACGAGGACCGCATCGCCGAACTGAAGGAAAAGATCGAGCCCCTGCCGCTGGACGAGCGCCAGCCGCTGTGGGACGAGATCGACCACCTCGAAAAGAACATCAAGGATACACTGGAGAAGAAGCTCGACGAGCATCTGCCCATGACGTTCGCCGCCATGCGCGACGCCGCCCGCCGCTTCGCCCGCAACGAGACCATCGAAGTGACGGCTACGGACATGGACCGCGACCTGGCCGGCCGCGGCAAGGACTTCGTCACGATCGACGGCGACAAGGCCATCTACCGCAACCATTGGATCGCGGGCGGCAACGAGGTGACCTGGGACATGATCCACTACGACGTGCAGATGGTGGGCGGCAAGGTGCTCAACGAAGGCAAGATCGCCGAGATGGCCACCGGCGAGGGCAAGACGCTCGTGGCCACACTGCCGGTGTTCCTGCGCTCGCTCACGGGCCGCGGCGTGCACGTGGTGACGGTGAACGACTACCTGGCCAAGCGCGACTCCGAGTGGATGGGACCGCTGTACATGTTCCTCGGCTCGACGATCGACTGCATCGACAAGCACAAGCCCAACACTCCCGAACGCCGCGCGGCCTATGCCTGCGACATCACCTACGGCACGAACAACGAATTCGGCTTCGACTACCTGCGCGACAACATGGCCATGGCACCCGAGGATATGGTGCAGCGCGGCCACTACTATGCCATCGTCGATGAGGTGGACTCGGTGCTGATCGACGACGCCCGCACGCCTCTGATCATCTCGGGTCCCGTGCCCAAGGGCGACGAACAATATTTCAATGAATACAAAGGCAACGTGGAGAACGTCGTCCAGGCCCAGCGCCGCCTGGTCAACTCGATTCTCGTCGAGGCCAAGGAAAAGCTGGCATCGGAGGACAAGGACGTCAAGAAAGAGGGCGCGCTGCTGCTTTTCCGCGCCTTCAAGGGCCTGCCGAAGTATCCGCCGCTGATCAAGTTCCTGAGCCAGGACGGCATGAAGAACATCATGCTCGAGACCGAGGCCCACTACCTGCAGGATAATGCCCGCGAGATGCCCACGGTGACCGATCCGCTGTACTTCGTGATCGACGAGAAAAACCGCAGCGTCGAGCTGACCGACAAGGGCCTCGACGAGCTGACGGGCAAGATCTCCGACCCGAATTTCTTCGTGCTGCCCGACATCACGACGCAGCTGAGCGACCTGGAGCACATCGCCGACAAGGAGGAGCGCCAGACCCGCAAGGACGAGCTGATGGCCGACTACGCCGTGAAGGCCGAGCGCGTGCACACGGTGACACAGCTGCTGAAAGCCTACACGCTGTTCGACAAGGACATCGAATATGTGATCGATGACAACAAGATCAAGATCGTCGACGAACAGACGGGCCGCATCATGGAAGGCCGCCGCTACAGCGACGGTCTGCACCAGGCTATCGAGGCCAAGGAAGGCGTCAAGGTGGAGGCCGCCACGCAGACGTTCGCGACCATCACGCTGCAGAACTACTTCCGCATGTACCACAAGCTTGCCGGCATGACCGGTACGGCCGTGACCGAGGCGGGTGAGTTCTGGGATGTGTACAAGCTCGAGATCGTGGAGATACCGACCAACCGCCCCGTTCAGCGCGTGGACATGAACGACCGCGTCTACAAGACCAAGAAAGAAAAATACAAGGCTGTGATAGCCGAAATCGAGCGCCTGCACGAAATCGGCCGCCCGGTGCTCGTGGGCACCACCTCCGTGGAAATATCCGAGCTTCTGAGCAAGATGCTGACTATGCGCAAGATCAAGCACAACGTGCTGAACGCCAAGCTGCACCAGCGCGAGGCTGAGATCGTTGCCCTCGCCGGCCTGCCCGGCGCCGTGACCATTGCCACCAACATGGCAGGCCGCGGTACGGACATCAAGCTTCCGCAGGAGGTCAAGGACATGCAGGACATGGAGATCAAGAAAGGGCAGCCCGTTGGCGGCCTTGCGATCATAGGCACTGAACGCCACGAGTCGCGCCGCGTCGACCGCCAGCTGCGTGGCCGATCGGGCCGTCAGGGCGACCCGGGTTCGTCGGTGTTCTTCGTATCGTTCGAGGACCAGCTGATGCGTCTGTTCGCCACCGACCGCGTGATGAAGATGCTCGACACCTTCGGCCTGAAAGAGGATGAGATGATCGAGCACAAAATGGTCAATAACGCCATCGAGAAAGCCCAGCGCCGCGTCGAAGAGAATAACTTCGGCATCCGCAAGCGCCTTGTGGAATACGATGACGTGATGAACAAGCAGCGCAACTACATCTATACGCGCCGCCAGCACGCACTCAAGGGCGAACGCATCGGCATCGACATCGCCAACATGCTGTACGACACCGTAGAGGCAATCGTGGATCAGTACGAGAACGACTATCCGTCGCTGAGCCTCGAAGTGCTGCGCACGTTCTCGATCGAAATGCCTTTCAACGAGACGGAATTCAGCCGCCTCGACCGTAACGAGCGTGTGGAACGCCTGCACGCCGAGGCTCTGAACACGCTCAACCGCAAGAATGACAAGATCCGCGAAGTGGCGATGCCAGTTCTGAAAAATCTGATGGAAACGACCGACTACCGGGGCAAGATCATCGCGCCGATCGGCGACGGAAAGCGTGTGTTCAACCTGCGCGTCGACCTGCAGACGGCAGCCGACACCGAGGGCCGCTCGATCATCAAGGAATGGCAGCAGGCTCTGTCGCTGGTGACAATCGACGAACTGTGGATGATGCATCTGCGCGAGCTTGACCAGCTGCGCCAGTCGGTGCAGAATGCGTCGTACGAGCAGAAGGACCCGCTGGTGATCTACAAGGTTGAGGCTTTCCATCTGTTCCAGGACATGCTCCAGCGCCTTAACGTGAAGATGGTGTCGACGCTGATGCGCGCCGCCATTCCGATGCGCGAGGCCGCTCCCGAGCCTCAGCAGCAGGCTCCGGCCGCGAACGAAGCAACCGCCGAAGCTGAAGCCGCACCCGCGCCCGCTCCAACACCCAAGCGACAGGCCCCCGAGATGAAGCAGGCTGCTCCCGAGATGCCGCGCAACTACAACTATCAGACATCCAAGGCTCCCGCGCCAGGCGATGACGCCCAGCGCCAGGCGGCTTCGGCTCCGCAGGGCGAACAACAGCGTACGGCTCCGATCAAGGTCGGTCCGAAAGTCGGCCGCAACGATCCCTGTCCCTGCGGCTCGGGCAAGAAATACAAGAACTGCCACGGACGTCTGCAGTAATCCTGCGACATAGCAAGACATGTAGCGGCGCAGCTGGTCATCCGGCTGCGCCGCTTTATAATAATACTTTGCAGGGGGGAGCCGCAGGCCGGAGGCCTGCTTTCCTGGCTGCGCGTCGCTGGATCTTTTTGTAAAAATTCATCCCTAATATTATAAAAAACTCACGACGTAATATAATAATAATCATTAATTTTACTACCTTTGTCATCCCTAATATAAATTATTAAGTGGCATCATTTACTTGAAATATTGGGGGTGTTCAATCATGGTTCAGATGGCTCATGGGATTTAGCGGTATCAAAAGTTAATGGCATTGAAAAGTATAAAAGGTTGGCAATCAAAAAATTGAAATATTAGGGATGTGCGAAAATGAAGACCTATATTTTCTTAAATCACGTATATATACAACTCAGGAATGTAAAGAGGCATATTTCGAAAAATTTGGGGTCCCTGGGTCTTATGACTTGAATGCAAGCGGAGTTGTATGGAGAAGTGGACGGAAAGAAAAAGTTTACCAACGCATCCTCATCCAAAGGATTTAACTCTTTGAATTAATATGCGCTCATATAATCTTACAAGTTCTCCATTACGTTTGACATAGAAGCGAGGGCCTCCCGAAAGTTTCCCTAACTCGTCTTTAATTTTTGACATATCTGCTTGTTGAAGGCTAATCCCTAATATTTCAAATTGGTCCGGGCAGTATTTATTTAGGAATGAGATCGGTACGCCCATAGCTCCGTCGTAGTCGCTAGGAATAGCATCTGTATAAGGAACTTCAATCGCATCGTAATTGTCATAATGCTCATAACCTTTATCACGAATCTCTTTATGTTTGGAGTACATAATGTTTTCCTCCATCGTCATAAGTAATAATGGCTGATGGCGACGGCCATGGTCTAAGTTGGTGAACCAGCAGCAATTTCGGAATTTTACCAAACCTGTTGAATCATCTTTTACACCTATAGCATACTCTCGTTCGCCAACGGGACGAAAATATGCATTCCCGTTATGAAAACCATTGCCTAACCACATTTTATTATCTTTAATAAGAGGGAAAACTTCTTTGTAAGTTATTGCATTCATATTCCCGATTATCACAAACTTTTTGTCGGCTTCGACAATCCATCCGAGGAATTCGCGGAAAAGTGAGAAAGGTGGATTGGTGACTATTATATCAGCTTCGTCGCGCAAGCGGGTGACTTCTTCACTGCGGAAATCGCCGTCACCATCAAGATAGTGCCATTCGAGATCATGGAAATCGATTTTCCCGTCGCCGTCTATATCATGGTCAAGCACAAATATTTTGCCATTTATCGATGTCTTGGCCGGGTCGAACTGCGGTGCGTCCTGCTCGAACAGCGACGGCATATATGGGGCTTTATATTTTTTGCTCTCAGGGGCGTATGATGTCGAAATCAGCTTTTTGAGGCCGAGTGTCTGAAAATGCTGGGCGAAGTAAAGTGTGAAATTACTCGACTCCGGATCATCACAGGGCAACAGCACTGTCTTTCCGCGGAATACGTCAGGATCGTATTCAAGATATGCATTTATCTCACGTTCAATGTCGTAGTATTGCGTGTAGAATTCATCGTTTTTCGCAGCCTTAGCGGCCGACAGGGATTCATTTGCCATAATTCATCCTTAATAATTTATTTAAAGGATGAAAACTGAATTACATACGGAATGGACTATCGCTGATATCTGCGATGGATTTGTGTATAATGAACTTGAGGCCAAGGGATTGTTCGGAATGGGCGGTCGACTCACGATTCAGCCTGAATATCAGCGTAATTACATATATGCCGACGGCAAGCGCGACGTGGCTGTGATTGATTCGGTACTGAAAGGTTACCCATTGGGCGTGATTTATTTTGTCAAGACGGCCGACGGACGTTATGAGGTGCTCGACGGCCAGCAGCGCATTACGTCGCTGGGGCGGTTCTGCACCGGCAAACTCGGTATCAAGGATGATAACGGGCTGCCACAAAGCATCGGATCGATTGCCAGGGAAGTGAAGGAAAGGTTTCTCAACACGCAGCTGCTGATATATGAGTGCGAAGGGTCTGAATCGGAAATAAAGGAGTGGTTCCGGACTATTAATATAGCCGGAATTCCGCTGAACACGCAGGAACTGCTCAACGCTGTATATTCCGGTCCGTTTGTTACAGCGGCAAAATCCGTGTTCAGCAATTCGCAGAACGCCAAGATGCAGATGTGGACAGCCTATATATCGGGAGCGGCAAACCGGCAGGACATCCTTGCCACGGCTCTTGAATGGGTGAGCCAAGGACGTACGGAAGAATATATGCGCGACCACCGCTTCAGCAGCGATATCACGGAAACGGTCAATTATTTCAACAGCGTCATCGACTGGGCGAGAAGTGTATTTCCGCTGATCGAGAATGAAATGCGCGGGCTGCCCTGGGGCGAGTATTACGAAAAGTATCATAACCGGCCATATAACCCTACAGAAATGGCGCAGCGCGTACGCGAGCTCTATGCAGATCCTTTCGTCAAAAACCGCCGGGGCATCTATGAATTTCTGCTCGGCGGAGAGAGGGACACGAAGCTGCTTGATGTCAGAGTATTCGACGAGGCGACCAGGCGGGCCGTGTATGCGCAACAGACCGAAGCGGCGAAATCGGCCGGAAAATCGAACTGCCCGTACTGCGCCATCGGCCACGATGCGAACGCTCGAAAGATATGGAAGCCGAATGAGATGGATGCTGACCACGTGACGGCCTGGAGTAAGGGCGGCACGACTTCAGCCGACAACTGCCAGATGCTATGCAAACATCACAACCGGGCCAAAGGCAACCGCTGAAAAACTGACAAACGCGCATATATTGTGAGCAAACCAATTATCACAAAATATGCAAGCCTCATCAACTTTCCGCCAGATAGCGGAACTATGGAAAGCGAACCGCCGCAAGGTGGTGAAGCACTCGACTTACTGCGCGTATTCGCTAGTGATCAAAACGCATCTTCTGCCGACGTTCGGCGACTGCGTCACCATAACGGAAGCGAAAGTACAGGAATTCGTTTTCGCGAAAATTGAAAGCGGTCTGAGTGTAAAAACGGTCCACGACATAGTCGCAGTGCTTAAATCAGTGGGCAAGTATGGCGTAAAACATTCGCTGTGGAGTCTGCCTCCGTGGGATATCGAGTACCCGACGGCGGTGAGAAGCAGGCCGTTGCCGGTGCTGTCGCTGCACGATCACAAGAAACTGCTCGGGATCATCGCGACAGAGCCTACCACACAGAATATCGGGGTGATGATAGCGCTGTGCTGCGGGCTGCGCATCGGCGAGGTGTGTGCTCTGCGGTGGGAAAACGTGGATATGAGAAACCGGAAAATGACCGTGGCGCTTACGACCGGGAGGATATATAACTGCGAAATACAGGCCACGGAGCAATATACGGGGACCCCGAAAACGTGCACATCAAACAGAGATGTCCCCATATCGCCGATCCTATACAAGGCCCTGCGTGAGATAAAGCGCCAGCAAAAAGGCGGGATATACGTGGTAGGCGACGGCCACAAGGCAAAAGAACCGAGGACTTACCGCGAGACTTTCGCGCGGCTGCTTAAACGGCACGGGATACCGCAGCTGGTGTTTCACGGGCTGCGGCACACTTTCGCGACAAGATGCATCGAAAGCGGATGTGACTATAAGACGGTAAGCGAAATCCTGGGACACTCGAACGTGGCGACCACCCTGAATCTATATGTACACCCAAATATAGATCAGAAAAAGCGCTGCATCGAACGGATGAACAGGTTTCTGAGAATTTAATGCGGGCATTTTTATAAAAATCGGGGAGGATAGAGGGTATGTCGGGGATTTTTTGTAATTTTGCACCGTCAAAAGTTTTCCTTTTAAGGGGCGCTTCATTATCACATTCATTAGCAGATAATTAGAATTGCTGATAATTGACACTACATACTTCCGCAGATACCCGTGCGTGGCTCAAGAGCGACAGATCACGGGGAAGAGAAGCCGTACAGTGTAAACCATGGCATTTTCGCGATATTTCATCCGTCAAATGTCAAATATTCAGGTACATACATCCATAGTTGCCGAAAACACCGTCGAACAGACGCTGTCGGAAGCTCCTGCACGATCGATAACGCGCTACGCGCTGCAGTCGCTTACGGAGATGATGCGCCGCAGGCATGCCGCGGCATGCGATGAAACGTTGCTACGGCTATGGGTGACGGAGATGTTGCTTGACGGCAAGAAGGAGTCGACAGTGCGCCGCTATCTGAGCAAGGCCAGGGCGGTATACACGCTGCATGATCCGGAGTCGGACGCGGCATTTGCCAGCGTGCAGACGGCTTTCGGCCCGGCGGAATGCTCCGTATCGGCAGAGGCGGCCGAAAATCTGAAGCTGACGGCCCGCGTAGTGGCAAGACTCGAGCGTGACGCCGACAGCCAGGACGCGGCCATCTTCATGTATCTTCTCTATAATCCGACTGCCACAACAGCTGATGCCGCGGGGCTGACTTTCGGGAACGCTCCGGATTACTGCGCGCAGACCGCCGAACTGGTGAAGCGGTTCGATTCGTCGCACGGCCGCAAGTATGTGTTTGCCCTAGGGCAGGGCAAGGTGAGGCCGGGCGAAATATCGCGACGCGTGGCCTGCGCCATACGCCAGACGGCCGCCGCGGCCGGCATGCGCCCGTCGGAGAACTTCACACGCGAGAATATCACTGCGATATGGATAGCTGCGGCACTGCAGTGCGGAATTGAACCTGCCGAGATTTACGGAACAGTCGGCTCGCTTCCGCGCGAATACGCGGCTCTGTCAATCGCCGGGAAAAGCGAACCGGACAGCGACCGGCGCAAGGAGATCATATGCCGCGTGGCCGAAGCTATCAACAGCCACGCCCAGCGATGGTTCGTGATGCGGCTGCGCAAAGGCGTACAGCTGGATGACATACGGGCAAGGATAGATGCACGGAATCCGCTGACGTTCTATTATCCGACGCGGACGGAAATCCGCAAGGAGGGTCACCGGCGCATCGTAGCCGATGTGCCTTATCTGCCTGCGACAGTATTCTTCCGGACCCGGCGCGACCGTGTCAGGCCTCTGATGGCAAAGATCGGCGACCTGGCATGGTGCTTCAAGTCGGGGAGCGGCGCGGATAGTGAATACGCGGCAGTGCCCGACAGGCAGATGACAGCATTTCAACGATATATCGGCAACTTCACGCCCGACATCAGGCTTGAGCTGGTGAGCGGCGGGGAGGCACTCGAATGCGGCCGGCGCGTGAGGGTGACAGGCGGAATAATGGAAGGGTACGAAGGGACAATCCTCGACGTCGAGGGCCAGCCCGGCCGCCGCATATTCACGCTGGCGCTGACCGACGCCCAGCAGGCGCGCTGGACAGCGCACGTCGATGACATATATCTGACTCCGCTCGACTGACCGCTCCGGCTCAGCCGGATGCCGACGCCGACGGGCAGAAAGTGCGCAGGCCGCCGGCCGGGCGCATGCCCTTTAAATTTGCCCCAATGGGTAGAAACAATTTCAAACATATGGCTACAAAAGTATTAGTGACGGGTGGAGCGGGCTTCATCGGCTCCAACCTGTGCGAGCATCTGCTGCTCAACGGTTATCTTGTGCGTTGTCTCGACAACTTCGCCACAGGACATATGTATAACCTTATCCCGCTTATGGAGAAGTTTCCGGAGGCATTCGAGCTGCAGGTGGGCGATATCCGCTGTCTCGAGGACTGCCGGCGCGCCACCGAAGGGGTCGACTACGTGATGCACGAGGCGGCGCTGGGATCGGTGCCGCGTTCGATCAATGACCCGATCACGACCAACGACGTGAATATCGGCGGCTTTCTGAACATGCTGGTCGCCGCGCGGGATGCGGGCGTGAAACGCTTCATCTTCGCGGCGTCATCCTCGACTTACGGCGACTCGCAATCGCTGCCCAAGGTGGAGGATGTGATCGGCAAACCTCTTTCGCCGTATGCGATCACGAAGTATGTCGACGAACTGTATGCGGATGTGTTCGCCCGCACGTACGGAACGGAGTATATCGGCCTGCGGTATTTCAACGTCTTCGGACGCCGCCAGGATCCACACGGCGCATATGCGGCCGTGATCCCGCTGTTTGTCAAGAAGTTCATGAATCACGAGGCCCCGAACATCAACGGCGACGGCGAGTATTCGCGCGATTTCACCTACATCGACAACGTGATACAGATGAACATGCTGGCAATGACGACGACAAATCCCGCAGCCGTCAACCAGATCTACAACACGGCCTACGGCGAACGCACGACTCTGAACGATCTGGTGAAGTATCTGCGCGAGTTCCTCAGCGCCAAGGATGCCGAAATCGCAGGTATCGAACCGACCCACGGGCCGAACCGCGCAGGCGACATCCCGCACTCGCTGGCATGCATCGACAAGGCCCGCACGCTGCTGGACTACGCGCCTGAGTTCTCGATGCGCGAGGGACTGCGCGCAGCCGTGGACTGGTACTGGGAAAATCTGTAATAAAATCTATCATAATCAATAAGCAATGGAAAAGGATATCAAAATCTGCGTCATCGGCCTCGGGTATG
>OLSQ01003110.1_pt1 | contig 11262 bp, 9 predicted proteins | sample 1672561 | NCBI WGS metagenome assembly OLSQ01 (sample SAMEA3136699, study PRJEB25190) | human gut metagenome | biome: human gut; feature: human-associated habitat; material: faeces | place: Austria | collected 2013 | reverse complement strand
GGTTCTTTCTTGTTAAAGCAGGTGGTGCCCTGATTGACCATATGGCAATTCTTTTTGCAATTGGTGTTGGTGTTGGTATGGCAGATGATAATGATGGTACAGCAGCTCTTGCAGCTTTGGCATCATGGTTAATGATGACAAACCTTCTTTCTACAGGGGTTGTTACAACGTTAATGCCGGTAATTGCAGAGAATGAGACAAAAGTGCTTGCATTCAGTAAGATTGCAAACCCATTTATCGGTATCCTTGCCGGTATCATCGGTGCAACATGCTACAACAAATTCAAAGGTACAAAATTACCTGACTGGTTATCATTCTTCAGTGGTAAGCGTTGTGTAGCAATCGTTGCAGGCGTTGTTTCTATCATTGTATCCGCAATCTTATTATTCATCTGGCCTTTATTATTTGGAGCATTAGTTTCAATCGGTGAAGGAATTGTTGGATTTGGTCCTGTTGGTGCAGGTATTTATGCATTCTTAAACAGATTGCTGATTCCAACCGGATTACATCATGCACTTAACAATGTATTCTGGTTCGATACGATTGGACTTGGTTTCCTGTCAGGTTGGAAAGGGCTCATTCGTTATCTGGGCTAATACGATCGCAATAAAGATAAGCACACATCCGGATAATTCCTGTGCATTCATGGATTGTCCGAGTATTATCCATCCGGCAAGCACGGAAAATACAGATTCTAAGCTCATTAGCAGAGAGGCAATGGTTGGATTCAGTCCATTCTGTCCAACAATTTGCAGGGTGTAACCAACGCCGCTGGACAGTACACCGGCATATAGCAGAGGAATCCAAGCATCCATACTGCCCAAAGAGGGGAGCCAGGCCTGGATACCTGCGATTGAGTGATGCATATCTGCAAAGAACATTGGAATTAACCCGAGAATACCGCACACAAAAAACTGAATACATGACAGTTTAACGCCGTCCACTAATGGCGAAAAATGGTCGATAGTTAAGATGTGGCAGGCAAACACAACCGCACAGATCAGCACAAGAATATCCCGTAATTGTAATGAAAAACCACCTTCGTCCATACAGAGAAGATATAATCCTGCAACTGCAAGAACAACACCGATCCAGATCTTAAGTCCACAGCGTTTATGGAAGAACAGACCGAGAATCGGTACGATCAGTATGTAGCAGGCGGTGAAGAATCCGGCTTTGCCGGCAGGTACACCAAAGTATAGACCAAGCTGCTGTAAGGTAGTTGCAACAAACAGAATACATCCACAACAGATACCTCCGGTCAGGAGGTTTTTTTTCTGTTGTGGGGAAGGAACGGGATTGCCGTTCCTGCGGTCTGATATGTTAATGATCGGAAGTAGAAAAATACCGCCGATAAAGGAGCGAATGCAGTTAAAGGTATATGGTCCGGTTGCCTCGGCACCGGTTGTCTGTGCTACAAATGCAACACCCCAGATCAGGGCGGCAAGCACAAGAAAAAATGAATTTCTGATTTTGTTTACTTTCATGATAATGACGTTCCGGTAAAGAATTTTTATATAATGGTGTTTGGAATGCGTTCTGCTTTTATCCTAATTTTTGTAAATCTTCATAGAAGGTCGGATAAGAGATATTAACACATTCGGCACCAAGGATCTCGGTATCCCCATCTGCAAGACCGCCGGCAATAGCAAAACTCATAGCGATCCGGTGATCGAGTCTGGAATCGATCGTAGCAGCATGAAGAGGTTTGCCGCCATGAATGATCATACCGTCGTCGGTTGCTTCAATATCCACTCCCATGGCAGACAGGTTATCGACCATAACATCAATCCGGTTGGATTCTTTGACTTTCAGCTCCTGTGCATCTTTGATCGTGGTCGTTCCATCGGCAAATGCAGCCATAATGGCGATAACCGGGATCTCGTCGATCAATTTTGGAATGATATCACCTTCAATGGTACAACCGTGCAGACTGCTGGTGCGTACGGTAATATCGGCAACCGGTTCTCCAACATCTTGTTTCACATTAGAGAGTGTAATATCTGCACCCATATTCCTACATACAGTAAGAATACCGTCTCTGGTCGGATTGATCCCGACATGGCGGATCGTGATCTCGGAATTCGGAGTGATCAGCCCGGCGACAATGAAATATGCCGCAGAGGAAATGTCACCAGGAACTTCAATATGCTGCGCATGTAGTTCGACTGCAGGTCTGACAGTAGCGGTCGTTCCTTCGCTTCTGATATCAACTCCGAACGATTCAAACATTAATTCCGTATGATTTCTGGATAGTGCCGGTTCAGTCACGCTGGTTGTGCCTTCTGCATATAACCCGGCTAACAGGATTGCGGACTTGACCTGCGCGGAAGCAACAGGGGAATCATAATGGATTCCATGAAGATGACCGCCGGATACGGTATATGGAGCACATTGTTCTGTCTCCAGACTGTGGAAAGAGGCACCCATCAAAGAAAGGGGCTTCATGATCCGGCCCATAGGACGTTTACGAATAGAAGCGTCTCCATCAACTGTAGAGGTAAATGGCTGTGCAGCTAAGATACCGGACATTAAACGGGTTGTAGTACCACTGTTTCCAACATCTAAGGTGGCAGAAGGAGCGGTCAGACCGTGTAAACCGTTGCCGTGAATTCGTACAGTATTGGTAGCAGGATCGTTCTCGATTGTAATTCCCATTTTCCGGAAACAGGAGATGGAAGATAGACAATCGGCTCCTTGTAAGAATCCGGTTACTTCGGTTGTTCCTCTGGCAAGGGAACCAAGCATAATACTTCTGTGAGAAATGGACTTGTCACCGGGAACGGTAAGTTCTCCACGTAACTGGTTAAAATGTCTGATCTGCATGATGTTTCTTCTCCTATCGTTCATAAACTGTATATTGATGTTGCTTTAATTGTTCTGCGGCAGCGATTGCACTGTCGTTATCATAGAAAGAAAGCCGTAATACACCTTCATTATCTTCTCTGTTATGGGTGATGCCAATATTTTTCAGGTTAATTCCGGCATCGCCGATGATGTTTACTGCCTTTGCGATTGCATTTGGAACATCCGGAATATCAATGTATACTTCGTAATTTACCCGGATCACACCGGTCGCATGTTCCGGAATGGAATTGCGGTAATCCTTGGCACTGTCAAAGAAAGAATAGATTCCGCGGGCATCTTCGGACTGAATGGCATCGATCATTGTATCAATCTCGTTACGAAATGTCTGTAATCCCTTTACTATATTGACCGGGTTGCTTAACAGGATATGTTCCCAGACAACCGGGTTTGAGGAAGCAATACGGGTTATATCTTTGAATCCACCGGCAGCCAGTTGCTTTAACATTCCACTCTGATCGTCCTGGACAGCAACTAAATTCACTAAAGAGGAAGCAATGACATGTGGTATATGACTGATATATGCTGTAATCTCATCATGTCGTTCCGGACTATATAAGATTGGAATTGCACCCAGATCCTCGATAAAAGTCCGGAATGCAGATACTTTATCATCTGCGACCGCCTCGGAAGGTGTTACAAAGTAGTAAGCATTCTCCACCAGCCGGTCATGTGCGGCTTCGTAACCGCTTCGTTCGGAGCCGACCATAGGGTGGCCGCCGATAAAGTAATCGTCTAATTGCTGGTCGTGAATTGCCTGATAGATATCACTCTTTACACTTCCTACATCGGTTAAGATACAACTGTCTTTCATGATGCGCTTTAATATAGGAAGATATGCGATATTATAATGCACCGGAGCACATAAAAAGATATAATCGCAATTATGCATAGCTTCGATGGATGTTACGGTCTTTGATAATGTATGATCGTCTAAGGCAAGCCGCAGGGCTTCCTGATCTACATCGTAGCCTAATATTTCAGTATCCGGAAAGATGCGTCGGATTGATTTGGCAATGGAACCGCCAATGAGTCCTAAACCAATAAATCCAATGCTGAAATGTTCCTTTGTATTCATAAATGTTCACTCCGTTTTCCATTATATTTACTGCATTTATTGTAATATCAGAAAATGAAGATGTCAACACTTTAAATTGCTAAAGTGTAAATTCGCCGTATATGGTTTAATTGCCGGATGAATCCAGCAAAAGCACTCGTTCTTCTTCGGTAAGAGGACGACTTTCCCCTGATGCAAGATCTTCCGGGAGACAAAGGGCACCAAACCGGATTCGTTTCAGATATAGTACTTCTTTGTTAACTGCCTGAAACATTCGTTTTACCTGGTGAAATTTCCCTTCATGAAGTGTTACTTCTATATAAGAGAGGTTATCATTATCTGCATCCAATGCAAGCTGTTTCAAATGATCCGGAAGAGAAGGTTGTCTTGTCTGTGCTTCTGTGTAAGGATAAAACGTAAGTGTCGCAGGCATTGCAACGTTCAGATCTTCGTCACCGATAACCAGCCCGTTGGCAAATGCAGCGACGTCGGTATCCTTTACGATTCCTTTGATGATCGCAAAATAGGTCTTATCTACATGCCGTTTTGGCGAAAGCAGACGGTGAGCAAGCACACCATCATTAGTAATAAGAAGTAATCCCTCGGTATCTTTATCTAATCGCCCAACCGGTGCCAAATCCTTGCGGGCGGAAGCAACAAGTGAGCATACGGTTGGGGCTGTGTTATCCCGGGTTGCACTGACGTAACCTGCCGGTTTGTTCAATATGTAATATTCGTATTCTTCGAGATGAATCTCTTCATTCAGATAAGTAATGATATCGGTTGAAGGATCTACTTTATATTCCGGTTTTTGGATCGTATTCCCATTCACCGTGACATATCCTTTTTTCAGTTCTTTTTTAATAATGGAACGTGTGCCGATTCCGGCATCTGCAAGATATTTGTCAATTCGAATAACTGCCACGAATCAATTCCTCCTTATTATATAGAAATTATTCTTATCGCTTTTTGAGTGTATCATGATTTTATAATACACGCAACCAATGCAAAGAGGGTGTTACGCTGATGGGATGATATGTTTTTGTTGGCAGAATATATAAAAATGAGTATAAATATTTCAACAATTGTACAAACTTGTAATGATATCTTAACATATTATAGTAGGTTCTTTGTGCGATTATCCTGTTGGTTATGTACAAAAAGTACGAAAAAAGGGGATTTCAGGGTAAAAAATGACATATTGACATTTAGATTGTTAAGTGTTATATTACAACTTGTAACAAGTTTGTAACATTTTGGTATGAGGTTTAATTATCGTAATACTATTATGAAGTTTAGGATATCAACGAGGGGACAGAGATAGAAGAATCGTTTTGTTGATGGAGGAAAGAGACTATGCGACATAACAGAAGAGCGGTTATGGCAGAACGCTATAAACTTTACATGAGAAAGAACATCTTCAATGGAAGATATTTTGTGAGAAATATGCAGATTGCACTTTGTGCAATTGTTTTGATTGCATTAGTTGTCGGTGGAATTATATTGGCACATTCTGGTAGTGATAATCAGAAGGAACTGGCTAAGAATGATAAAGTAAATGCAATGGATGCATTATTTGGAAGCAGCGAAGAAGCAACCAAGGCTGCAACGGAAGAAGTAACGGAAGCAACAACCGAAGCTGTTCAGGTTGCAATGGCAACGGAAGAGGTAACAACCGAAGCAACAACCGAACCGGTCGTTGCTTATACAGAGCAGACCGTAGCAAGTAAGCCGGAAGGTGAATTTGACAAGAAGTGTATTGCCAATGTTGAGGAGACATTGAATATTCGTAAGACTCCAAGTACCGATGGTGAGTTTGTGGGATCTATGAATCCGGGAGCGATTGCAATTGTAGAAGGTACCGATGGAGAATGGACGAAGATTAAGTCCGGTGATGTAGAAGGTTATGTATTATCAGAATATGTATTAACCGGAGACAGTGCAGAGGAATTTGCTAAGGATTATGTTACATTACAGGGTACAGTCTTAGAGGATGGCGTGAACATCCGGGAAGAGAAGTCAACAGATGCAGATATTGTTACTGTATTAGATAAAGATGCAAGTGTTACTGTGTTAGATGATCCAAGAGAGGATGAAGATAAGACGGAAGCGGATGCATCGACAGAGGAATCTGCAACAGAGAAGGTTACCTCTGAGAATACAGAGGCTGCTACAAGTGAAGCAGTTACGGAGACCGCAACACAGGCTGCGGAAGATGATACGACAGAGGTTGTAGCTTCTACAGAGCAGAATACAGAAGTAACAACACAGAATAGTTCAGAAGAAGCAGCAACAGAGCAGAATACAGAGGCATCTACACAGGCTGCTACAACAGAGCAGAGTACAGATGATATTACATGGCTTACTGTTATGTTAGCAGATGGCAAGACAGGTTATGTATCAGCAGATCTTGTGGATATTGACCGGTTATATGAGATTGCGGTATCTGCAGAAGAATTGCAGAGAAGAGAAGAAGAGAAATTAGCGGCTGAGAAAGCAGCGGCAGAAGCTGCAGCAGAGGCTGAGAGACAGGCAACACAGGTTGCACAGAATACAACAACGACAACAAGTTCGAATACAAGTTCCGATACTTCTTATAAGGGTGCATCGACGACACCGGTTAAGGCAACGGAATCCGGCGAATGTATTGGAACATTTACAATAACAGCATATTGTGGATGTAAGAAGTGTTCCGGTGGTAACAGTAAGACTGCAAGTGGAACAACACCGACAGAGGGAAGAACTATTGCAGCGGATACAAGTGTGTTACCATATGGTTCACAGGTTGTAATTGATGGAGTGGTATATACCGTAGAAGATTGTGGTAGTGGAGTAAAAGGTAATCATATTGACATTTTCTTCTCAACACATGCAAAAGCATTAGCATATGGAACCAAGACCGTTAAGGTATATAAGTATTAATTTGATATCAAATATAGCGAGATAGAGCGAATCCCCGGCTTCGGTAAGAGGCCGGGGATTTTGTATAGATAACCGGGTACATATTTGTGTTTGTAGGATTGTAGATTATGTTAGAATCTGCTGCAACTCATACACTTGACTACTAATTTCTTCCATGATATATTATGAATATAAAACAAGAAAGGACTTGACATATACAGATGAAGGTGGAAACTTTTAAGTAAAGTAAAGTAAAGTAAAGCAAAGCACTAACTAACAGAGCTTTATTTGTTGAACCTATTTTTTGTATGTCATGTCTGAAGGAACGGGTAAGCCGGGCACATATATTAGAAGTATTCTGATATATGTCCCCGGCTTTTTTTGTGCATTTACACTACTTGTGAGTATAAGGGTGCTTGAAGGTTATCCTGTTCATGTTTACAAAATTATTATATTTAAATCAGGAGGAAGGATATGAGAAATTTACGAAAGTTCACTGCGTTTTTGTTGACAGTAGTGATGGTGGCAGGAATGCTTGTAATGCCGGGAAGCAATGTGCAGGCAGCAAAGAAAAGAAAGGTACAGTTAAATAAGAAGACGGTAACGTTAGAGGTAGGAAAAAAGGTTACTTTGAAACTGAAAAACGCACCGAAGAAGAAAAAGATTACATGGAGCAGCAACAAGAAAAAGGTTGCCAGTGTCAGCGAGAAAGGTGTCGTTACTGCAAAAAAAGCCGGTAAGGCTAAAATTACCGCTAAGGTCAGCGGCAAGAAATATGTATGTAAGGTAACAGTGAAGAAAAAGAAGAAACAAGCTGCAACAACAGAGGCGGCGACGCAGCAGAATGCAACGACGAAAGCACCAAAACCGGAGAATCCGACAACACCAACAACACCGGAAGCGCCAAAACCAGAGAATCCGACAACACCAACAACACCGGACAAACCATCAGATTCCGATACTCCGACAACACCGGATAAACCATCAGATTCTGATAAACCAACGAAACCGGCTGACATTACGCTGACTAATACAGAGGGAAAAAATCTGGATGATGTAGCAGCATTACAGGAAATCATTAAAGAAAAGAATGAAAAAGGTGCAACAATTCCAACAGATGCCAATCTAGTAGCGAAATGTGAAGAAAACGAAGAAGGAGATATGTGGTATACATCGGGTTATATTTGGAATAGTGATGGGCGCTTAGAAGGCATTTATTGGGTTAATTGTAATATGCAAGGCTCAATTACGTTAGAAAAATTGTCTGCATTGAAAACATTGATATGTTTTAGCAATCAATTGAGCAGTCTGGATGTAAGCAAAAACAAGGAATTAACAGAGTTAAATTGTAATGGAAATAAATTGAGCGGTCTGGATGTAAGCAAAAATACAGCGTTAACATATTTAGAGTGTACTGATAATAAATTGAGTACACTGGATGTGACGAATAATAAAAATTTAGATACTTTATATTATGATGATACAGTAACAGTAATTGGCTGGGAGGAGAAATAATAGCATAATACGGAATTGAATAATTAACTTATATACAAGGTTGTTGCAATGCAGACTTTGGCTAGAATACATGCCGGGAACAGGTGTTGATTTGTTCCCGGCATATATTTTTGCAATGGAAAAGTAGATAGCATTTGTAGTACAATATGGATATAATGAAGATATTAGATGGATTCACAGGGGAGAAGAATAATGATATGAGGATATTACATTTTGAAGATAATACAACCAAATATATGGCGATTCACAGCGTGGTGCAGTCGTTAGGCATTGAAGATATCACATGGGTAGAAAGTGTAGAAGAAGGACTGGAACATTTAAAGGATACAACATCTTCCTATGATGTGATCCTGTCCGATATGCATTTTCCAATTACAAAGTGGGGAAAGCCGGAATGGGAAGCTGGCGATCGGGTAATTCAGGAAGTGAAAAAGCGTGGATTAGAGATACCGGTTATTATCATATCGTCTGCACAGATGCGTGTAGATGGAGCATATGCGGCTATATGGTATACGGATAGCCGGGATTGGGAAAGTGAATTGAGAAGGTGTCTGCAATCCGCAATTGATTTAGCTGTTCGGCTTGATATATAATATGGAGAACGTATGAAAATAACAGATGCAAAGTCTTATGGAGAAGAGAGGGTAACATGGCAGACAGGATATTGTTAGTAGAAGATGATTATGCATTAGCATTAGGAACGGAATATGCTTTGCAGGCAGAAGGATATGAAGTCGTGACAGCGGGCAGAATAGAACAGGCATATGAGATGGAGCGGGAGAGCAGACCGGATCTGATCCTGTTAGATGTGATGCTTCCGGATGGTAACGGCTATGACTTCTGCCGGAAGATCCGGCAGGAAGGATGTCAGACACCGATCATTTTCCTGACAGCAGTAGGAGAAGAAGTGAATATTGTACAGGGGTTGGAATGTGGAGCGGATGATTATGTGACCAAACCGTATCGGGTGAAGGAACTGCTTTCCCGGATTGCAGCCAATCTTAGAAGATACCGGCTGACACAGAGAAATGTGGAGCCGGAAGGGTATCATTTCGGGCAGCATTGTTTCTATCCGAAGGAATTTCGTCTGTATCGGAATGGGGAACTGGTAGATTGTACGCCTAATGATCTTCGACTGCTCGGAGAATTGATCGCACATGAAGGTCAGGTGTTAGAGCGGGGGCAGATATTGGAGCGTCTGTTTGATGCACAGGAATCTTTTGTGGATGACAATACACTATCGGTCTATATGAAGCGTCTGCGTGGTAAATTAGGAGAAGATGCAGAGTATATTGAGACGGTACGAGGAGTAGGTTATCGGTTTACGAGAAAGGAAACGGGACATGGAAAGTGATTACGAGCGCAAACATTATAGGTTCATTTATCTGATCGGAAGTATTCTGGCTGTTCTGGCTATGATCGTGTGGCTGTTTGTCCGGGACGGGGAATTATCGGTTACGGAATGGGGCTGCGTGATTATTCTTGGTGTTGTTCTGTTTGTCTTTTACCGGATATCCTATAGAAGAGTGAACAAGCTGTATGGAGAGATGGAGAAGCTTTCCGGGATGATGAATGAGGTGATGGAACAGTGCGACGATATGGTAGAAGAGGAATACTATGAGGGCGCCGTTGGAATCCTGTACACGAATTTCTATAAGATGGTAGCAGTGCTCCGGGAAAGCCGTGACCGGGAGATGAAGGAGAAGATCTTTCTGCGAGATATTATCTCGGATATATCCCATCAGCTTAAGACACCATTGGCATCTTTGAATGTATTTGTGGATCTGTTGTTAGAAGATAAGGTGGAGGATAAGGAGAAGCAGCACCAGATTCTTACGGAGGCATCGAATCAGCTAAGCCGGATGGAGTGGATGGTACTTTCTATGTTGAAGCTTGCCAGGATTGAGGCAGGTTCCATTCAGTTTGAGTGTAAAGAGATTCCGTTATCCCATATCTTCCTGCAGGCAGAAAATGGAGTCACTCATTTATTAGAGACAAAGCACCAGAAGCTGATAGTGGAAGGTGACGAGAATATCGAACTTCTCTGTGATGGAGACTGGCTGACGGAAGCGCTGATCAATCTGCTTAAGAATGCTTCGGATTATTCGGGAGAGAATACCAATATCCGTCTTCGTGTGGAGCATACGAATGTGTATACCAGAATCTATGTGGAGGATGAGGGTGTCGGGATTCCGGAAAACGAGTTGGTGAATATCTTCAAACGATTCTACCGGGTACATAATGAGGTCAATCCGAATAGCGTAGGAATCGGTCTGTCTCTTGCAAAGTCCATTGTAGAAGGAATGGGTGGCAGAATATCGGTTAAGAGTGAGAAGAAAAAAGGAACGAGCTTTTCTTTGACTTTCTGTAAATAATGGAACATCCATGATTGAAGTAATCCAAAAATATTATAGCTTCTGTAAAAAATATTCCATTTTTTTCTAGCCGGAAATGTATATAATAAGATTATCAGCTAATTTTTTTCAGCATAGTTTCAGAGATGAGCGATTGGTAATCAATTGCTTGTCTCTGGTCTCCCCCTTTTTCAAGGTAGGAGTTGAAGAAGATTTTGTTATGTTTTATGGAATTGGAGGAGCATCGTTGTAAGATGCCGAATGGGAATATGGGATATACAGCAGATCAGACAAGATACGATACCATGCAATATAACCGATGTGGAAAGAGTGGCTTATTGTTGCCGCTTCTTTCACTTGGATTCTGGCATAACTTTGGCTCCAAAGATGATTATGAGAATATGAAAGCCATGTGCTTTACCGCATTTGATCATGGAATTACGCACTTTGATCTGGCAAATAATTATGGACCGGAATATGGTGCGGCGGAGAAGAGTCTTGGACGTATTATGAAAGAAGAGATGCATGCATACCGGGATGAGCTGATCATTAGCACGAAGGCAGGATATG
>OLSQ01003108.1_pt1 | contig 11265 bp, 8 predicted proteins | sample 1672561 | NCBI WGS metagenome assembly OLSQ01 (sample SAMEA3136699, study PRJEB25190) | human gut metagenome | biome: human gut; feature: human-associated habitat; material: faeces | place: Austria | collected 2013 | reverse complement strand
AGGCCGACGAGGCCATGGAGGCTGCACGCAAGTCCTCGCAGGAGGCCCGGCTCAATGCCTCTGAGGCCGCCACTGCCGTCAAGCTGGCAGCCAAGGGCACCGCAGAGCGCACGGCAGAGCTGCTCCGTCTGGAACAGCTGGCCGAGGAACTGCAGGCCCGCAGCGAGGAGATGCGCGCCCGCACCCGGAGCTCCAAGTACTTTGGCAAGGGCCGTATGCTCCGCGCTTACCCCAAGCTGCGTCACGGCGAAAAGCACCGCTCTCTGGATGAGCTGCGGGAGCGCCTGAAGTACGAGCGCAGGCACTGACCCTGCCCGCTGCAGCAACCCCAAATGCCCCTGACCGGCTTCTTTCGGTCAGGGGCATTTTTCCTGCACTGCATTCTCCATAAAATCAGGCAGATCTTGTTCTGCCGCAGGATTTTATTCTCATTCTGTTTTCCACATTATACATTCCTTTTTTGTACACTCTTCCAAATTTATTTTCGTCATATTGACAAAAAAAAAAAAGAGTATCTTATCCTGTGCAATATGCTATTCCCGCTAAAAACTGAAGAATCGGCAAGCCAGTCGAAAGGCTGCGACGCAAAGCTAAAAGGGCCTGTAATATGGCAGCCAGCCGCACGTTATTCTCTCCGGGTAAGGTAATATGAAACCTTGCACCTCCTTGTGAAGATGCGTCGGCTTCCCTTCAGGAGAGCGAGCGCGCAGCGGGCCTGCAAGGGTTCAGAGCGTTGTACCAGCCGTTTGGCCGGTGCGGCGCTCTTTTGTTTTGGCTGAAATAGAGAGAGTTTTGGGGAAATCATTGAGAGGAGTAAAGAATTATGAGACCCAAGCGTTTGATCAGCTTATTGGTTGCGGTTTGTATGATGGTTGCAATGCTGCCATTTAGTGCAGTGCCTGCATTTGCGGCAGATACGTTAAGCTTTACAATTGATGATATTCAATATACCATAGATAAAAATGACAGTACAGCGGTTTCTGTCACAGGCACTACTGGATATGGTGATATAAATAACAAAAAGGATTTGGTACTTCCTGAAACAGTTGAGTATAACGGCGTGACTTATACTGTCACAAGCATTGGAAATGGTGCGTTTGCAAGAAAAAATGGTCTAAACAGTATTGTGATTCCGAATACGGTTGTTCTGATTGCAGAAAGTGCATTTGCGAGCAACTGGGGACTTGCAAGCATTGAGATTCCGGCAAGTGTTGTGGAAATCGGAACGCGCGCATTTGAATGGGCGGGCAACATCGCAGAAGTCAAATTTGCTGCAAACAGCCAGTTGAAAATTCTTGGTACATCTGCGTTTTCTCATGCAAAAGGGCTCAAATCGATTGAATTGCCCGAAGGACTGACTACAATTAAGAATTGCGCTTTTGCTGATTGTAATGTTCTGGAGAGCGTAACCATTCCTGCTAGTGTTACCACAATTATGGAACACATGTTTGATAACCCGAGCAATCCTAACGGTGGATGCCCGATGCTTAAGACTGTCAAGTATGCGGGAACGAAAGAACAGTGGGATAAAATCAATCTTGCAGAGAACAATGATATTCTAAAATCGACCCTGGAAGTTCTCTGTAATATTACTTTTGATGTAAATGGCTACGGTACTGCACCCGCAGACCAGACTGTTTACACTGGCGACAAACTAAAAGTTGCAGAACCCACCGCCGCTGGGTATACGTTTGGCGGCTGGTACACCGACAAAGAACTGACCAAAGCATTTGATGTTGAAAACGATACCGTTTCCGGCGATACCACCCTGTACGCCAAGTGGAAAGCCATCCCCGACCATGAATTGACTGTGAAAGTCGGCACCTTTACCTACGATGACAACGCCGCCAGCGACAAGGGCAATGTTTACGAGGGTGCTCTTGTTACCGTGACCTTCGACGAAAACAACCAGCTGTGGAAGGACAGCGGCCTGAGCTTTGACCACTGGGATATCCAGTCCAAGGCAAAGCTGGTGGATGAGAACGGCGAGGAAATCGTCAACCCCGGCAAAACCTTTACCTTTGTGATGCCCAAAGAGGGCGTGACCATTGAAGCCATGCCCAAGGATGCCACCATTGAAGAGGAAGAGCCCAATGTGCTGGGCACTGCCGCGATCATTGGCACTGCCGCTGTGGGCACCGCAGTGCTGGGCTATCAGGCCTATTCTCTGGGCGCTGAATTTGCAGGCAAGCTGATGGCTCTGCCCTACTTCCCCAGCAACCGCAGCGCCCTTGCCATGATGCTGTGGGAGGATGCAGGCAAGCCCATGCCCGAATCTGAACTGCTCTACCCCGATGTAGGGCAGGAAGAGCAGGATATGGACCTGCAGCACGCCGCCCGCTGGGCCATGGAAAACGAGCTTATCCCTGACCTGAATGATGAGGGCACGGCTCCGGAAGAGATGAAGTTCTTCCCGGCCAATCCCGTAAGCAAGCTCGATGTGCTGAATGCATGGCAGAAGGCACAGGAGCTCAAGAACAACTAACGCCATCCCCGAATATTCCCAAATATACGTAGAAGCGCCTCATCCTTCACCGGATGGGGCGCTTCTGCGTTGTAATGAGTCGAATTTTCTGTTATACTGTACCTGTCGGCCTTCCGACCCATTTGATGTGGGAAGGAGGTGGTAACCATGGAAATGGTAGTCTCATTTATACTGTCCGTCGCAGCGGGTGTGGTCAGCTACTACATCTGCAAGTGGCTTGAGGAACAGTTCAAGGCCGGTAAGCACTAACCCCTAGCAAGCAGGAAGCCCCCTTGGTATTCGCAGTACCGAGGGGGCTTCTTGTTGCTTTGGTGGAACCATGGAATGGTTCCGTAGTCTCATCTACAACTTTAGTATATGCACTCCTGCGCAAAAAGTCAAGAGGGCCGCCACAGATTTTGTTTCGCTCCTGCGCCCGTTTCAGCTTATCACGCCCACAGATCCTCAGGGTACAGGCCCTCCTGGGTTTTCTGGGCGATGGCGGCCACCACGGTGGGCTTATCTTCGCGGTAGGTCACACCGTACCACTTATCGGTGCTCTTGAGCACGGTGACCGCTGCTTTGCCCTCATCGATGAGCTCGCTGGCCACAGTGGGCAGGAAATACTCGCACTTGAGGGGGTTCTTGGGCAGATTCTCACGCAGCCAGCCTGCAAAGCGGCGGTCGGCCTCGTCCAGGAAGCTCTTGCCGAAGCCCCACAGGTTCATGCTGACAGGTGCTTCCACCGGCAGGTCATCCGTGCCCTCACCGGTGAGGGAGGTGCAGCGGATGCCGCCCTCATAGGTCTCAATGCCGGTGCGCTCGGTCACGCTGTGCAGGGTGCCGTCCGGGTTCACCACGCAGACACCGCGGGAGACGGTGCCGTTCTCAGAGACGGTATTTTTGAGCAGGTAGCTCACCATACAGTAATCGTAGACGGTGCCGTCCTGATGGGTGGACAGATACTCATAGATGACCTTGAAGGCCTCGGGGCCGTAGTAATCGTCCGCGTTGATGACGGCGAAGGGCCCATCAATGAGGTCTTTTGCGGCCAGCACGGCGTGGCAGGTGCCCCAGGGCTTAACGCGTCCCTCGGGGATGGTGAAGCCTGCAGGCAGCTCATCCAGCTGCTGGAAAGCGTATTTCACGTTCATGCCCTGAGAGACGCGGTCGCCGATGGCAGCCTTGAAGGCCTCCTCGATCTCGTGCTTGATGACAAAGATCACGGTCTCAAAGCCTGCGCGGTGGGCATCGTACAGAGAGTACTCCACAATGGGCTGACCCTTGGGGCCCACCGGGTCGATCTGCTTCATGCCGCCGTAACGGCTGCCCATGCCGGCAGCCATGACCACCAATACCGGTTTGTTCATTTTTCTTTCCTCCTGCGTCAGTGCGCTGTTCTTTGAGTCTATTATACTCCAAATTTTCCCGGGCAACAAGGGATAGCTTTTCCTTGAATTTTTGCATGGATTCTCACCCGCTGCCGTGATAGAATAGAGGCAATGGAGTTTCCGCAGAAAAGGAGAATGCTTATGTCAACCAAAACTGTCTGGATCACCGGCGCGTCCTCCGGCATCGGGCGGGAGTTTGCCCGCCGCTATGCCCGGCTGGGCTTCCGTCTCATCCTGACCGCCCGCCGCCGCGACCGGCTGGAGACCCTTGCCGCCGAACTCCGGGCGAAACACGGCACCCTCTGCCGCATCGTACCCGCCGACCTTGAGCAGGATGCGCAGGTCACCGCCCTGTGCGAAGCACTGGCAGACGAACACATCGACCTGTTCATCAACAACGCGGGCTTTGGTGCCTGCGGTGCCTTTTCCGAGACGGACGCGGGCAAGGAGCTTTCCATGCTGCGGGTGAACGTGCTGGCCATGCACCGGCTGTTCAAGTTCACCCTGCGCAAGATGGAAGCCCAAGGCTTTGGCACCATCCTGAACGTGGCATCCTCGGCGGGCCTGCTGCCGGGCGGGCCCTATATGGCGGGCTACTATGCCTCCAAGGCGTACGTTGTCAGCCTGACCCGCGGCGTGGCCGAGGAACTGCGGGAGCAGCACAGCCCGGTCTATGTCTGTGCCCTCTGCCCCGGCCCCGTGGACACCGAGTTCAACGACCGCGCCGATGTGGTGTTCGCCCTCAAGGGCATCACCCCGGAGCTCTGCGTGGAGGAGGCCATGCGCGGGATGCTCCACCGCAAGACCATCATCGTGCCCAGCACCCTGATGCGCCTTGCCACCACGGCCCAGAAGCTCGTTCCCACGCCCCTGCTCATGCCCATCGTGGCACGCCAGCAGAAGAAAAAGCTGGGCTGATGGCCGCTTGACAGCGCACCGCCGCTCATGTATCTTAGAGGTATCCGAAAAAACAGGAGGAATGTTCCATGAAAATTGCACTCATCAACGAAAACAGTCAGGCCGCCAAGAACGGCATCATTGAAGCCGCCCTGAAAAAGGTGGTGGAACCCATGGGCCACGAGGTGGTCAACTACGGCATGTACACCGCAGAGGATGCCGCCCAGCTGACCTATGTTCAGTGCGGCATTCTGGCCGCCATCCTGCTGAACAGCGGCGCGGCTGACTACGTCATCACCGGCTGCGGCACCGGCGAGGGTGCCATGCTGGCCCTGAACAGCTTCCCCGGTGTGATCTGCGGCCATGTGGAGGACCCCGTGGACGCTTACACCTTTGCCCACGTCAACGACGGCAACGCCGTTTCCATGCCCTTTGCCAAGGGCTTTGGCTGGGGCGGCGAACTGAACCTCGAGTACTGCTTCGAGAAGCTGTTCGGCTTTGGCCACGGTCAGGGCTACCCCAAGGAGCGCGTTGTGCCCGAGATGCGGAACAAGGCCATTCTGGACGATGTGCGCGCCGCCACCTTCAAGCCCCTGATCGAGTGCCTGCAGAGCATCGACCAGGACCTGCTCAAGGGAGCCATTGCAGGCGAAAAGTTCAGTGAGCTGTTCTTCGCTTCCTGCAAGGACGAGCAGCTGGCTGCCTACATCAAGAGCCTGCTGTAAGCGGAAGCGGCAGGATATCCGGATCCTATCCAAACACATCCTGCCCGCTCTGAAAAGGGCGGTTTATGATACGAAACACGAGGAAGTCTCATATGGCATGGTTATACCATTTCAATCAGATCATCACCCACGGCATGGAGGGATTTCTGGAGACAGCGGTGCCGATGATCTCCGGGCTGGCTGAGATCATCGGCCTGTTCATCATCGTCACCAGCCTTGTCAAGGCCACCTACCACTATGTGCGGGTCACCTTTTTCCATGGCCAGCACGATTTCCTCCACGAGATGTCCAGCGGTCTGACCACGGCGCTGGAGTTCCTGATGTCGGCGGAGATCGCCAAGACCTTCCTGTTGCAGAATCTGGAATCGGTGGTGCCGCTGGCGGCCACCTTTGCCCTGCGGGCCATGATGAGCCTGATGCTCCACTGGGAGATGGAGGGCGGGCACCGCTCCGGCCGCAAAAAGGAAGAACCGCCCGCCGGTGAGGCCGAGAAAAAAGAATGACTTATAAAGTTTCCCTCTTTTTTCTCGGTTCTGTGTTGTGTAAAACGTAAAAATCGCACCCCGGCTCTTGACAGTTTTGCACAAAGGGGCTATACTCGTGCCATCGAAAGCAAAGGCGCTGACGGAAGTGATTCCGCCAGCGCCTTTTGTGTTTTCGCTGGATATTGCTCGGGAGGAATAGAGGGCCTCCTGAACAAGGCTCCCGCGCACATTCGGTGCGGGGAGCGCATTACAAACCGGGGAGGTATTATAATGTTCAGTTCCATAAACACCTGTTGGGTGCTGGTTGCGGCATTCCTGGTCTACTTTATGCAGGCCGGTTTTGCGCTGTGTGAGGCGGGCTTTACCCGCGCCAAAAACACCGGCAACATCCTGATGAAAAACATGATGGACTTCTGCATCGGCACACCGTGCTACTGGGTCATCGGCTTCGGCCTGATGTTCGGCGGCACAAGCGCGCTGATCGGCGGGTTCGATCCGTTCATTCAGGGCGATTACAGCCACCTGGGGCTTGATATCCCGCTGTGGGTGTACATCGTGTTCCAGACCGTGTTCTGTGCCACGGCAGCCACCATCGTGTCCGGCTCCATGGCCGAGCGCACCAACTTCAAGGCTTACTGCGTTTATTCCGCTGCCATTTCGCTGGTGGTCTACCCCATCTGCGGCCACTGGATGTGGGGCGGCGGCTGGCTGCAGAGCATGGGCTTCCATGATTTTGCCGGTTCCGCAGCTGTTCACAATGTGGGCGGCGTGATCGCCCTGCTGGGTGCCGCAATGCTCGGCCCCCGTATCGGCAAGTACGATAAGGACGGCAACCCCCACGCCATTCCCGGCCACAACCTGACCGCCGGTGCGCTGGGCGTGTTCATCCTGTGGTTCTGCTGGTTCGGCTTCAACGGCGGCTCTTCCCTGAGCCTGTCCACCGACGCTTCCATGACCATGACCGGTCTGGTCTGCTTCAACACCAACCTGGCCGCTGCGGTGGCCACCTGCGTGACCATGCTCTTTACCTGGGTGCGCTACGGCAAGCCCGATGTCTCCATGACCCTGAACGGTTCTCTGGCCGGTCTGGTGGCCATCACCGCCGGATGTGACACCGTTTCGCCCTTCGGCGCATTTTTCATCGGCTTTGTGGCCGGTTTCCTGGTGGTGCTGAGCGTCGAGTTCTTCGACAATATCGCCAAGGTGGATGACCCCGTCGGTGCGGTGTCCGTTCATTTTGCAAACGGCGTGTGGGGCACCATTGCGGTGGGCCTGTTCTCCACCGGTGCCAACACCGAGCATGCCGGCCTGTTCTACGGCGGCGGCGTGACACAGCTGGGCACCCAGCTGCTGGGCCTCATCACGGTGGACGCCTACGTTGTCATCGTGATGTTCATCATCTTCAAGATCATTGACAAGACCATCGGCCTGCGCGTCCCCGCGGAGGTGGAGATCGACGGCCTGGACATCCACGAGCACGGCCTGGCTTCCGCTTACGCCGGTTTTGCCATCTCGGATGCCAATGCAGCCGCTATGGTGCCCAACGAGAACACCGACCTGGGTGAAGACGACGTGACCAGGGCCAGCGACCGCCAGATCAGCGCCGCCGTTCCGGTGGTGCGGGAGCCTGTGATCCAGGATGGCGTGTACGACACCGGCATGCACAAGGTGTCCATCATCGCAAAGCTGTCCAAGTTTGACCAGCTCAAGACCGCCCTCAACGATCTGGGCGTCACCGGCATGACCGTGACCCAGGTGATGGGCTGCGGCCTGCAGAAGGGCACCACCGAGAAGTATCGCGGCGTGCCTGTGGACAGCACCCTGCTGCCCAAGATCAAGGTGGAGGTCATCGTGTCCAAGATCAGTGTGGATTCGGTGGTGGAAGCTGCCAAGAAGGCGCTGTACACCGGCCACATCGGCGATGGCAAGATCTTTGTCTACAACGTGACCCGCGTGGTCAAGATCCGCACCGGCGAAGAGGACTTTGCCGCCCTGCAGGATGTGGAGTAAAGCTCCCGGATTCTAACAGCTGTCCCGCTGCGGTGCAGGCGCACCGGCACGACACCGGCCCCTGCGCAGCAGCGTGATAATCGCGTTTGCGTCAGCAACGAAAGCCCCAGTGGGGCTTTCGAGTGACCAAACGGTCTGCGAAAGCAGATGGAGGGGCCTCGCCCCGACAAACTCCCTTTGTTCTCCTTTTTCCTTTTTTCTGATCCAAAATCTTAAACGGCAACCAGATCAAAGGCCCTGCTTCTGCGCACAAAGAAGCGGGGCTTTTGGCATTTGTTTTACCGGGCATGTGAAAGTTGTATAAGACTCTTTGCCGTTCTTTGGTTGACATTGATAGAAAAACATGTTATGTTTTGGCGCATATAGACAAAATCAGATCGAAATTAAGAGAGGTGCGGGGAAGAAACATGTGGAAAATAAAGGAATGGTTCCTGCATTATAAGGAAGCGATCCGGATCTCGCTGCTGGCGCTGTTCCGGTGGACGCTTCTGGCTGTGTGCACCGGCGTGCTGTGCGGCGGCATCGGAACGCTGTTCCATCTGGCAGTGGAATGGGTGACCGAGCAGCGCGCAGAGCAGGTCTGGCTGCTATGGCTCCTGCCTGCGGCAGGCATCGCCATCACGGCTCTGTATAAGGTGACGGGCTGTGTCGGCAAGGGCACCAACGATGTGCTGCGGGCCGTGCAGGACGGCAGCTCGGTGACGCCGTGGCTGGTCCCGGCCATCTTTCTGGGCACGGTGCTCACCCATCTGTGCGGCGGCTCGGCCGGCCGCGAGGGTGCAGCGCTGCAGATGGGCGGCAGCATCGGCTGGAACATCGGCCGGGTGCTGCACTTCAACAATCATGACTGCCGCACGGCTACCGTGTGCGGCATGGCGGCATTTTTTTCGGCGCTGTTCGGTACACCGCTGACCGCGACCCTGTTTGCGATGATGGTGGTGGATGTGGGCCTGATGCTGACCGTGGCGTTCGTGCCGGGCTTTCTGGCGGCGCTCATTGCATACAGCATCTCGCTGAAGGCCGGCATTGCGCCCACACGGTTTGTGATGGAAGCGCCGCCGCTGGATGCCCGGACGGTGGTGCGCACCGCCGTGCTGGCCATGTGCTGTGCGGTGGTGGCGGTGATTTTCTGCCAGATGCTGCACTTTTTTGAGCATAAGATCCCCAAATTGCTGCCGAATCCGTGGGTGCGGGCTGCTGCAGGCGGTGCGGCTGTGGTGGCGCTGTCCTACCTGATGGGGGTGGGCCGCTATAACGGTGCCGGCATGGATGTCATTATGGATGCCGTTGAGCTGGAGCAGGCTCTGCCGTGGGACTTTGTGTGCAAAATGGTGCTTACGGTGCTGACCCTGAGCGTGGGCTTCAAGGGCGGCGAAGTGGTGCCGAGCTTTTACATCGGCGCAACGTTTGGCTGTGTGGTGGGGCCGCTGCTGGGGCTCCCGGCGGGCTTTTCTGCTGCAGTGGGTCTGGTGTGCGTGTTCTGCGGGGCGACCAATACGCTGGTGGCTTCCATTGTACTGGCGGCTGAGCTGTTCAGCGGTGCCGGGTTTGAGCTGATGGCGCTGGCCTGCGGTCTGAGCTATATGTTCTCCGGCTATCACAGCCTGTATTCCAGTCAGGGGTTCCGCACCAGCAAGCTTTTTTCGGAATTCCTGCAGCCGAAGGAAGAAAAATGAAGAAAAAATTTCATGGCTGCGTCTCTTGATTTTTTCGGCGGGACGTGCTACAATCAGCGTAGTTTCATCCTGTTTAAAATGTTGATGCGGACAAACCGAGGTCCCGCGCTCCATGCCGCAGAGAGGGCTGCCCCGCAAGGGTGCTGCAAGCAGCCTGCCATGTGCCGGACTTCTACCACCGCAGAGTGCAGAGGCGAACCTCTGCCGGGCGTGCCCGTTACAGCACTGCGAGGGGCGCGTTTCCCCGCCGGGGAGCGCGCAATTCGGGTGGAACCGTGGAACGCAGACATATATCGGCGCTTCATCCCGTGAGTTTTACGGGGTGAAGCGCTTTTTATTTTTGTTCAACACCGCATTGTCAAAGGAGAATCTACTATGAAGATCATCTACAAGGACGGTCATGTGGACGAGTGCCCGCAGGATCAGGAGCTGCACGTTATCCGTCACACCGCTGCTCACGTTATGGCACAGGCCATCAAGCGCCTGTATCCGCAGGCTGATTTTGCCTTCGGCCCTGCCACCGAGAACGGCTTCTACTACGACGTCGATCTGGGCGACCAGAAGCTGAGCGACGAGGATCTGGCCAACATCGAAAAAGAGATGCGCAAGATCGTCAAGGAGAACCTGCCCATCAAGCCCTTCATCCTGCCCCGTGCCGAGGCCGTGAAGCTCATGGAGGACCGTCAGGAGCATTACAAGGTGGAGCACATGGCGGACCTGGCCGACGAGACCGAGTTCAGCTTCTTCCAGCAGGGCGAGTATGTGGATATGTGCATCGGACCTCACCTGACCTACACCAAGGCCCTGAAGGCCTTCAAGATCACCCAGCAGTCCGGCGCATACTGGAAGAACGACAAGGAAAACAAGATGCTGACCCGTATCAACGGCGTGGCTTTCCACAATCAGGAAGAGCTGGATGCCTGGGAGAAGGAGCAGCAGGAGGCCCGTGAGCGCGATCACCGCAAGATCGGCAAGGAGATGGGCCTGTTCATGACCGATGACCTGGTGGGCCGCGGCCTGCCCATGTTCCTGCCCGCAGGCTACACCGTCTGGCAGGAGCTGGAGAACTATATCAAGGCCAAGGAGCGTGCACGCGGCTACCTGCACGTCATGACCCCCTGCATCGGCACCGTGAACCTGTACAAGACCTCCGGCCACTGGGATCACTACCGTGAGAACATGTTCCCCGCCATGGAGATGGAGGGCGAGAGCTACGTCCTGCGCCCGATGAACTGCCCCCACCACATGATGATCTACGCAAATCGTCCCCACTCTTACCGTGACCTGCCCATGCGCATCGGTGAGATCGCACACGATTTCCGCTACGAATCCTCCGGCACCCTGAAGGGCATTGAGCGCGGCCGCCACTTCTGCCAGAACGATGCCCACCTGTTCTGCACTCCGGAGCAGATCAAGAGCGAGGTCGCCGATGTCTGCAACCTGATCTTCGAGACCTACAAGGACTTCAAGATCACCGATTACCGCTGCGTTCTGTCCCTGCGTGACCCCGCCGACAAGAAGAAGTACCACGACGACGATGCCATGTGGAACCACGCCGAAAACGCTCTGCGCGAGGTGCTGACCGAGCTGGGCATCCACTTCACCGAGGAGATCGGC
>OLSQ01003107.1_pt1 | contig 11268 bp, 10 predicted proteins | sample 1672561 | NCBI WGS metagenome assembly OLSQ01 (sample SAMEA3136699, study PRJEB25190) | human gut metagenome | biome: human gut; feature: human-associated habitat; material: faeces | place: Austria | collected 2013 | reverse complement strand
CCAGTATTCCAGAAGAGAGGATCTGTATTCCGGACGGATTTTAAACAGTGCACTGGAGCTGCTTCTGATGGAGCTGACGCAGGAATTCCTGGAAGCGGCTTTTGGAAGAAAGGATGGGATATCTCCCTCCATGTACCGGGTCATGGAGTGGGTGCGCAATAACTGCGGCAGATCTCTTAACCGGGAGATGATAGCAGAGACCTCTCAGTACAATCCTGATTATCTTTCCATGCGTTTTAAGAAGGAGACAGGAATAGGACTTATGTCTTATCTGAACAGAGAACGGATCAGCAGGGCAAAGGCACTTCTTTCCTGCGGAAATATCAGCATCAAGGAAGCCGCTTATGAGAGCGGCTTCCAGGATGAAAAATACTTTATGAGAACTTTCAAAAGGCTGGAAGGGATCACACCCTCCCAGTATAAGAACACCTTTTACCAGCACTATATCAATTAACAGGATTTATTCTCCTTGGCAGTAAAGTAAACCGTATAGGCTTCGTCCATAACCTCATAGAGAGGCTTTAATTCAAAATTGATATCCTGGTTTCTGGTGCTGTAGTGATTCTGCTGCCAGGGATAGGTTTCATAGGTATGCTCATTCCTTGGAGCAAGGAAGCTTTCGGGATGCGCCATATCACCACGGATGCCGGTGTCTTTATCTGTCATGCCGGCAAGAACAATAGGACCGTCCAGGATAGCGGTAAGCTCAGGAATATCAGCAAGAGCCTCTGTATGTAGCAGATTCTTAAAGAAGATGGTGATCACTGCCTGATCCAGTCCTTCTTTGAAATACAGGAAGCCATCCTTGATCACAGGGGAAGCAACGTCTTCTTCATTGACCTGGATACGGAGGATGCCTTGGCACCAGGAAGGAACACGCAGAGCCAGGGTCAGTCCTTCCGTATTGACAGCATTGATCTCAAACTTCAGGAGCCATCTGGACATCTGTCCGTCATCCTTTTCATCGAAAAGAGCCTGTGCATTGTAAGCCTTCATGGCTGTAGTCTGTCTGATCGTACCGGACGCGCCACCGAGAGCAAAGTGGTATTCGGAAGGAATATACTGGTTGATGTAAAGAGTATCTGCAGCAGCATCTTCATAATAGATCAGCTCCGGATAGAGGCACTGTGCCTGCACCATGGTACCGTGACAGCACCAGAAGTCGTGGCGCCTGGTACCCCATTTCTTATGACCGCCTGCACGCAGGGGCAGGAAATAGGTAGGCATACCGGTTACGGCATTCTGCTGTGCAAGAAAGCCGTTGTACAGACATCTTTCAATATAATCACCATATTTGGATTCTCCAGTGAAACGGAAGAGGTAGCTGGCAGTACGGACCATATTATAAATAGTACAGAATTCCTGATCCCTGTCAGAGAGGAATTGTCCCTGCATAAAGGGCGGTACCCAGAACTCACCGGCATTGCCGCCACCGGTTGCAAACATGCCTCTTTTTGTGACAGCGCAGTCAAAGAACAGCTTCACAAGATTCAGCCATCTTTCATCGCCTGTGATCTCATAGAGCTTGGCAGCGCCGTGGGAAAGGGGAACACTGGCATTGGAGTGACAGTTGGTAAGGGCATCCTTACCTTCCTCCAGCTTGCGGAACAGGCTGGGTGCATAATAATGCTTTACCAGAGTCATGTACTTTTCATTCCTTGTAAGCTCATAGAGGGTAGCCCATACCTCCAGCATACCGCCTTCCTCTCCGGAGTAGACAGCATGGGGATTTCTTGACTGCATGGCATCAGCCCAGCGGATATACCAGTCAGCCAGCTTGTTGATGATAGTGAGGGCCTGCTCATTGCCGGCATAGCTGTAGGCGTGCATCAGACCAAGGATGGTTTTGTGCATGGTGTACTGGGGAGACCAGATATACTGATTCCTGGCAAGTCTTTCAAAATATTTTTCGGGGATGGAGCCGACCCATTCACCGCCGTTTTCTTCCTGACATTTTGCCAGCTCGGCTACAATGTGGTCCAGCTTTGCCTTTAAAAGGATATCACCGTCGAAGGCAGCATAGTGAGCGGCAGCAGAGAGAAAATGACCAAGGAAATGACCTCGGAGCTGGCAGTTTGGTGCTTCCCAGCCCCAGTGGAGGTTGGCACTTTCCGGATGCTCGATCACCTGAAGACCGGGCAGGATAAAGCCTGCTTCCAGATAAAAGTTCTGAAGAAGACAGGTGGAATCAAGCTCCATTAAGTAAGAGCGGTTTACGTCCATACGTTCCCGGAACAGACCGGGGAGAATGGAAACGGTATTGTTTTTTACTGATTGCAGCATAAAGAACCTCCTGTTCCATATAAAAATTCGTCAGAATCTGATATGATTATAACAGATCAAAAAAAAACAGGGGTAGATAAAAGGACAGATTTAGTGTCAAATTCAGACAGAGAATAAAAAAGGAGAAGCCTAATATGAGATATCCGGAATTTCTTAAGGAAAATGGAACAATCGGCTTTGTAGCACCATCCTTTGGCTGCAGCACAGAGCCCTACAGAACTGCCTTTAACCATGCGCTGGACAAGTGGAAAAAAGAGGGGTATGGAATTGACATAGGACCAAATTGCTATGAAAACAGCGGTGTTGGTATCAGCAATACACCTGAGAAGTGTGCAGAAGAACTGACAGAGTGGTATTGCAGGAAGGAGAATGATATCCTGATCTCCTGCGGCGGTGGGGAACTGATGTGTGAAGTGCTTCCCTTTGTGGATTTTGAAAGAATCCGAAAGGCAGATCCCAAGTGGTATCTGGGATATTCAGACAATACCAATATGACCTATCTTCTGACAACGCTCTGCGACACGGCGGCTGTTTATGGACCCTGCGCAGCTTCCTTTGGCATGGAGCCGCCACATCCGTCCATAAAAGACACCTTCGCCCTGCTCAGGGGAAAAAAGCTTTCATTTGAAAGCTATGAGCTGTATGAGAAGGAAAGCCTGAAATCAGAAGAAAACCCGCTGGCACCCTACAACTGTACGGAACCGGTCAGATCACGGTTCTTTGTACCGGACAGTAAAGGAAAGCTTAAGGAGAGCAGTGAGGTAAAGCTGCAGGGAAGACTTCTTGGCGGCTGTCTTGACTGTCTTGCCAATTTATCCGGAACAGAATTTGACAGGACCAGGGAATTTTGTGAAGCCTACAGGGAGGATGGGATACTCTGGTTCCTGGAAGCCTGTGACCTTAACGTATTTTCCATAAGAAGGGCGCTGTTCCAGCTGAAGCATACAGGATGGTTTGCCCATACGGCAGGCTTTGTTTTTGGCAGATCACTGAACGGAGGAGCTATGATGGATCTGGATGAAGCAGGGGCGGTTCTTCCGGTTCTGGAAGAATACAGGGTTCCTGTGATACTGGATGCCGACTTTGGTCATTTACCGCCGGCAATCCCCTTAATCTGTGGAAGTATGGCAGAGATCGGGGGAATAAGTGGAAAAATAACGATATCCATGAGCCTTTGCTGAAAATCCATGCGATAAATGACAGTTGAAGAGAGGTTTTCTGTTCCTTATAATGGATTCGTAAAAGGATTTGTTATAATATGGAGGAATTAGGATGGAACAGCTAAATTTTGCTTCTGTTAAGGATACCGATAAGGTATATCGTATCCTGGGTGATCTGATCAATGCAAACCGGGAATTCCAGATCATGATCACAGTACCAAGAGACGGAAAAAATGTTATAACGGAGGAGAAGCCGCAGGAAAAGGAGCCAGGGATGATACATCAGAGAAATCTGGAGAAGGATGTTACGGACATGATCCATGAGATCGGTGTACCGGCGCATATTAAAGGATATCAGTATTTAAGGGAGGCAATCATCATGTCGGTGGAGGATGCAGACATGGTAGGCTCCATTACCAAAGTACTGTATCCGACGATTGCCGCCAGATACCAGACTACTGCAAGCAGAGTGGAGAGGGCGATCAGACATGCAATAGAGGTAGCCTGGAACCGTGGAAAAATGGAAACACTGGATTCTCTGTTTGGTTATACGATCAACAATGGTAAGGGAAAACCCACGAACTCAGAGTTTATTGCCCTGATCGCAGATACCATACGTCTGCTCTACAAGGACTGATCCCAAAAGCTTTTTCAAGGGCTTTTTCCAAATTATCTCTTTTATTCAACCGTAGAATGCGGTATACTGGATTTTAAGAATAATGTTGGAGGGCTTGTGATGAAAAAAATACTTTTTGTCGCATCAGAGGGTGTACCATTTATTAAAACAGGGGGACTGGCAGATGTAGTGGGCTCTCTCCCCAAGTGTATTGATAAGGAATATTTTGATGTCAGGGTGATCCTTCCCAAATATACCTGTATGAAGCAGGAGATGAAGGATAAGCTCAGCTATGTTACGCATTTCTATATGGACTTCCATTGGAAAAATGAATACGTTGGAGTGCTGTATGCAGAGGTAGATGGCGTCAAATATTATTTTATTGACAATGAGATGTTTTTTAATGGCTTTAAGCCATACAGTGATAATGCATTATTTGAAATAGAGAAATTTGCTTTTTTTTCCAAGGCAGCGCTTTCTATTCTTCCGGTGATCGATTTCAGGCCGGATGTGATCCACTGCCATGACTGGCAGACAGGACTGATTCCCGTATATCTGAAGGAGCGTTTCCAGGGGAGTGATTTCTACAGAGGGATCAAATCGGTTATGACCATACATAACCTGAAATTCCAGGGGAAATGGGGGATCAGGGAGGTACAGGATATTACCGGACTGCCTGATTATTACTTTACTTCTGATAAACTTGAGGCCTATAAGGATGCCAATCTGTTAAAGGGAGGGATCGTATTCGCAGATGCGATCACAACCGTAAGCGCCACATATGCAGAAGAGATCAAGACAGCCTTTTATGGTGAGGGACTGGATGGTCTCCTCAGAGCCAGAAGTAAAGATCTGCGTGGTATTGTGAATGGTATCGATACAGATGTATTCAATCCGGAAACAGATAAAAACATAGAGTTTAATTATAATGCCATGAATTTCCGCAAAGAGAAGATCAGGAATAAGCGTGCCCTTCAGGCAGAGCTTGGTCTTGAACAGGATGACAAGAAGTTCATGATCGGTATTGTTTCAAGACTGACAGATCAGAAGGGCTTTGATCTGATCTCCTATGTGATGGATGAGCTTTGTCAGAGTAATGTCCAGATCGTTGTGCTTGGAACAGGAGAAGAACGGTATGAGAATATGTTCCGTCACTTCGACTGGAAATACAACAATAAGGTATCTGCCAATATTTATTATTCAGATGCCCTTTCACACAAGATCTATGCAGCCAGTGATGCGTTCCTGATGCCGTCTTTATTTGAGCCGTGTGGACTCAGCCAGCTTATGAGCCTGCGCTATGGAACTGTCCCTATCGTGAGAGAGACAGGAGGACTTAAGGATACGGTTGAGCCTTACAATGAATATGAAAGCACAGGAACCGGTTTTTCCTTTACCAATTACAATGCACATGAGATGCTTGGAACAATTTATTATGCAGAGAAGATTTATTATGAAAAGAAGCGTGAGTGGAACAAGATCGTAGACCGTGCCATGGCAGCAGATTTCTCCTGGAATGTATCAGCAAAGAAATATCAGGAGATGTATGACTGGCTGATCGGATAAAGCAGAAAACCTGTAAAACAGATGATCACAGCATAAGACTTGGAGAACAGGTTATGCCAAATAAAAAACAGAGTCAGGGATTGATTATGCAGGCGGGTATCCTTGCCGCTGCAGGAATTATCGTTCGTATCATCGGGCTGTTGTACAACAGCCCGATGACAGCGATCCTTGGAGATGAAGGAATCGGGTACTATAATACGGCTTACTATGCGTATACCATTGTCCTTCTGATCTCATCCTATAGTATTCCTTCGGCAATATCCAAGGTGATCGCCCAGAAGCTTGCAGTAAAAGAATATCGGAATGCACACCGCATTTTTCAGTGTGCATTTATTTATGTGCTGGTAGTCGGTAGTGTTGCCAGCTTATTTGTATTTTTCGGAGCAGGTCTGCTTGTGCAGATCGAGGCAGCGATACCGGCACTGCGGGTACTGGCGCCTACCATATTCCTGAGTGGTATTCTTGGTGTGCTCCGTGGGTATTTCCAGGCACATAAAAGTATGGTTCAGACCTCTGTATCACAGATCGTGGAACAGATCCTGAATGCAGTTTTCAGTATCCTTATGGCATATCTTCTCCTGCAGGCAGCGGGAGGGACACAAAGTGAAAATGGTCTTGCCTATGGAGCAGCAGGCGGTGCGATCGGTACAGGCATAGGTGTGCTTGCAGCTCTTTTATTTATGGTATGGCTTTACCTTGTGAACAGACCGTTTCTCAAAAGAAGGATACTTCATGATACCGGGCATAAAGAGGAATCCTATCAGGAAATTTTTAAAATGATCATTATGGTGGTGACACCTTTTATTCTGAGTACCTTTATTTATAATGCCAATACCTTTATCAATCAGACACTTTATCAGAAGCTGATGATGGATCTGCATGGTCTGACAGATGCCGGGGTTGCGGCTCATACAGGTATCGTTGGTAAGGCAGTAAAGGTTTCTAACATCCCCATAGCACTGTCCTCAGCCATGGCATCTGCACTGATTCCCGGTATTTCCGGAGAATATGCGAAAAAGAATCTGAAAGAGACAAGAAATCAGGTTGCCAGGGCAGTCAAGGCAACCATGCTGATCTCGATTCCGGCAGCAGTAGGAATGGGCGTACTGGCAAAGCCGGTCATGCTGGTTCTGTATCCCCAGAAAGCCTCGATCGATCTGTCCTCGTCTCTGCTTATGGTACTGTCAGTCAGTGTGATCTTCTATGCGGTCTCCACACTTTCCAATGCGGTGCTGCAGTCGATCGGAAGACTGAACAGTCCGGTGATCAATGCGGCCATTGCACTGGTGCTTCAGACAGCAGGGCTTGCAGCCATGATCATTTTTCTGGATGAAAGCTATGGACCGTATTATTATGCGGTAACGATCATCCTGTACGCTTTTCTGATGTGTGTCCTGAATGGAGCGGCATTAAGGAAGCATCTGCGTTATAAGCAGGAGATAGGGAGGACATTTGTAAGGCCGGTTCTTGCCTCTGCTGTGATGGGAGCAGTAGCATTTTTTATATATCAGGGAATATACCTGCTCCTGCACAGCAATCTGGTTTCCCTGTTTGTGGCAGTTGTACTGGCAGCAGCGGTTTACTTTGTTATGATCCTGTTATTAGGTGCAGTGACAGAGGATGAGATGAAAATGCTGCCCAAAGGTTACCTGCTTGTGAAGATTGCCAGAAAAACGAGACTGCTGAGAAGCTGAAAGACAGAGAGAAGAGAAAAACAGAGGGCAGACATTTGGGTCTGCCCTCGTTTGTATTAGTCTGCCTTACGGATACTGGAAATGTCCGTATCGATCATCATGGAATAGTTGGTATAGTACACTACGAAGCCGGGCTTGCTGCCACCGGGCTTTTTTACATTCTTCTTCTGCAGATAGTCCACTTCCAGCTTCTGCTGCTCACGGCCGCTGGAGTAGTAGGCCGCCAGTCTGGCAGCTTCTTCAAAGGCGGCATCGGATGGTGTTTTGTTTCCACACTTCAGGACAACATGTGAACCAGGTATGCCTTTTGCATGGAACCACCAGTCGTTGCCGGCTGCCAGGGAAAAGGTGATCTCATCATTCTGATAATTATTTTTCCCCACGTAAATATCATCCCCGTCACAGCTGATATAGTGGAAGGGTACGCTTTTGAAAGAAATTTTTTTCTGCTTTCCCTTCCGGCGGATATAGCCGCTTTCAATCAGTTCTTCTTTGATCTGTACAAGATCCTCTTCCTGCAGGGCAATTGAAAGAGAGGTCTGCACAGACTGAAGATGGGTGATCTCATCCTGTACCTCTTTTGTGAGGGCAGTAAGCGCTTCAAAGGTACGCTTCAGTTTATTATACTTCTCGAAATATTTCTTGGCATTTTCAGAGGTGGAAAGCTGAGGCTCCAGTGGGATCGTGATCATTTCCCCGGTATAATAATTCAGAGCATCCATGGAGGAGGCACCGGGCTCAACACCATAGCCATAGGTATTTAAAAGCTCCCCATAGATTCTGTATTTCTCACGCTTCTCTGTATCCTTAAGCTGTCTGACCTGCAGATCATATTTCTTGACATTGCGCTCCAGGGCAGTCTGGACGATCCGGCGCAGATCCGAGGATTTCTGGCGGATTCGTGTGATGACGTTCTTGGACGCATAGTAGGTCTCCAGGAGATCTGGTTTTTCTGGGCATAGTACAGCTCCAGCACCTCTGAAATGGAAGAAAAGTGTCTGCAGTTTTCTTCCGGCCAGGAGGAAAGGGTGATTGCGGAAAATTCTACGGGTTTTCCAGTTTCATAAATGATAACAGGGGAAAAACACCCCTGTTTTACACTGTCCATGACTGCGGAAAAAGAACGGTACAGACCAGAGAGCAGATCAGCTCCGTCTGGGCTTTCTGCAAAAACAGCCGAAGAGCAGTCCGCATCCAGATGGGCTGCGTGGCAGATTTCCTGTGAGATCACAGGGGAAAGACCGGTATAGGAGGTATAAAGAGCCTTATAAATGGGCTGCGCTTTTCCAGTGATCAGGGCTTTAAAGGAAGCTTCATCTGCAAGGAGGGGATCCTGCTTCTGGTCAGCACCCGGGATAAAATAGTCTCTTCCGGGCAGAACCTCACGGACAGAGCTGACCATACCGGAGATATGCTTGATGCTGTCTATGATCTTATTTTCATCACTCAGGAAAATAATGTTGCTGTGCTTGCCCATGATTTCAATGGCAAGTGTCTTTTTGCAAAGATCGCCCATTTCGTCCAGATGCTCAATGTGAAGCTGGATGATGCGCTCAAGACCGGGCTGTGTAATATCTGTGATCCGGCCATTCTGCAGATGCTTACGAAGCAGCATGCAGAAGCCAGGGGCTGTCATGGGAGCCTGTTTATTACTGCCTGTCAGATAAACGAGAGGAAGGGAAGCTTCTGCTGAAAGGAACAGCCGTTTCTGGCCTCCGTCAGCAGTTTTTATCGTAAGAAGCAGCTCATCCTTTTCCGGCTGGGCAATCTTATAGATCCTTCCGGCCAGGAGATTGTCCTTTAATTCTTTTACTACAGCTGCTACCGTAATTCCATCAAATGCCATATTGTAATCTCACTTTCTTTCCGGCAGCCTCTGGCTGCCTTTCCTTAGTATAGCGCACTTGACGTTTTTCTGTCTATATCCTATAATACTATGGAATACACAGAAATTATTTTCGGGTGGGATACAAAGGAGAAAAGCATGATTAAGAGCATGACAGGCTTCGGCAGATGTGAGATCGCAGAAGCTGACCGTAAGATTACGGTAGAAATGAAATCAGTCAATCACAGATATCTGGATGTCACCATCAAAATGCCTAAGAAGCTGAACTTCTTTGAAGCAGCGATCCGGACAGAGCTGAAGAATTACATGCAGAGGGGCAAGGTAGATCTTTTTATCACCTATGAAGATTTTACAGAGTCAAATGTCTGTGTGAAGTACAATAAGGAACTGGCTGCGGAATATATGCAGTATTTTGACAGAATGGCTGAGGATTTTTCTCTGGATAATGATATCCGGGTATCCACACTGGCAAGATTCCCCGAGATCCTGACGATGGAAGAGCAGACTGTGGATGAAGAGCAGCTCTGGAAGCTTCTGGATAAAGCACTGAAGGGTGCCGCAGAGAACTTTGTGGAGACCAGGATCAGGGAAGGGGAAAACCTCCGGAATGATCTGATAGCAAAGCTGGAAGGAATGCTTGCGCATGTGGATTTCATCACAGAGCGTTCTCCGGAGATCATCGAAGAGTACAAGGAGAAGCTTACGAAGAAGGTAGAGGAGCTTCTTTCTGATAAGCAGGTGGATGAAAGCAGACTTCTTATGGAAGTGACGATTTTTGCTGACAAGGTATGTGTAGATGAAGAACTGGTGCGGCTCCGCAGCCACATCACAGCTACAAGGGATGCACTGCTTGCAGGTGGAAGCATCGGAAGAAAGCTGGATTTCATCGCACAGGAAATGAACCGTGAGGCGAATACGATCCTGTCAAAGTCAAGTGATCTTGAGATCTCAAACCGTGCAATTGAACTGAAAACAGAGATCGAGAAGGTAAGAGAGCAGATCCAGAATATTGAATAGAAGGTTTTGATGTGAACAAATTAATCCATATCGGTTTTGGAAATATTGTAAATGCCGGAAAGATCATTGCGATAGTCAGTCCTGATTCGGCACCTGTCAAGCGTATGGTACAGAAGGCCAGGGAAGAGGGCAATGCCATCGATGCGACACAGGGAAGAAGGACAAAGGCAGTCCTGGTGATGGAAAACAGCCAGCTTGTGCTTTCGGCACTGCTTCCGGAAACCATTGCCCAGAGGGCACAGATGGAGAGTAAAGATGAAAACGAAACAGCATAAAGGAATTCTGATCGTTGTTTCCGGATTTTCCGGGGCAGGCAAGGGAACATTGATGAAGCGGCTTGTCAGTGATTATGACAATTATGCCTTATCTGTTTCCATGACAACGAGACAGCCAAGAACAGGTGAAGTAGATGGAAGGGAGTATTTCTTTTCCACGAAAGAGGAATTTGAAAAGAAAATAGAAGAAGAGGGACTTGTGGAATATGCCTGCTACTGTGGCAATTACTACGGAACCCCGAGAGAGTATGTGGAGAAGAAGCTGGAAGAGGGGAAGGATGTGATCCTGGAGATCGAAATCCAGGGAGCCCTCAAGATCAAACAGAAGTTTCCCACAGCCCTGCTGCTGTTTGTGATGCCGCCGAGTGCAGCGGAGCTGAAGCGCCGGCTTGTAGGACGCGGTACAGAAACAGAGGATGTTATCGAAAAGAGGCTTAAGAGAGCCACAGAAGAGGCAGAGGGAATCGAGAATTACGATTATATCGTGATCAATGATAACCTGGAAGAATGTGTGAGGGAAATGCACGGCCTGATCATGGCGGCACATGAAACACCGGCACGAAATCAGGAATTTATCAATAAAGTAAGAAAGGAGCTGGAAGCTTTCACAGAATAGGCTTTCAGGGAAGGAGAAAATTATGTTACATCCGTCTTATTCAGATTTAATGAAGGTAGTAAACAGTGAGGTTGAGCCTGGAGAGGCTCCCGTAGTTAACAGCCGCTATTCCATCGTTATGGCAACATCCAAGCGTGCCAGACAGATCATTGGAGGAGATGAGCCGCTTGTGAATGCAAAGGACAGCAAGCCTTT
>OLSQ01003095.1_pt1 | contig 11290 bp, 7 predicted proteins | sample 1672561 | NCBI WGS metagenome assembly OLSQ01 (sample SAMEA3136699, study PRJEB25190) | human gut metagenome | biome: human gut; feature: human-associated habitat; material: faeces | place: Austria | collected 2013 | reverse complement strand
TTAAGGACTATCTGAATGGCGAACTGCCATTGGTAGTGGATTTGTGGGCTACATGGTGCGGACCTTGCCGCGCGCTGGCTCCCATTGTATCTGAGTTGGCCGAAGAGTACGACGGCCGTCTTGTGGTGGGCAAGTGTGACATCGAGGAATACGATGACATCGCTACCGACTATGGCGTGCGCAATATACCTACCATCCTCTTCTTCAAGGGTGGCGAACTGGTAGACCGCTTCGTGGGCGCAGCCAAGAAGGCAGTAATAGAAGAGAAGTTCAAGGCGCTGCTCTAATCCCACGCGCTTATTGGGGATTAACAGCCTGTACAGACCGAAAACAACGAGCCGGGTATGCTGACGATTGTCGCATATCCGGCTCGCTGTATATATAAATAAGGTGGAGCTAAAACTCCAGCAGGCGGCTGCCGTCGGCATCGACGCTGATTTTTACGCGCACGGTGTCATCGGGCAGAATGTCTTCTATCAGTTCGGGCCACTCCAGGAGACAGAGGTTGCCGCTGTAGAAGTAGTCTTCGTAGCCCATGTCATAGACTTCCTCGATGCGGCGGATGCGGTAGAAGTCAAAGTGGTAGATGGGGTCGCCATGCCCGTCGGTGTATTCATTGACGAGGGCGAAGGTGGGCGAGGTGATGACGTCGTCTACGCCCAGTTCCTGGCACAATGCCTTGATGAAGGTGGTCTTGCCGGCGCCCATGCCGCCATAGAATGCGATGACGCGGGCTTCGCCGATGCTGTTGACAAACTGCTGTGCCGCTGCGCGTATGGCGTCGAGCGACTCTATTCTGATCTGTGTCATATCTTTTTATCTTTTCTTGGGTTTCAGTGTGATGAGGGGGATGAGCATCTCTTCCATAGAGATGCCGCCGTGCTGGAACGTGTTCTTGTAATAAGACACGTAGTAATTGTAGTTGTTGGGGTAGGCGAAGAAGCTGTCGCCGGTGGCAAACACATAGCTAGTGCTCAGATTGGGCATAGGCAGCTGGGCCTGCTTGGGGTCGCGAATGACAAACACGTCCTTGGCGTTGTAGCTGAGGTTCTTGCCCAACTTGTAGCGCAGATTGGTGTTGGTGTTGCGGTCGCCCACTATCTTGATGGGGTTGGTGCAGCGTATGGAGCCGTGGTCGGTGGTCACCACCACGCGGTATCCGGTGGCGGCGAGTGCCTTGAAGAGGTCGGCGATGACCGAGTGGCGGAACCACCCGAGGGTGAGGTTGCGGTAGGCAGACTCGTCGTTGGCCAGCTCGCGTATCATCTTAGACTCGGTGCGGGCGTGCGAGAGCATGTCGATAAAGTTGATTACCACCACGTTGAGGTCGTTGCCCGTACACTCGTTGAGGCGCCCCAGAAACTTCTCTGCTGCAGCGCTGTCGTTGATTTTGTGATAGCTGAAGGTGTCGTGGCGGCGGTAGCGGTCTATCTGGGTCTGGATGAGTGGCGCCTCGTTGAGGTTCTTGCCCTCTTCCTCGTCTTCATCGACCCACAACTCGGGAAACATCTGCGCTATCTGCGTCGGCATGAGTCCGCTGAAGATGGCGTTGCGCGCATACTGGGTGGCTGTGGGCAGGATGCTGGTATACATGTCTTCGTCTATCTCGAAGAGGTCGCTGATTTCCTGAGCCAGCATGCGCCACTGGTCGTAGCGGAAGTTGTCGATGACCACGAGAAACACCTTCTCGCCGCTGTCGAGCATGGGGAAGATGCGACGGCTCATGATGTCGTTGCTCATCAGCGGACGGTTGCTGTTGCCGGGCTTCACCCAGTCCAGATAGTTCTTGCGTATATACTTGGCAAAACCTATATTGGCTTCCTCCTTCTGCATCTGCAGCATCTCGGTCATATTGCTGTCGGTGCTACTCAGCTCCAGCTCCCAGTGGGTGAGCTTGCGGTAGATGTTCTGCCAGTCTTCGAGCGTCTGGCAGTCCATAATCTGCATCATCAGGTTCTGGTAGTTCTGCTGGTAACCGCTCTGTGTCACCTCGGTCTCTATCTCGCGCCGATGTATGTTCTTTTTGAGGGTGAGGAGTATCTGGTGGGGGTTGACGGGCTTGATGAGATAGTCGGCTATCTTTGAGCCGATAGCCTGGTCCATGATGTCTTCTTCCTCGCTCTTGGTCACCATCACCACGGGAGTCGCCGGGTTGATTTCCTTGATGCGTTGCAGTGTCTCGAGACCGGTGAGGCCGGGCATCATTTCGTCGAGAAGCACCAGGTCGAAGGTGCGCTGCGCACACTGTTCTATGGCATCGGTACCATTGGTTACGGTAACTACCTCGTAGCCCTTCTTCTCAAGAAACAAGATGTGGGCACGCAGCAGTTCTATCTCGTCATCGACCCATAGTAATAATCCGTTTGTCATAATTGTTGTCTCTGTTAATGGGTTAAAATCCCTCCAAGTCGTAGTATTCGTCTTCGAGGTCAAACTTTTTCTTTTTTGCCGCAGCCTTGGGCTTCTTGGTCTTGGTGGTGTCGGCAGGCGCCTTGGTGACTTTGTCGCCGAAGTAGAAGCCGGTCTTGCTTACGGGCTTGGGCGTAGCGGGCTTTGCCGCTGGCTTGGTGGCAGGAGCCGTCGGCTTGGCTGTCGTGGCCACTGGCTTGACGGCTGGGGTGGCGGTCTTTGTGGCAGGCGTGGCAGCCTTGGCCTTCTGAGTCTCTTCGGGCAGCGCGACGATGGTGCCGTTGGCCTTGGGCGCTTCCTCAGTCTGTGGCGCGCTGACGATGGTGCCGTTTGTCTTTGGCGTTTCCTCGGTCTGCGACTCGCTGACGATGGTGCCGCCTGCCTTGGTCGTTTCCTCAGTCTGCGGAATGCTGATGATGGTGCCCGAGGTGGCTGCGCCCTCCTTGCCCTCGTCGGGCAGCACGTAGGTACCACCTTGCTGCTGAGGCTTCTGCTCGCCCTCGTCTATCACCATACCCTCGCCCAGGGCATTGTCGATATCCTCTACCGAAGGCTCATCGCCCTGGCGGGTCACTATCTCGGCGGGCTCGGCCAGCAGACGGAAGGTGCTCACCTTGAGCGGCACGAAGTGCTTGTCGTAGTACTGCGCATAGTCGTCGTAGCTGTAGGGATGGCCGATGAGCTCGAGGTTGGCCTCGCTGATTATCATCGTGCGCAGTCCGGCATGGCGTTGCAGAATGTGCTGGGCGTAGAGCTGCCGCGCATATTGCAGGGCTTCGTCGTAGTTGCGGAAACCGCTCACCTCCATGTGGCAGAGCCCGTGGGCGTCGTTGACTCCTATCTCAAAGTTGCGCACCAGGTAGTTGGTGAAGTTATAGCGCGCCAGCTCAAACAGCAGTTGGTTGGCATTGATGGAGTCGGGCTGGTAGACGATGACAAACTTGAAGTCGATGTCGCGCTCGTTGGTAAACGTGGGTATCGAGTCTCCACCCTCGCTGTCGAGCAGTGCCGAGCGGCGGCTCCACACGTCGCCGACGTCAAACTTGCCGCCACGCAGCTGGCGACCCGCGTTGACGCCGTTGATGATCATGCCCGCCAGCGTGCTTATCTCGCTCTGCGGATATTGCTCTACCACGCGCTTGAGGTCGGCCAGACAGCTGTCGGGCTGGCCCATGTTGAGCTTGGTCAGTGCTCCCACAAAGAGGAACTTGTCGCGGTTGTCGCCCATGGGGAAGCGCTGCTCCGACACCTTGAGATTGCGCATCACGTCGTCCATCCTGTCGTCCTTGAAGGCGGTGTAGGTGGCGGCGTAGAGCGAGTCTTCGAGATGGGTGCCCTCGCGGGCGTTGGCTTCAAAGTAGGGGTCGGTGAGGATAGTGGTCCACTGGCTCTCGGCATAGTGCTGGCGCATCAGGTCGAGATAGTGGCGCGCCGTCTCGCCGCGGTGGCTGCGCATATAGAGCAGGAAGAGGTGGTAATAGACCTCGTCCATGTTGGCGTAGCTCTCATACTGGTTGGCCAGACGCGTCAGGTATTTCTCGCTCAGCCTGAGGTTGTCGAGCTTGTCCTTGAATATCACGCCGGCATGGAAGAGGCCGTCCATAATCAGGGCGTTGCTCTGCTCCACCTGTTCGGGAGTGAAGGGTATTTGGGCGAGGTAGTACTCGCGCTTGTGCGGGTCGTTCTGCAGACTGTCGGTGGTCGATGCCAGCGAGTCTTGCAGCGCTTCCTCGCGGGCTATGGAGTCGCGCTGCTGGTCGGTGAGCTCGTCCTGCTGCCCCATGCCAGCCACCACAGTCTTGTTGACGCGCTGCCAGTTGTCCACATTCTCTCGCTTGCCCCAGAGCTTCTGGAAGGTGGCCTTGCCCTGGCTCACGGCGATGGGGTTGTAGAAATACCACTGGCCGTTGCCTGTTGTGGCGGTGTTGTTGGGCCTCGACGGGGTGTTGTTGCGGTTGTTGCCCATGTCGTCGCGGTCCATGTTTTCGTTCTGCTGCTGCATGGCGTCGGCTTCCTGCTGGGCGCGACGCTCTTCGCGTTCCTTCTTCTTGAGTGCGTCGATGACGCGGTCTATGGTGGCGTTGCGGTCTTTCTCGCTCATGCGGGCGAGCGACTGGAGCGAGTCCTGCAGCTCCACGGCGTCGGTGTGGGGCACCAGCTCGTCGAGTATCTTGGAGCGGTCAGAGAGCTGGCGGTAGTCGGGGCGGTCCTGGTCCAGCAGACCTATCGCCTCGCCATAGCAGCGGCGGGCGTCGCCAAACTTCTCCTTCTGCCAGTAGAGGTTGCCCAGACTCAGCAGCAGCACGCCCTTCTCTGTACCGTTGCGTACCGACTCTTTGGCGCCCTTCTCATAGGCACCGATGGCGTGGGCGGTGTCGCGGTCGGCCAGATAGATGTTGCCGATGGCATAGTAGACCTGGTCGAGATATTCCTTGTTGTTGTCCGATGCAGCCATGCGGCGCAGACGGCTTATCATGCGGCGCGACTGACCCTTGGCCATTACCTCGGTCTGGGCGATGCGGGCGTTGAACTCGAGCTGGTAGGGCGGGTTGAGGCGCACCACGCGGCGGAAGGCGTGGTAGGCAGAGTCGGGCTTGCCCACGGCGGCATAGAGCTGCCCCAGCAGATACCACTCGCGGGCTCGCTGCTTGCGGCGCATCTCGTGGCGTATCACGCGGCGCAGATAGGGGATGGCGCGCTGATAGTCGGCCGTGTGTATGTAGTAGTCGGCATAGGTGTAGTCCCACTCCTTGACGGCGCGCCAGTCCATGGAGTCGCGCGCCATGTTGCGTATCACGTCTTCGGCGTCGTAGAGCCAGCCCTCCTGCACATAGCACTTGGCAAGCCAGGCGCGGGCCTTGCCATAGATGGCGGGCTGGGTGGCGTAGAGGCGGCTCATGTAGGAGAAGGTAGAGGCGGCTTCGTCAAACTGGCCCATGTGAAACTGCGAGCGTCCCATGAGCATCCAGGCTTTCCAGAGGAAGGGGTTATACTCGCGACGGCTGAGCCACTCGATGTCGCGCTCGGTCTTGCGCCGCTGCTTGTCCCACACGGGGCGCCGCTTGATGCTGTGCTGGTGTATGGCTTTCTCGGCCTTGGTCACCGCACGCTCAAAGTTGCTCTTGCCCAGCTCCTTGCTGTTCTTGTTGCTGACGGTGTAGAGGGGTATCAGTTCGGTATAGTTGTCGCGGTTGCCCTCTTCCTTTTCGAGCGCGCCGTCTATGTATGCCATCGCACCGTTGTAGTAGGTGTTGTAGCGCGCGTTGAAGGCATGCCAGAACCTCGACGACGAGGTGTTCTTCTGCGTAGAGCACGAGCTGAGTGCCACCGCCGCCACCGCTGTCAGCGCCATGGCGCCACGCAGTCGCCGGCGGCCCATCAGCGTCTTGGCGGTGCGCGCCAGGGCGTAGACGATGATACCTACAAAGATGATGGTGGCTCCCGAGGGCACGTTGAGCCAGTAGGAGAGTGCCAGCCCCGTCATGCAGTCTATCCAGCCGATGACGATGCTCAGCGCTATCATGCGCTTGTAGCTGTAGGTGAAGATGTTGGCGGTCATCTGGGGGATGGTGAGCAGACTGATGGCAAGCACGATGCCCACCATGCGCAGGGTGGCCACGATGGTCATGGCTATCACCGCCATCAGCGTATATTCTATCATGTCGACGGGCAACTGCTGGGCGCGGGCGAAGATGGGGTCGAACGCCACGCTCACGATGCTGCGGAAGAACATCACCGTGAGTGCCGCCACTATCAGCGTGAGCCCGCCGAGCAGCACCAGGTCGCCATGGCCTATGGTGAGCAGACTGCCGAAGAGGTAGGAGTTGAGGTCGGGCATGAACTCGGGCGAAAGAAAGCAGCAGATGATGCCCACGCTCATGCCCAGGGTCCAGAAGAAGGCGATGGTGGAGTCTTCGCGCACGTCGCCGCGGTGCGACAGCCACTGCACGCCCAAGGCGCTGGCCACGGCAAAGGCCATGGCAGAGACTACAGGATTGATACCGAAATACACCCCCAGCCCGATGCCGCCAAAGGAGGCATGGGTGATGCCGCCACTGATGAAGACCAGCCGCCGCGTCACGATATAGGTGCCCACGATGCCGCAGAGGATGCTGGCAAGGAGCGAGCCTATGATGGCGTTCTGAAAAAAGGTGTAAGTCAGCAGTTCCATGTCATCTTTCCATCAGCATGATTACTTCGTCTTTGAGGGCGTCGGGGAGATTGATGCCGCGCAGGATGAGGCTGCGGTTCCACCCGGCCACCTCGTCGGGGCGCATGGTGTAGAGCACGTCGGCAAACTCGTGTACCTCGTCGTCGGTATACTCGTCGGAGCGGCGGCCGCGGTAGCGGTCCAGCTCTTCATCGTCGTAGTATTCTATCTCGCGGGTGGCGGCTTCCATCATGCACTCCTGCTCACACTTGGTATTGGTGCCGTCGCAGGTGCCGCAGCTCGCGGCTGGCGGGGTTGCCTCGGTGCCGTCGTGCTGGCGCAGCGAGAGAAGGGCTGCCACGATGCCCAGGACTACGAGGGAGGTAACGAGATATATCATGGGCGCTTGGTAATCTGGAAACCGGCACGACGCAGGTCGTCCCAGTAGTGGGGATAAGACTTGGACACCACTTCAGGGTCGTTGATGGTGATGCTGCCCAGGGTCAGGGCTGCGGGGGCAAAGGCCATGGCCATGCGGTGGTCCTGGTAGGTGTCGATGGGCTCCATGGTGGGCTCACAGCGCTCGAGATTCCATATCAGTTCGCTGTCGTTGCGGTCGGTGAGCACCACGCCCAGCTTGCGCAACTCACGCTTCAGCGCCTCGATGCGGTCGGTCTCCTTGATGCGCAGACTGGCGAGACCGGTGAAGTGAAAGGGGATGCCGCGCATGGCACAAGCCACGACGAAGGTCTGGACAAGGTCGGGCGAACTGACGAAGTCGTAGTCCAATCGGGGCAGACGGCGGTGCTGGTGGCTGAGCACCACTTGGGGGGTGCCGTCGTCGCCGGTGCCGAAGGTGGTCTTCACTCCCATGAGCGAACCTATGTAGCGGCAGATGGTGTCGCCCTGGCGCGAACCGTCCATCAGGCCGGGCAGCACCACGCGGGGCTCGTTGTCGTCGCAGAGGGCAAGCATCTCATACCAGTAGGAGGCGGCGCTCCAGTCGTTCTCCACAGCATAGTCGGCGGGCTGGTAGGGAACGGGCGCCACCGTGATGGTGTCTACATCGCTCCACTCGGCCTTGGCGCCAAACTCGGTCATGGTCCACAGCGTCAGGTCGATGTAGGGGCGCGACACGATGTCGCCCTCAAGACGCAGCTCGAGGCCGCGGCGGAGCACGGGGCCTATCATGAGCAGAGCAGAGATATACTGCGAACTGACATTGCCGGGCACCGACAGGCTGCCGCCCTCGATGGCGCGGCCGCAGATGGCGAGGGGAGGATAGCCCTCGTCGCCCAGATAGCTGATATCGGCGCCCAGACGGCGCAGGGCATCGACCAGCACGCCGATGGGGCGGTGGCGCATGCGCTCGGTGCCGGTAATCGTGTGGCAGCCGTGGGTCACGCTGAGATAGGCGGTGAGAAAGCGCATCGCGGTGCCGGCAGCACCGATGTCGATGGTCTCGGGCATGTCGCGCAGGGCGGCGGCGATGACGCGGGTGTCGTCGCAGTCGGAGAGGTTGGCGGGTAGTGAACTGCCGCCGGCAAGGGCCTGGATGACGAGCGCCCTGTTGCAGACGCTCTTTGAAGCCGGCAGCGTGATGGTGGTGTTGATATGTTGGGGTGGCTGGATGGTATATTGCATGTTGTCGATTATCTTCATTGTTATCCTACTTGACCACGCGGATGGGCAGGTCTATCACGCCCATGTCGTCTGCCGAGCTCGTGGCCACACGGCTCTTGGTGCGCAGACGCTGCTTGGGGCCGGGGATGAGCGGACTGTTGTAGAGCACACGGCGGATGCGGGCTTTCTGCTGGGCAGTAAGCTCGAAGGCATAGGTGTAGGCGTAGTCCATGATGTTGGTAGAGAAGAACTTGTCGCCCCGGCAAGAGGTGCGTTCGGCGAGCTCCTTGAAGGAGATAGACTGGACCTGGCTGCTGTTGAGCAGGGCGGTGACGCGACGCAGGTAGGCGGGGCGGTTGTACGATGGGGTGTCGGTGCAGTAGTCGGTGTCGTCACAGGCATCTTCGAGGAGATTGCCGTTGGCATCTTCCTTCTCAGAGAAGGCGTGGAGCAGACCCAGATAGTGGCCCAGCTCGTGGGCAAGGGTGACATTGATGTCAAACTTGGCCTGGTTGAGGGTGCCCGAGGTGATGTTGTGCGACGCGTTGGTATAGCGGTCTACCTCGTAGTTGATGAAATCGCTGTTGATGGACGAACAGTAGGCAAAGGAGAGGTTCTTCTTGCTGATGTCGTTATACTTGGACTCGAGCGCAGAGAGGCCGTCGGTCTCGTTGACGCCCTTCAGCGTGAAGGGCAGATGGCTCACGCCCAAGGTGACCTCGGCAGAGTTGGCTTCGGGGGCAAAGGGATAGACCATCACATTGATATAGTCGTTGGGCTCCCACAGATAGCGGGCATATCCCTTCTTGTTGTTGTTCATGAAGTCGTTGGCGTCGATGGGGTAGGTGCCGTCCCACTTGACATATTCCACGCCGGGGGTGGCGAGGCGGTTGCCGCGTTCATCGTGGGTGGCGAGATTGAAACGGATGTTGATATTCTCACTGGTACCGATATCGGTGCTGTAGTAGCCGCCCTGGTAGATGCGGTTGACGTGGTCGAGAATATCGGCGAGACGCGAGGCGGTGACCTTCTGTTTCATCTCGGCCTCGTCCTTGTAGAATACGTGGAAGATAACGGGCAACTTGTAGGTGTAGCTCTCGTTGAGCTCGGCGGTGGTTTGGTCGTCGTCCAGGTCTACCTTGGGTGTGGGGTCTTGCTGTGGGCCGTCGTCACTCGAGCAGGCGCCGAAGGTGAGCGTGAGCACTGCCATCAGCATGTAGAGGAATGTCTGTTTCATATTGCATTGTCCGTTTGGCAAGGCGGAGCATGACCTCAGGGGCACCGGCGTCCACCTTATTATATATATAATAACACAAAGTTAATGCAAAATGGAGACAATACAAAATAAAGGCCATCTTTTTTGATATTTTTAGGATTGGGCGACGGCCCCGAATTAAGGGTTATTGAATTGTTAATCCAAACTTGTTATTTCGCAATTGCTTCAATTGTCCCCATAATGAGACTACAATAACTTTTGTTTCAGAAAATAGCCGAAAAGTATAGATTTTGATTTACAAACATCCTTTTTACGTAAGTTTTTTCTTTAATTTATCCAAGTTTTTTCTTTAAATACAGGACTTTTTGTTATTTTTGCAAAGAAATATATAATGCCTTGATTATATTCGATTCATTAGAATTAATAGAAAACTGATTGTCTAACTAAAAATTGATTTAATAAGAAACAGATAGATATACAAGAATGAAACGCTACGAAGTTGGTGATTCCGAAAATTGCCAATTCGACTGAGACTAAGAATTGAGGTTGTTATACCTTTTAATATTAATCCTGCGTTTCCGTTCTAAGACTTTTGAAGATATTGAGCTTTTAGCTCTTGTTCTCTTTATCTTGAATACCGCCAATTTTCAACCATACGAGAACAAGTCGCAAGAAAGGTTCACGTTTTATGGCGTGGACTGTTTTGTGCTTGTTGTATGGTAAGGTCACTTGGCGGTAACCTAAGATAAGGGCAAGTACGAACGGTGCGCGCCTTTTTTATATTCATATGAAACATAAAATAATTTACTTAATAGCGGGTGTGGCTTTTGCGTCATGTGCTGGTAACCGTTTGGTTTCTACTGATGTTGCTTATATTTCTGTCAAAACAAGACATAAGCAACCTTCAGTGACTTCGCCAATACCTAATGAAGCGAAAATAGCTGTGGCTTATTCAATTTCCCCAACTGGTGATTTTACTGCAGTCGTTTATAACCGTACATCAGAAATAATGACCATTGATCAAACGAAATCCTTTTTCGTAGGTCCAGATGGCAAGTCTCTTTCTTATTATGACCCAACAGTAAGAACTACATCTACTACTGATATGTCTTCAGTGTCGAAAGGGGGAAGCCTAAATTTAGGGGCGGTTGCTGGTGTCTTGGGAATTGGGGGAGTTATTGGACAGTTGGCAGATGGAATAAATATAGGTGGTTCTGGGACAAAAGGGACATCTGTAACCAATGCTACTTATATTGCAGATATGCCTAAAGTTTCTCTAGCTCCTTTTAGTAATGGAGCTATGTCTAAAGTATTTAATCTTAAGGAGATTAGCAGTAAAACAATGTCTTTGGCTAAAGTGGTGAAACCTCTCATTAGCGAACAAGAATCGTTTTGTAAATTTAGCTTTTGCGTATCATATTCTTTAGATGGGGGAGTTACATATGAAAAATTGGTTACAAACTTTTATGCAGATTCTAAAATTGTTATACCTGTAAGTTTGCATGGGCAAGTGAATGATGCCTTGCGCCAAATTTATAAGGTTAAACCTAATTTGTGGTATGAGCCTTGGTGGTTATTGTATTTTCCGTCAAATATTTCTGATGGGAAGAAACATCTTTCTCAAGGACTTTTATATGATTATCAATAAAAATAATTAGTTATGAAGACGAAACAGTTTAATTTAGTGGTAATTGTATATGCTTGCATAACCTTGCTGTGTGTGGCATGTTCTAGTCCAAAAGTTTATATTACGGGAAATGTAGGTGTAGAGATATATAATTCTGAGTATGTGCATTTGGGGACAATTAAAGATGGAGGACGACTAAAGGTAAAATTATAGGGTGTCTAGTTAGATGTTCCGAAAAACAGATGCTGAAATCACCCGTTAAGTT
>OLSQ01003094.1_pt1 | contig 11293 bp, 7 predicted proteins | sample 1672561 | NCBI WGS metagenome assembly OLSQ01 (sample SAMEA3136699, study PRJEB25190) | human gut metagenome | biome: human gut; feature: human-associated habitat; material: faeces | place: Austria | collected 2013 | reverse complement strand
GAGCGCCCGATTGCATATCGCGTATCTGGAAAGTGCTGGGTGAACAATCACGCGCACGTGCTGAAAGCGAAACCGAGTATACACGTAGATTACCTTTGCTATGCACTTATGTTTTATGATACAGAAGGGCTTGTTAATGGCGCAACACGGCAGAAATTAACGCAGGCAGCAATGCGGCAAATGGTTATTCCATACCGGGATATGACCGAACAATTGCAAATTATTAAGAAAATCAGTCAAATCGTCAGGTCGATAGAGAAACGCAAAGAAGAGCTGCAGCTTCTCGATCAGCTCGTCAAGTCCCGATTTATCGAACTGTTCGGTGATCCGGAACGGAACCCTAAGAAATGGCCAGTTGTTAGCATAACGGAAATCATCCGAGGTAAGGTTAGCAATGGGTTCTTTGCAAAAAGGGATGCGTACAGAAATGATGGCAATGTGCAAGTTCTAGGCGTGGCTAACATCGTCAATAGAATGTATTCTAATATAGAAGGGCTTCCCAGAACAAATGCAACGCAGGCCGAAAAAGAAAAATATAGGGTGAGATATGGTGATATGCTTTTCTGCAGATCATCGCTTGTAGCAGAGGGCATCGGTAAGGCCTCAATAGTACCACAGGATACTCCTCAAAATGTTATATTTGAGTGCCATGTAATTCGATTGCCATTGGATCTACAGAAATGCGTCCCTGAATTCGTGCAGGAGCTATCCACCACACCGTATTTTAGAAAGCAGATCATTGCACAATCCAAAACCGCAACTATGACGACAATCGGGCAAGACGGAATACTGAAAGCGGCAATTATTCTGCCACCAGTTGAGCGCCAGCAAGAGTTTTTGCGCTTCGTCGAACAGACCGACAAATCAAAATATTACAGCTCTTTGAGCTTTAGATACTGCCAAGCGGCAGCAAATACATACAGACAGGAGTGGATGACATGTCGAACTTCGGATTTCTAAAAGATAAAAAGGAGTACGCACTGTTTGCCTCGGCTGCGATCGAGGCGGAAAAGGTGTATGTTTCCGCGCCTGCCATGTGCGCCGTCGGCAGCAGAAAAGCTCTGGAATTAGCCGTCAAATGGGTGTATTCGGCTGATAAGACGATGCAGATGCCTTACAAAGATAATCTGCAGGCACTCATTCATGAGCCAACCTTCCGTTTTGCAGTAGACTACAACACATGGGGCAAACTGCCGTTTATCATTAAGTTGGGCAATCTGGCCGTTCACACGGAGCGAAGTGTACAGGCCAGTGACGCTCTCGCTTCTCTACAGGGACTCTTTGAGTTTATTCAATGGGTGGACTATTGCTATGGCGCTGATTACGAAGAGCGGCAGTTCGATGAGGCACTGATTCCGACCGAAAAGGTCGTCGTAGACACCAAGAAAATAAAAGAGCAAGAGAGTCTGCTCGGTGAGAAGGACGCAGAGATTGAGGGTTTGCGTAAAAAGATCGAGCAGATGTCTGAACAGATCACCGCAGCAAAGGAGCAGCACCAGCAGGAGCGCACCTTTGTCGCAGCAGACCTTTCCGAGTTTAAGACCCGCAAAATTTATATCGATGTAGACATGAAGCAGATGGGCTGGAAATTCTCCGGAGCAGATGCTGACGTTCAGGAAGAGTACCCTGTTGAAGGTATGGCAGGTGTGCTGGGGCAGATGGGGTATGTGGATTATGTGTTGTTCGGGAAAGACGGTCTACCACTCGCAGTGGTGGAGGCCAAGAGATCCAGCAAAGACCCGAACATAGGCCGCAAACAAGCCGTGCTGTACGCTGACTGTCTGGAGAGAAAATTCGGACGTCGCCCCATGATGTTCACGACCAATGGTTTCGAAACCTACTTCTGGGACGATCAGAGCAGCCCGCAGCGTAAAGTTAGCGGCATATTCAGCAAAGACGATCTGCAGAAGCTGATGAACCGTCGTACCGAACGGAAAGATCTGATGACCATTCCGATCGATGACAGAATCACAGACCGCTACTACCAAAAGGAAGCCATCCGTGCTGTATGCGAGCAGATCGGACAAGGGTTTAGAAAGCACCTGCTGGTCATGGCAACAGGAACGGGTAAAACCAGAACCGCGTCAAGCCTTACCGATGTGCTCAGTCGCGGCAAATACGTCACCAACATTCTGTTCTTGGCTGATCGCACGGCGCTGGTGAAACAGGCAAAGGACGATTTCAAGAACTATCTACCGGATATGTCTCTTTGCAATCTGTGCTCTAATAAGGACGACCGGAGCGCACGGATCGTATTCTCGACGTACCCGACAATGCTGAACGCCATAGATGATATGAAGGCGAAAGATGGGCAGCGTATGTTTACACCCGCCCACTTTGACCTCATCATCATCGACGAGAGCCACCGCAGCATATTCAAAAAATACCGTGCGATTTTCGAATACTTCGATGCGATCATGGTCGGCCTGACCGCAACTCCCAAAACAGACGTTGATCGCAATACCTACGATTTCTTCGAAATGGAGCACGGCGTACCGACGTATGCATACGACTACGAGACGGCAGTATATCAGGATCATGTGCTCGTGCCCTACTATAACTATGAGGTAAAAACAAAGTTCTTAGAGGAAGGTATCACATACGACGACCTTTCCGATGAGGACAAGGAACGGTATGAAGAGGACTTTATTGAAGACGGTCTGATGCCCGACTTCATTCCGTCGGCACAGCTGAACAAATTCGTTTTCAACGAGACAACCGTTGACACGGTGCTTCAGGATTTGATGGAGCGCGGCATCCGTGTTGCTGGCGGTGACAGACTGGGTAAAACCATCATTTTCGCCCAGAACAAGCGCCACGCGGAGTTCATTCTGGAGCGGTTTAATAAGCTGTACCCCAAATACCGTGGCACATTTGCACAGCGCGTTATCTGCGACGATACATACGCGCAGACGATCATTGACGATTTCAAAATTCCAGAGAAGGACCCGATCATAGCGGTTTCCGTGGATATGATGGATACCGGCATCGATGTGCCGGAGTGCGTCAACCTCGTATTCTTTAAAAAGGTGCGGTCAAAGACGAAATTCTGGCAGATGATCGGACGTGGTACTCGTCTCAGCAAGGAGCTCACCTGCATCGATCAGATCGACGGCGAATACACGGCAAAGAGACGGTTCCTCATCTTTGACTATTGCGGAAACTTTGAATACTTCCGCGCTCACAAAGAGGGCTTTGAGTCCCGCGAGACGAAGACGCTTTCGGAGAACATATTTGGGAAGCAGATTCGCATTGCGGTGGCGCTTCAGGAAAGTGCATTTGCCGGAGACGACTATCAGAGCTGGAGATCCGAGCTTGTAGAGACATGCTACTCTCAGGTATTGGCGCTGAACACCGATCTCATCGCCGTGCGGCTGCACATACAAAGCGTTGAAAAGTATAAGAAGCCCGGGGCTTTCAACTACATTAGTGAAGGCGACAAGGGTGAACTTATGCAGCAGATTGCGCCAATCGTTCACTTGGATGACAACGACGAATTTGCAAAGCGCTTCGATAACTTCATGTATGGTCTGGTGATTGCCCAGATAGAGCAGATGCCCTCGCTTAAGAATGCACAGAAACAGCTCCGCGATATTGGAACGCTGCTGGAGCGTAAGGTCAGCATCCCACAGGTAAAAGCAAAACTGCCGATCATCAAGGAGGTCAACACAGACGCTTTCTGGGATGCAAATGATGTTCTGCTGTATGAGCGTGTGCGGAAGGAGCTCCGTGAGCTGATAAAGTTTCTGAATGACGTTGACCCTCGAAAGCCGATTATTACTCGGCTATCTGACCCGATTATAGATCAGAAAGAGGGCGACCCGATGGAGCCAGGGTATGATTTCGAAGACTATCGTGCCAAGGTCAACCGCTACGTCAACGAAAACGGAAATGCGCTCGCCATCTATAAGCTGACACACAACATCCCCCTCTCTGCTGCGGATTACAGCGAGCTGGAGCACGTGCTGACGAGCGAATTGGGCAGCAAGGAAGACTACGAAAGAGAATATGGTGATACGCCGTTTGGTTTGCTGATCCGTAAAATCGCCAAGCTGGATCATGAAGCCGCAATGCAGGCTTTTTCGCAGTTCATAAACGACCAGTCGCTGAACCAGAAGCAGATCTCTTTTGTGCATAAGATCATTAACCACATCGAGCAGAATGGGTATATGGAGAATGTTACCGAGCTGCAGAATCCGCCATTTGATAAGCCGATCAGCTTTGTAAAGCTCTTTGATGCCCGTACACGTGCAGCGTTGTTAGCCGCGATCAATAAAGTGAAAGAAAACGCGGTTGTCATTGCTGCTTAACGGAAGCCCTAAACAAATAGCAAACACCTCGCAGTCATAACGGCTGCGAGGTGTTTCTGTAAGTGCAGGTTTTATGGAATATAGATTACGGGGACATTCTGCCGAGTTGCATAGTCAATCGTGTTTTTTGTCCCGCCCTTCTCGCCGTTGAACACGGCGATCACACGGCCAGCGTGGTCGACCATCCATTCATTGCGGCGTTGGAAGCAGCCACGGTCATACTGCGGAGAAATGAAACGGACGATATCGGCACCGGCCAGAACCGAAGCATAGCGACTTTGCCACGCTGGCGACCATGCACGTTCAAAGCCCTGATAGGGGCTTGCGACAATCAGATGAATCGGAGAGCCATTGTCCCGTAGACGAAGGACGACCTCCGCAGCCCAGATGTCAACACCTCTGGCCATACCGGAGATGAAAGTCTGGAAACCGTCTGCGACAGCTGCGCGGATTTCCAGCTCAAGCGAGGCTACGATTTCTGCCTCGCTTTTATTCAGTTTTTCAGGGCGGTGGCCGGTAAAGCATACCCGGCGCATTCTGAGCTCAGGCTCGTTTGACATAAGGATCACCACATTTCCCAAATATAGTTTACCGCCTGAACGCGCAAGTTTCAAGTATAAATATCACCATAACTTGCGATACTACTTCCACCCATTTGCTCTAACGGCATCACCAAACGTGGTGATAGAATATATACTGGAAGTGAGGTGGTTTTGTGGACATCCGTCAAAGGCTGATCGAATTGCAGGAGCAACACGGTTGGTCAGATTACAAAATCGCCAAAGAGGCAGGCTTATCGCCGAACACAGTATCCAACATCTACCGCCGTGGCAACACTCCGAGCATGGTCACATTGGAAGCATTGTGCAAGGCGTTCGGCATTACCATGGCACAGTTTTTTGCAGAGGGCGAAATGATTGAGATTACGCCGGAACTGCGGGAACTCTTTGATAAATGGACAGTACTGACACCGGAACAGAAAACCGCACTTTGGCAAATAATCAAGACATACGAAAAATAAAGGTAGGGCGAGCGATCGCCCTTCTTTTTTTACCCTTGTAGCGCAAGATATGGTGGTAAAAGCACACCACTTGTTGATATACAGCGCTATAATAAAGTAGCGCCGCCTCCGCATGCGTCAGGGTCGATGTTGGCAATCGATCAAATTTGTGGCGCAGAGGGAGGTGATGCATTTTGAAGAAGATTAAAATCGACAGAGCTATACAGGAGCGCCCTGCTACGCGAAAGCAGACGCGAAACGAGAAAATTCGGCAGACATTGACAGAGCATGTTGATGTGCAGGTAATCCCTGCTATCACAGATCGAGAGGGCTATGAAAAGCCGAAGCTCCGCGTGTGCGCCTATTGCCGTGTCAGCACAGACATGGACACGCAGGCGCTCTCTTATGAGCTGCAGGTACAGAATTACACAGATTATATCCGAGGAAACGATGAATGGCAGTTTGCAGGTATATATGCAGATCGCGGCATTTCCGGCACATCTCTAAAACACAGGGATGAATTCAATCGAATGATCGAGGATTGCAAAGCGGGTAAGATCGACCTGATCATCACGAAGGCGGTCACCCGCTTTGCGCGTAATGTTCTGGACTGCATTTCGACGATCCGCATGCTGAAACAGCTGGAGCATCCGGTTGCCGTATACTTTGAAACTGAGAGGATAAACACGCTGGACACTACGTCCGAGACATATCTGGGATTGATCAGCCTGTTCGCGCAGGGTGAATCGGAGTCCAAATCTGAAAGTCTTAAATGGTCGTACATCCGACGCTGGAAACGTGGCACGGGTATTTATCCGGCGTGGTCACTTCTCGGCTATGAGATGGGCGAAGACGGAAAGTGGCAGATCGTCGAAGCGGAAGCCGAACTGGTACGCATCATTTATGATATGTACCTCAACGGCTACTCATCCCCTCAGATCGCCGAGATCTTAACCCGGAGTGGTGTTCCGACTGCGACTAACCAGACGGTATGGAGCAGTGGCGGCGTGCTCGGAATACTTCGGAATGAAAAATACTGTGGCAATGTCCTGTGCCAGAAGACAATGACCGTGGATGTGTTCAGCCACAAAGCCATCAAGAACACGGGACAGAAGACGCAGTACTTCATTGAAGGGCACCATGATCCCATTATTCTGAGATCAGATTGGGATCGGGTGCAGCAGATGATCGACGAGAAATACTATCGCAAAAGACGCGGCCGCAGGACGAAGCCAAGAATCGTCCTGAAAGGTTGTCTTACCGGTTTCACTCAGATCGACCTCGATTGGGATGAAGACGACATCGCGCGTATTTTTTACTCGACCACACCTGCGGCAGAAGCCGCAACGCCAGCTATGGCAGATCACATCGAAATTATTAAAGTCAAAGGAGAAAACTAATATGTCCGTACTCGAAAAATTCAAGCTCGTAGAGCTCATCACCTCTCGCACCGACTCCGTTGCCACCTTTATGAACGGCAACCAGATCAAGTTCAATGCAGCCACCTTTGTGGATCTGGGATACCCGGAATACATCCAGCTCTTCGTCGAAGAGAAAGGCAAGCAGTTCGCCATCAAGGCCTGCAAGGCAGATGCGCCGCAGGCAATCAAGCCCGCTGGTGAGCAGCGATACCCCATTAAGATCAGCTGTGCCCCGGCAGCCAATGCGGTGCGGAGGGTCATGCAGTGGGCACCCGAAGAAAGCTGGAATGTCCCCGGCGCTATCTTCGGTGAAGAAAAAGTTATTATCTACTCGTTGGAGCAGGCGTATGCCCCAGTGCCCAAGGGTGGATGGACGGCCAAAAAGCAGGCTGCAGCTGCAGCAGAGGCCGCTTCTAAGGTTAACGCCAAATAATCCTTAGAGCTCCAATTCCATAAGGCAGCGCCATGTGGTTTGTACTGCATGGCGTTTGCTTATCATTGCCAGTAGCGTAATGAAATCATTACTTCAAAGCTGCAAACCGGGAATTTTGTCTCAAACCCCTTGACGTATTCTGCCGTCGTGAGTATAATTTAGTTGTAAATGAGACACAGGTTTCATTTAGGAGGAATTTCGCATGAGAAGCAAAGATAAGACCCTGATGGCGGCTATCGAGAAGTTCGTGAGTGACTACACGGACAGCAACGGTATCTCGCCCACTATGCAGGAAGTCGCAGACGGAGTCGGATCGTCAAAGGCTACGGTGCAGCGCTACATCGCCCAGTTGTGTGATGATGGCATTCTTGACTACTCCGGCTACCGCACGATGACCTCTACGAAAACGAAGGCAGCAGCAATCCGAGTCCCCGTTCTCGGCACCATTGCCTGCGGCATTCCGAAATTTGCAGAGGAAAACATTGAGGAATACGTCCGCCTTCCTGTCGCATTATTCGGCAAAGGCAACTTCTTCATTCTCCGCGCCTACGGCGACACGCGCCGCCCGCTGATCTATCTGACGGTCTCCGGCGTGGTCAACGCGCTGCTGAACCTGTTTTTCGTCATCGTGTGCCAGCTGAGCGTGGTGGGCGTGGCGCTGGCCAGTGCCATCTCCCAGTGCGTTTCGGCCGCGCTGATCCTGCGGGCACTGACCCGCGCACAGGACTGCTACGCGCTGGATGTACACCAGCTGCACCTGGACCCTGCCACCACCAAGAGCATCCTGGCCCTGGGGGTGCCTGCCGGGTTCCAGAACGCCATTTTTGCCATCGCCAACCTGTTCATCCAGGCCGGCGTCAACTCCTTTGACTCCCTCATGGTCAAGGGCAACAGCGCTGCCGCCAACGCCGACAACATGATCTACGACTGCATGGCCGCCTTCTACATGGCCTGCGCCAGCTTCATGAGCCAGAACTACGGTGCCGGCAAACCCGACCGTGTCAAGAAAAGCTACTTCATCAGTCTGGGCTACTCCTTCGGCGTGGGCCTTGCACTGGGCAGTGCCCTGTTCTTCTTCGGCCGCACCTTCCTGGCGCTGTTCACCACCGAGAGCGCTGTCATCGACGCCGGTATGAAGCGCGTGGCCGTGATGGCCTTTGCCTACTGCATCTCCGCCTTCATGGACTGCACCATTGCCGCCTCCCGCGGGCTGGGCAAGACCGTGGTGCCCACCATCATTGTTGTGATGGGCTCCTGCGTGTTCCGTGTGATCTGGGTGTACACCATCTTTGCCCACTTCCACACCATCCCGGCGCTGTACCTGCTGTACCCCTGCAGCTGGACCCTGACCGCCTTTGCCGAGATCCTGTACTTTGTGCACTGCTACAAGCAGTCCATGGCTCTCTTCAAAGAGCCGCAGGCGGCCTGACCGCATCAAACGCAGAGCGCCCCGTGTGAAGTTTCACACGGGGCGCTTTTTTGCTTGCCTTATACTTTTACTTCTCCGGCCAGGACCCGCTTGTAGTCCTCGTAATTGCGGGCCAGCAGAGCGGGCGTATCCAGACCGTAGGGACATTTTGCCTTGCACTGGTTGCAGTGCAGGCAGCCCTCGATCTTTTTCATTTTGGCCTGACCCGCCGGGCTCAGGTGCTCGGCCGAGGGCGAGCGCCGCAGCAGCAGGCTCATGCGGGCACAGTTGTTGATCTCGATGCCCGCCGGGCAGGGCATGCAGTAACCGCAGCCCCGGCAGAACTCGCCGCACAGCTCAGCGCGGTCATGGTCGATGACCGCCTTGATCTCTCCGGTCATGCGGGGCGGGTTGTCGATGTAGGAGAGGAACTCATCCAGCTCCTTTTCCCGCTGCACGCCCCAGATGGGCAGCACCCCGTCGTACTGGGCCTCAAAGGCGTAGGCGGCGGCACTGTTGGTGATGAGCCCGCCGGAAAGGCCCTTCATGGCGATAAAGCCCATGTTGGCGGCCTTGCACTTGTTGACCAGTTCCAGCTCCTGCTCACCGGAAATGTAGCTGAATGGGAACTGCAGCGTCTCATACAGGCCGCTGTCAATGGCCTCGTGGGCCACCGCCAGCCGATGGTTCGTGATGCCGATGTGCCGGATCATGCCCTTGGCTTTGGCCTCCTGCATGGCCTCGTACAGGCCGCTACCGTCACCGGGCTTCGGGCAGAAGGCCGGGTTGTGGAACTGATACAGGTCGATGTAATCGGTGCGCAGGTTGGTCAGGGAGGTGTGCAGGTCCTTCCAGAAGTCCTCTGCATTCTGCGCCGCCGTCTTGGTGGCGATGTACACCTCCGTGCGGATGCCGTCAAAGGCCTCGCCCAGCTTGACCTCGCTGTCGGTGTAGGCGTGGGCAGTATCAAAAAAGCGGATGCCCGCCCGGTAGGCCTTGCGGGCCAGATAGACCGCATCCTCCTGCGAGATGCGCTGGATCGGCAGTGCGCCGAAGCCGTTTTTGTTCACCGTGATGCCGGTGCTGCCAAGGGTGACCATATCCATAGCTGTTTCCTCCATCCGGGGTAATTTGCATTCCTGTTTTTATTATAGGCCGCCGCTGTCGGCCGCGCAAGAAGTTAGCCTCAACAAAAAGGACGGCCGCATCAACCATGCAGCCGTCCCTTAAAAGATTTCACTGATAGTCGTGGTTCAGGAACATGGCCTTGATGACCACCACTTCGTCGTATTCCTCCTGCTCCACCTGCACGTCCGCGTTCAGGGATTTCAGGCGAGCTTCCACGGCGTCCAGTGCTTCGGGCACAGTCACGGCACGGCCCTCTTCAATGGCGTCGGTCATCTGCTTGAGCACGATGGGATGGGCGTAGCAGCTGGGCACCGGGAAAGCACCATTGGGGTAGTGCTTTACATACTCCGCCATGGCCGCTTCCGCCTTGTCGGCGCGCTTCATGATGGCATTGTTGTTGTTGCGGGCCGTGGGCAGCATGTTGTAGCTAGAGAACAGGAAGATGGCCGCAAAACCAAACAAGGCAAAGTAGATGCCGTAGTTGCCTACATGGTTCGTCACCGCATACAGGCCGTAGGCTGCCGACACGATGCCGAACACGAAGATGGCCAGCGCCACATAGCGGTACACCGGCTTGCTCTGCAGCTGGGCGCGCTTGCGGCGCTCGGCGGCGCTCAGCTCTTCGGCCAGCTCCGGCTTTTCCTCCAGATATTCTTTCGCCTTGCGCAGCACCGTCACGCTGTGCTTTGCTTCGTCGGTCAGCTCCGGCAGCTTGCGGGCGGCCTTTTCGGCCTCCTTTTTCTGCAGGGCCTGCTCACCGGCTTCGCTCAGCAGCGGGATCTGCGGCTGCTCTTTGGCCAGCACCTCCAGCAGCTTGTCCACGTCCCGTTCATCCTTGAAATTGCACTGCTTCTGCTTGCCGCCGTCGTACTCCACCACAAGGTAGGCCATGGAGGCAAACATGCCCTTGCCGGTAAAGCCGCCGGAGCTCATAGCCACCCGCTTGAATACGCGGGAGATGCTGCCATAGGGCAGATAATAGCGGCGGTCGATGTAAAAGCTGTTGAGGTACAGGGCCTTTTTGCCGACACCACAGGGGCCGATCTTGCGGCAGGCTTTTTTGTCTGCCTCCAGCTCCAGCCGGTCCAGTTTTGCCATGCCCAGTTGTGCGGGTCTGAAAATCATGGGTCGTTCCCTTCTTTGCTTAGATTTGCTTCTATTTTCGCACCTTACCGGTGCAAATGCAACCCCTTTGGCCGCTAAGATTTGCCAAAAAGGTTTGTGCGTTTTCCCAAACTTTCTGCGCTGCAAAAACAACAGCGCCCGCCGCTGTTTGGTCGGGCAGCGGCGGGCGCAGATGGTTCAGTTGAGCAGTGCGGTCAAAGCCTTATGCCTTCTGAGAAGCGGTGTGCTTCTTGGTGGCATAGATGAAGATGGCCAGCATTGCAATGGCAAAGACGATGCCGATGGGGTAAGCAACGGCGGTATTGTAAGCCACCAGCTTGCCGTCTGCATAGGTGTTGATCATCTTGCCCAGGCACTCGGGAGCCAGCACGAAGTAGGTGCAGGACACAGCGCTCATGAAGGTTGCAGGCACGGCGGTGATCCAGAAGTTCTTCTTCTCCTTGAACAGGTACATGGAAGCAGCCCACA
>OLSQ01003093.1_pt1 | contig 11293 bp, 14 predicted proteins | sample 1672561 | NCBI WGS metagenome assembly OLSQ01 (sample SAMEA3136699, study PRJEB25190) | human gut metagenome | biome: human gut; feature: human-associated habitat; material: faeces | place: Austria | collected 2013 | reverse complement strand
AGGAAATGGTCAAGAAGCTCACCGGCAAGGAAGGCTTCAAGGGCATCAACCCCGACGAGTGCGTGGCTATGGGCGCAGCCCTGCAGGGCGGCGTGCTCACCGGCGACGTGAAGGGTCTGCTGCTGCTGGACGTCACCCCCCTGTCCTTGGGCATTGAGACCATGGGCGGCGTGTGCACCAAGCTGATCGACCGCAACACCACCATCCCTGTGAAGAAGAGCCAGATCTTCTCCACTGCTGCGGATAACCAGACCTCTGTGGAGGTCAACGTCCTTCAGGGCGAGCGTGAAATGGCTGCTGCCAACAAGTCCCTGGGCCGCTTCCATCTGGACGGCATCGCTCCCGCCCGCCGTGGCGTGCCTCAGATCGAGGTCACCTTCGATATCGACGCCAACGGCATCGTGAATGTCTCCGCCAAGGATCTGGGCACCGGTACCGAGCAGCATATCACCATCACCTCCTCCTCCAACATGAGCAAGGACGATATTGAGAAGGCTGTCAAGGAAGCCGAGCAGTATGCCGCTCAGGACAAGAAGATGAAAGAGGACGTGGAGACCCGCAACCAGGCCGATCAGATGGTCTATCAGAGCGAAAAGACCCTGAATGAGATGGGCGACAAGATCCCCGCCGAGGATAAGAGCAAGGTCCAGGCCGGCATCGACAAGCTGAAGGAGGCCCTGAAGGGCACCGACACCGCCGCCATCAAGACCGCTACCGATGAGCTGACTCAGGCTTTCTACGCTGTCAGCGAGAAGCTCTATCAGCAGGCCAACCCCCAGGGCGCTCAGGGCGGTGCCCAGACCGGTCCCGACATGGGCGGCCAGCAGGCCGGCGGCGCGCAGGACGGTCAGTATTATGACGCCGACTACAAGGTCGTGGATGATGACGACCAGAACAAGAAGTAAAAAACCTATACGGATCGGAACCGATGGGACGGGGATCATTCCCCGCCCCATTGGGGCCGTTTTGGAGCAAACTTAGAGATGAGGAATCCGGAACGGGGAAGCCGGTTCCTGATTCCTGATCCTTAAGTGATTCCTGAGAGGAGCAGCAAGTATGGCAGCAGAAAAACGTGATTATTACGAGGTCCTGGGCGTTGACAAGAGCGCATCCGAGGACGAGATCAAGCGCGCATATAAGAAGATGGCCCGGAAGTATCATCCGGACCTGAATCCTGACAATAAAGAGGCGGAGGAGAAGTTCAAGGAGGTCAACGAGGCCTATGAGGTTCTCTCTGACTCTGATAAAAAAGCCCGTTATGACCAGTTCGGCTTTGCGGGTGTGGACCCTAACTACGGAGCGGGGGCCGGCGGCGGTGCTTACGGTGCCGGCGGCTTCGACTTTGGCGATCTGGGGGATATTTTCGGCAGCTTCTTTGGCGGTGGCTTCGGCTCCGCTCAGCGCCGGAACCCCAATGCGCCCCAGCGGGGCGAGAGCATCCGCCTGAGTGTGACCATCAGCTTTGAGGAGGCGGCCTTCGGCTGCGAGAAAGAGGTCAGCGTGGACCGCTATGAGACCTGTGCGGTCTGTCACGGCTCCGGCTGTGCCGACGGTACCTCTCCTGAGGTCTGCCCGGACTGCCACGGCTCCGGTCAGGTGCAGGTGCGGCGGCAGACGCCCATGGGTGTGTTCGCCACAACCTCTCCCTGCGGCCGCTGCGGCGGCAAGGGCCGCATCATCAAGACCCCCTGTACCGCTTGCCGGGGCAGCGGCTTAGAGCGCAAGCGCCGCACCATTCAGGCCAAGATCCCCGCAGGTATCGACAATGGCCAGACCATCTCCATCCGGGGGCAGGGCCACGCCGGAAAGAACGGCGGCCCGTCCGGTGATCTGCTCATCACCATTACGGTCCGGCCCCACGAGCTGTTCCGCCGGGAGGGTACCTCCGTCCTCTGTGAGGCGCCCATCACCTTTGCGCAGGCAGTTCTGGGTGCGGAGCTGGAGATCCCCACCATTGACGGCAAGGTGAAGTATGACCTGCCGGAGGGCACTCAGTCCGGCACTACCTTCCGGTTGAAGGGCAAGGGCATTCCTGAGCTCAACGGCCGGGGCCGGGGTGACCAGTATGTGACTGTTTATATCGAAACGCCCCGGAACCTGAACCGGGAGCAGAAGGAAGCTTTGAAAAAGTTCGCGGAATCCGTAGGTGATAACAACTACGAGGAACGGAAGAAGTTCTTCAAGAAGTTTAAGAAGTGAGGCAAGGTATGTATCTGGCAGATTACCATACCCATACGCAGTTTTCTCCCGATGCTCATGATCCCATGACGGTGATGGCTCAGGCCGCACTGGATGCCGGGATGGACGAGATCTGCTTTACGGATCATGTGGAGCCCCTGACCTGGGGGTCCAATGAACTGCGCCCGCCCTATGACTGGTCGGCGCTGACGGAGGATTTCGCCAACGTTCAGGCCGCGCTGGGGGACCGCATCCATCTGAGGCTGGGCATGGAAATGGGCGACGCCCAGAAGGCCCCGGCCCACATGAAAAAGCTGTTGGAGGACGCGCCGCAGTTTGATTTCATCATCGGCTCGGTGCACCTGCTGTCGGAGCGCTTCGGAAGCGAGGATCTGTATCTCTACACGCCCAAGGATCAGGCGGAGGCTCAGACCGCATTGGGAGATTATCTGGAAGAGGTTTTAGCGCTGGCAAAGCTGGGCGGCTTTACGGTTCTGGGCCATTTGACTCTGCCCCTGCGGTATTTCAATGAGATGCGGGGGCTTCATACCAGCTTTGATCCCTATGAGGCTGAGATCCGGGAAATTTTGAAAACTCTGATCGAAAACGGGCGGGGCATCGAGCTGAACGTCAACCGGGGCAATACGCCTTTACCGGACGCCAAGTGGCTGCGGATCTACCGGGAGCTGGGCGGTGAGCTCATCACCCTGGGTACTGACGCCCACAGCCCGGAGCATGTGGGCCGCTTCATCCGGGAGCGGCAGGCTTTGCTGAAAGAGTGCGGCTTTGCCCGGTTCTGCACCTTTGAAAAGCAGATGCCTGTCTGGCACGCACTGTAATAAAGAATTGATTTTTGCCGGAGGGCGGTGTATACTGACCCTGCATCATCCGAAAAAACGATTATTTGGAGGAAATGACTATGAAAATCGCATTGGGCTGTGACCACGGCGGCTATGAGCTGAAGCAGTTTATCATGAAGACCCTGGAAAAGCTGGGCTATGAGTACGAGGATTTTGGCTGCTACTCTCTGGAGAGCTGCGATTATCCCGATTTCGGCGCTGCCGCTGCCCGTGCTGTGGCTGAGGGCAAGTGCGACCGCGGTATCGTGATCTGCACCACCGGTATCGGCATTTCCATCGCCGCCAACAAGATCAAGGGTATCCGCTGCGCCCACTGCGCCGACTGCCTGGAGGCGGAGATGACCCGCCGCCACAACGACGCCAACATGATGGCCATCGGCGCGGGCTTTACCGGCAAGAATATGGCAGAGCGCATGGTGGAGGTGTTCCTGACCACCGAGTTTGAGGGCGGCCGCCATGAGCGCCGGGTCAACAAGATGATGGCCCTGGAACAGGAATAACAGACCGAAAAGCAGAAACGGGGTGAGGCGGCATGGCATCAGGCACCAGAGGATACAGTAGCTATCGCGGGAGAGGCCGGAAGGGAAAAATTTTCCTGGCCATCCTGCTGATCCTCATTATTCTGGGTTCTGTGGGCTTTATTATGGCCCGGGAGCACATGCGCTATGACGCCGACGGTAATCTCCACTTTGACCTGCCTTGGGACAAAGGGACTTCCGACCCTGTCGAAGCCCCCGGAGACCCGGATGTGGTGATCCGGGAACCGGAGCAGACCGCTGTCAAAACACCGGTCCGGGGGACGCTGCTGGCGGCAAAGCCGCTGACAATGGAAGATCAGGAGACCGCTGAGACGCCGCTTTCCGAAGCCGCCGTAACGGCGGTGACGCTGAAGGACAGCGCCGGCCGGGTGTATTTTGACAGCAGCGCTGCCGTGACCGGCGCAGTCAGCGTGAAACCGGACACCGGGGAGGCGCTGAATGACCTGACGGCCCGGACAGACGTGACCGCTGCGGCCCGGATCGCCTGCTTCCACGATCCCAAGGCCGCCAACGCCGACGTGGAGGGCATGGGCCTGAAAAACACCGGCGGTTATATCTTCTATGACGGCAACAACAGCCAGTGGCTGGACCCCGGCCATGAAAAGGCCCGGACGTATCTGCTGAATATCATCCGGGAAGCTGCGGAGCAGGGATTCCGAGAGATCATTTTGACGGATGTCAGCTATCCCACCGCAGGCAAGCTGGACAAGATCGACTTTTCCAACGCCATGACCGCCGGGAACACGGCAGAGGCGGGACGGCAGGCACAGATCGAGGGCTTCCTTCGGGAGGTGCGGGATGCACTGCCGAAGAATGTGATCCTTTCACTGGAGCTGCCTGCGGAGACCGTTCTCGCCGGGACGAACAGTGACGCCGGGCAGGAACTCAGCGCCTTGGCGCCGCTGGTGGACCGCATCTATGCGGAGACCACCGAGGCGGAGGCCTCTGCATTGGAGACTGCTGTCAAGGCGGCGTCCGCTGCCTGCGGCTTTGTGCCGGAGTTGACGGAGCAGCCTGCCGAAGGTACGGAAAACTGGCTGCTGATCCAAAAGTAAATGAGCAAATGAAAAGGAACCCGCATTGTGAAAACAATGCGGGTTCCTTTTGCTTACAGCTCGCCGAGAAATTCCCCGTCCCGGTGGATTTTTACGGGGAGCTTCTGACGGACAAGCAGAGGGAATGCTTCGACCTGCATTATAACGAGGATCTTTCGCTCGCGGAGATCGCCGAACAGCTCGGCGTTTCGCGGCAGGGCGTGTGGGATAACATCAGGCGCGCCGAGACCGCGATGGAGGATATCGAAGCAAAGACCGGACTGCTGCGCCGCTTTGAGGAGAATCGCCGCGAGCTTGAGAGCCTGCTGACAAGGCTCGAAGCGCTGACGGGTATGACTCAGGGTGAGGCGCAGGACGCGGCAAGAGCCGCGGCGGAAGAAGTCAGAGCGATCATTGCGAGAGGGTAAAACATGGCGTTTGAAAGCTTATCCGAAAAACTGAATGCGGCTTTCAAAAAGCTGCGCGGCAAAGGCCGCCTGTCCCCCGCCGATGTGAAGGACGCGATGCGCGAGGTGCGCATGGCGCTGCTGGAGGCGGACGTCAGCTACAAGGTCGTCAAGGACTTTGTAAAGAACGTCACGGAGAAGGCCACGGGCGCGGACGTGCTCGAAGCGCTCTCCCCGGCGCAGATGATCGTCAAGATTGTCAACCAGGAGCTGTGCGAGCTGATGGGCGGACAGAACCAGAAGCTCAACATCTCTTCGAAGCTGCCGAGCGTCGTGATGCTCGTCGGCCTGCAGGGCGCGGGCAAGACCACAAACGGCGCAAAACTCGCAGGCTACATGAAGAAGCAGGGCAAGCGCCCGCTGCTCGCCGCCTGTGACATTTACCGTCCCGCCGCGATAAAGCAGCTGGAGACGGTCGGCGCGCAGCTTGACATACCGGTGTTCCAGATGGGGCAGACAAACCCCGTGGATATAGCCAAGGCAGCCATAGAGCACGCGAAGAAGCACGGCAACGATATCGTCTTTCTCGACACGGCAGGCCGCCTGCACATTGATGAAGAGCTCATGGATGAGCTCAAGAATATCAAGGCGGCAGTCGAACCGGCGGAGATCCTGCTGGTGGTGGACGCGATGACCGGTCAGGACGCGGTGAACGCCGCGAACGCCTTTGACGAGGCTCTCGGCATCACGGGCGTCATGCTCTCAAAGCTTGACGGCGACGCGAGAGGCGGCGCGGCGCTCTCGATAAGAGCGGCGACGGGCAAGCCCATCAAGTTCATCGGCACGGGCGAAAAGCTCGACATGATAGAGCCATTCCACCCCGACCGCATGGCCTCGCGCATACTCGGCATGGGCGATATGCTCACGCTCATAGAAAAGGCGGAGCAGAGCTTCGACCAGAAAAAGGCGCTTGAAGCCGCGGAGCGGCTCAAGAGCAACCGCTTCACCCTGAGCGACTACCTCGACCAGATGGCGCAGCTCAAGAACATGGGCGATCTTGAGAGCATCATGGGGATGATCCCCGGTATGGACTCGAAGGCACTCAAGGGCGCAAAGATCGACGAGAAGGCAATGGCGAGGCAGGAAGCGATAATCCTGTCGATGACGCAGGCTGAGCGCAACAATCCCTCAATCCTCAACTCGAGCCGCAAGAAGCGCATCGCCGCGGGCTCCGGCACCTCGGTGGTCGACGTCAACCGCCTGCTCAAGCAGTTTGAGGCAGTGCAGCAGCTCACAAAGCAGTTCTCCGGCAAGAACATGAAGAAGCTCCAGAAGAAGATGGGGCGCATGGGCGGCCTCGGAGGAATGGGCGGAGGCTTCCCCGGCCTCGGCTTCTGAAAAACGGGGAGCATAAATTTGCTTACAGACGCGAAAGCGCTTGTAATATATTAAACGAAATTACATGGAGGTGAATATACATGGTTAAAATCAGACTTCGCAGAATGGGCGCTAAGAAGGCTCCTTACTACCGCATAGTCGTTGCTGATTCCCGCTGCCCGCGTGACGGCCGCTTCATCGAAGAGCTCGGCACCTACGACCCGATGGCTGAGAGCGATAAGCTCACGGTCAACATGGAGCGTGCAAAGTACTGGATCGCAAACGGCGCACAGCCCACTGATACCGTCCGCGGTCTTCTCAAGAAGATTGAGGCCTGAAAAGGAGTTCCCGGCACATGAAAGAGCTTTTGACCTATATTGTGCAGAGCCTGGTCGATAATCCCGATCAGGTATCTGTGACCGAGCGCAAAGCCGACGGTGAGACGGTCTACGAGGTTCGCGTAGCCGACGGCGATATGGGCAAGGTTATCGGCCGGCAGGGCAGGATCGTAAAACAGATCCGCATCCTTATGCGGGCCGTCGCCCAGAGAAAGGGCAAAAAAGTTTCGGTCGAGATCATGGACTGAGATGATAAAACCCCGCTGTGACTGTGAGAGCAGCCGCGGCGGGGTTTTGTTATATCCGGATGCGGAACATAAAGCGTTGAAATCTCGGAGAGTAAATGGTATTATAAAAGAAATCTGGCACAGAAACGGAGGCGCACAGCCATGCTGAACGAGATCATAAGGCGCATATATGAGTCCGGTGAGTATGCCGGTATATACGCAAACGCCGAGGACACTTCAAAATTCATGTACGGCAGGATCATCGCATTCGACGGGGAGTTCTTCGCAGCGTCGCTGGTGTCTCCTGACGGAGCGTTCGACGGCATAACGGTACAGGACGCGGAGAGCGTCGTCCGGATAGAGCTTGACGGCGCGAGGATGAAGAAGCTCATGGCCGGGGTATACACGGAGGAGAAGTTCGATATATCCTGCGAGGACGTGCGCGGCTCGGCGCTGGAGGCAGCGAAAAAGGCCGGGTGCATAGTGTCGATAGAGCTGCTCGGCAGCGGCGTTTCAGATGTGATCGGCATTGTGGAGGACATTGACGGCGGCATGTACCGAATAGCGCAGGTGAACGAGGACGGCAGTGGCGACGGTATATCGTACATATCTCTCGATGCGATAACGGAGCTTGGCTTTGCGTCGGCAGACGAGAGAAGAATAGAGCGGCTGCACAAGTGAGTGCAGGAAATAGAATCACAGTAAAGGGGTAATGTAAATAAGTGAAGAATACGAACAAAATCAGCTTCAAAAATATAATTATGCTTACCGTGGCGGGAATCATAAACGCCTTCGGAATCACGATCTTTCTCAGCCCGGTGAAGCTTTATGACAGCGGCATTTCGGGAACATCGATGCTGCTTGACCAGATAACGCCGGAGTACCTGTCCCTGTCAGTCTTCCTGCTGATCCTGAACATCCCGCTGTTCCTGTTCGGGCTGAAGAAGCAGGGCAGGCTTTTCACTGGCTACGCGATATATACCGTCGCGATATATTCGCTTTCCGCGTGGCTGATAACCGACGTTCTGCCGATAGACGTCAGCATGGCCTCGCCCCTTGCGGGGACGGATCTGCTGCTGTGCGCGCTGTTCGGCGGCGTGATATCCGGTATAGGCAGCGGTCTTGCGATCCGCTGCGGCGGCGCGATGGACGGCATTGAGGTCATGGCGGTCATATTTGCAAAGCGGCTCGGCGTCACCGTCGGCACCTTTGTGATGGCCTACAACATACTTCTGTACATCGTCTGCGGGATAGTGCTGCAAAGCTGGATACTGCCGCTCTACTCCATCGTCACCTACGCGGCGGCGCTGAAGACGATAGACTTCATCGTGGAGGGCATCGACAGAGCCAAGTGCGCGGTCATCATAACCGAAAAGCCAAAGGAGATATGCGCGGCGCTGGGCGAGGCCTTTGAAAGCGGCACGACACGGCTCGACGCAAAGGGCGGCTTCTCAAACCGCGACAAGGCGATGATCTATTTCGTCGTGAACAGGTACCAGATCATCCGTATGCGGGACATCGTCCACAGCATCGACCCGGCGGCCTATATCACGATAAGCGAGATCGCCGATGTTTTTTCTGTAAATAACAACGATTAATGAAATTGCACGCATTGGGGTCGTTGACAAAGGTCTCAATGCGTGTTATTCTGTCAATGCTCCCGCCGCCGGGTGGGAGGAAATGAGCGTTTGCTTCGTATCGATAGGCCTTAGAAGATACGAATGCAGACGTATTTTTTTATTTTACCGGGAGGAAGACAAAGTGGAATGGTTATATCTTGGCATCGCGGGGGCGATGGAGGTGCTGTGGTCGACGTTCCTGAAATTCTCGGAGGGCTTCACGAAGCCCATGCCGACAGTTATCACCCTCGCGGGGCTTGCGGCAAGTATGTTCTTTCTCGCAAAGGCGGCGAAGGTGCTGCCTATCGGCACGGCCTACGGCATATGGACGGGCATCGGCGCGCTCGGCGCGGTGATAGTCGGGATCGTTGTTTTCAAGGAGCCCGCGACGGCGGGGAGGATGTTCTTCGCGTCGCTGCTGCTCGTCGGTATCGTCGGGCTGAAGCTCACCTCGGCTTGAGGGAAACAGGTATTGAAAATAAGCAAACCGGATGGTATTATCAAGTAAGATAATACTATCCGGAGGAATTTATCAATGATTGACATATCTGTTCTGACAGGCGAGCGGCTGACGTACATAAGCCGGGCAGCAGACATGCTGGTCCTTTCGTTCGGGGATGATATATGTAGGAACTATCGCGGCGAATGGCTGTCAAGGTACGCCCTGCACTGTCAGTGCGCATGGAGGATAACGGACGGGCACGGAAAGATCGTGCTGGCAAGGGTCGATATCTTTTTCCCGCCGGAGGGTGAGGAATTTACCGTGGACTTCGACTGGGACGTCCGCGGGAACAATGCCTTCGACCGGAAGTCCGTCGAAATACTCTCTGGCGGCGAAGTCACTGTGACCGCGGCAGGGCTTGTCAATGGCTGCGATATAAAACTTGAGCTTTCAAACGGGCTGCGCTTCGAGAGCTTCGCGGATTCAAGCATTGAGGAGTACTGGCGGCTTGTCGTAAGAGACGAAGAGGATTCGGTACAGCTCGTAGCCGAGCCGACCGGGATAAGTGAGGTATAAAGGATATGTTAAAACTGGATTCTGTATCAACAGTTTGGTTGAAGTACAGGAAAAACGGCTGCGCTCCAGAAAGGGAGCGCAGCTGTTTTTTCGGGCTTGTGCGCTAAATGTGCGCCAAATTTTCGAATGCTTTTCCCGCTCTCACTCTTACAATCTGTTGAAAGCTATGATATGCTGTCGACGGTACCGACGTCGTATCGAACGTGGCGGACGAAATTTTCAAGCTCTTTCTGTGCGGCCATGAAAAGCGCATCTGCCTCGCTACGGGTGTCGGCAGCTATGAGTTGCGTTGCTCTCGCTTGCAAGCGCTCATGCTCCCACTCCTTTTCTGGTTTCGCACTAAACCGTGCTGTTATCGAGATAGGATGAAGCGCCGTCACGCCGGGTGTGACGATACTCGTGGGCGTCGCGCTGGCAAAGCTCATCGCGCCGCCTATCGGGACGGCGGCAAACGCGCTCGGTCTGCTGATAATCGAGGCGACGAATCTGCGCCCGTTCTTTAAAATAAACCACAAGGTGCAGCTCATCCTTTCGGATGGCTGCACCTTCTTTTCATTTCAGAACAGTCCGGATATCTTTCCGGTGCTGTCAACGTCTATGCGCTCCGCGGCGGGGGACTTCGGAAGCCCCGGCATCGTGAGCACGTCGCCCGTCAGCGCGACGATGAAGCCCGCCCCGGCGGAGACTTTGACCTCACGCACGGTCACGGTGAAATCCTCCGGCGCGCCGAGCTTGGTCTTGTCGTCGGAGAAGCTGTACTGCGTCTTCGCGATGCACACGGGCATATGCGCCATGCCGAGCGCCGTGAGCCGGTTTATCTGCGCGGCGGCCTCGGGGAGAACTTCAATGTCCCGCCCGCGGTAGACGCGCTGCACTACGGCGCGCAGCTTGTCCTCAATGCTGCCGTCAAGACCGTATGCAAAGCGGAAATCACCGGGCTGCTCACACAGCTTTACGACGGCCTCGGCAAGCTCCGTGCCGCCCGCGCCGCCCTGCGCCCATACATCGCTCAGCGCAGCCTCCACGCCGAGCTCGCGGCAGCGCTCGTGCACCAGCTCAAGCTCTGCTTCGGTGTCGGTCGGGAAACGGTTGATCGCAACGACGGTCGGCAGACCGTATACATCCTTCATATTTGCCACGTGCCGCAGCAGGTTCGGCAGCCCACGCTCGAGCGCCGCGAGATCCTCGTGCGAGAGCTCATCCTTCGCAAGCCCGCCGTGCATCTTGAGCGCGCGCACCGTCGCCACAACAACGGCGGCGGAGGGCGTAAGCCCCGCGAGACGGCACTTTATATCGAGGAACTTCTCTGCGCCGAGGTCGGCACCAAAGCCCGCCTCGGTCACGGCGTAGTCGCCGAGGCGCATTGCCATGCGCCAGCTTCAGCGCCATGCGCGTGGCGACGACGCTGTTGCAGCCGTGCGCGATGTTCGCAAACGGCCCGCCGTGTACAAAGGCGGGAGTCCCCTCAAGGGTCTGGACAAGGTTCGGCTTTATCGCGTCCTTCAGGAGCGCCGCCATCGCGCCGACGGCCTTGAGGTCGCCCGCGGTGACGGGCTTCCCGTCATAGGTGTAGCCGACGATGATGCGCGCGAGACGCGCCTTGAGGTCGTCGATGGAGCTTGCCATGCAGAAAATCGCCATCGTCTCGGTTGCGACGGTTATCTCGAAGCGGTCGTCCCGCGGCACGCCGCCCGTC
>OLSQ01003087.1_pt1 | contig 11321 bp, 5 predicted proteins | sample 1672561 | NCBI WGS metagenome assembly OLSQ01 (sample SAMEA3136699, study PRJEB25190) | human gut metagenome | biome: human gut; feature: human-associated habitat; material: faeces | place: Austria | collected 2013 | reverse complement strand
TCCGAGCCACGCAAGCGTGGCCCACCTCCCCCTGCACGCCGGGAGGCTTTTTCTCTATCCCGTCAGCCCCTGCGTCGTTTTATCACGCTCAGTCTTTGTGACCTGACGGGCGGGGCATGCCGCCACCCCTACAACGCCCCGCCGGGGGATCTTCGGGAATTCGGCATAACAAACCCCTCCAGCATGGCTTGCGCTCGGGCACCTCCCCTTTCAGGGGAGGCCAACGCATCGCCGGGGGATGAGGCACAGGGGAATTTTGGGCGTTGTGCGAAGTGAGAGATTTTGTCCGCTTCTGGCGGATATGCCCGTGCAAGAACAGGAAAAAGCGGAAAATTCTGTTGACAAAAAATGGCATGGCTTTTATAATAAGAATGAATCAATAGCTTGAGTGCCGCCGGTGCCGTTTGGGGCCGGTGGAGAATAGTGAATCGGGTGCGAATCCCGAACGGTACCGCCACTGTATGCGTGGAGATGCCCCTGCAAAGGCGAAAGCCGGTCATTGGAGCCTTGGCTCTGAGAAGGCCGCAGGGGCATTGCGGATGCGCAAGCCAGGAGACCTGCTCAAGTGATGGGAAGCCATACCCTGCGAGTCCATGGGGGATGGCTGCTTTTGGCGTGCAGAAAAACGGCTGCAACAGTATTTTGCTGTTGCAGCCGTTTCTTTTTTTGTTCAGGAGGCATTATGCAGAGATTTGAACAGGAACAGCTTTCCCCTCAGGAGCGGCGGCTCATTGCGCTGCTGCGGTCCATGGGAAGCGGAGAACTCCACATTCTGGTGAAAGATCACCAGCCGGTCCGGGCGGAACAAATTCAAAAAGAAATACCCCTGGGCCGATAATGCCTCCCCCACGAGCCGACGGAAGAACCGCGGTGATCCGGGAGCGCACAGACGCTGCCCGGCTGCGGGCCGGAAGAAGGCCGCAGTTGATCCTGTATTCCGCTTCGGCGTGATATATATTACTTTATAAGGAGGATTTCCATGACAAGAAGAATTCTTTCCATGGTGCTGGCGTTGGTCATGGTTCTGAGTCTTTGCCCTCAGAGCTATGCCGTCAGCGAGACGGACACCATCTCCGTGACCGATCCCGGGGAAACCACCACCAAAACCGGAGAATTGAACGAAATCTATCTGGATGCGATTTTCACAGACAGCGAAGGCCATGACATGACCTATACCCTGTCCGAGGGAAACTACGGTACCCACACCAAGATCGCCCAGGACAAGGACGGCCGCTGGATGCTGTCCTTCACCAACCCCACCGCAGGTACCTATACCCCCACGGTGACGGCCACCTGCTCCAATGGCGCAACGGCTTCCTGCACGTTGAAGTACATTGTGGAAAAGGGCGAGGACGGGGACGACAGACAGTACGGTTACGACGAAACGGACGCTTCTTCTGTCAAGGTCTATGTGACCATTTCCAGCGACGGCGTGCCCCTGATGGGCAATGACGGCACCATCCTTTCCCATCTGGCAGTGAATGTGCCCTACTTTGACCTGGAAAATCAGGGCCTCAGCGATTTTTACCGCTACGGCACCGAGAATGGCAAGGGCGATTATGTGAACAACACCCTGATCCGCCGTCCCACGGCTCTGCACCTGTATCTGTACATGATCGGCGTGTACTATCTGGGCCTGACCCCGGAGGAAGTGACCACCGGTGCCGTGCAGGTCCTGGACCACGACGGCGGCCAGGGCGTTATGACCATGAATGGCGAGAGTGCCTATGAGGATACCAACAAGGCGCTGCACATCACCGGCAGCCCCACCTCCCTGTATATGCAGCAGTTCTGGGGCCATGACGAGAACCTGATGTACTACCGCAACCATGTGTATCCCCTGATGGGACCGGGCTGGGGCAGCACGGCGGACTACATCCTGCTCTCCGACGGCGACACCATCGACCTGGCCATGTTCGCAAACTGGAGCTTCTGGCAGAAAGGCGCATTCGCAGCCTTCGATCAGGACGATTACACCACCACTGCCGGCGGCATGGTGACCTTTGAGACCGTGAAGTACGATACCCAGTCCGTGGCCGACGGCGGCACCGAAGATTTTGAGCCGATCACTGGCCTGGACGTGAAGGTCTACGATGCGGACTGGCAGGAAGTGGGCACCGTTGCCCCCGCTTCCGACAAGAGCAACACCTACTCTTATACCTTCTCCAAGACCGGTACCTATTACCTGCTGGCTACGGACCCCAATGCGGGCGACAGCAGTGCGGACAGCGAGGCTTGCTACGCTCCCGCTACCGCCAAGGTGACGGTGGAAAAAGCAGCGGATGTTCCCGTGACCGGCGTGGAGCTGGACAAGACGGAGCTGACCCTGAAGGCCAAGGAAACGGCCCAGCTGAAGGCCAATGTACTGCCTGCCAACGCAGCCGAGCGGACCGTGGAATGGACCACGGACCGGGAGGATGTGGCTGCCGTGGACCAGACCGGTCTGGTGACCGGCGTGGGCGAGGGCACGGCGGTCATTACCGCTACCACCAAAAACGGCGGCTTCCGGGCAAGCTGCACCGTGCAGGTGACGGAATCCGAAGTGCCGGATCAGGACGCAGACGGCTGGTATGTCATCAATACCGGCAAGCAGCTGAAATGGTTTGCGGACCAGGTCAACAGCGGCAACAATAAGATCAATGGCCGCCTGGGCCGGGATGTGGACCTGTCCAATATCTGCTCTGCGGAGCTGGACAGCTGGGCCCCCATCGGCGATGTGGCCGCAGACGCAGAGTTCCAAGGCAATTTTGACGGCCAGGGCCATAAGGTCACCGGCCTGTACATGAAGCGGACGGGAAACGCCGCCAACGGTGACACTTATTACAGCGCTCTGTTTGGCCTGTGCAACGGTTCTACCATCAAGAACCTGAGCGTTTACGGCGAAGCCTGGGCCGTAACCCGGTTTGTGGCCGGTATCGTGGGCCGTATCACTAACCTGGCCAAGAACAAGGACGGTGCGCTCATCGAGAACTGCCACAACTATGTGGAGATCAAGAGCGATTCGACCGCAGATACGATTTATGGCTATGCAGGCGTGGTGGCCAGCGCACAGGACGTCACCATCCGTAACTGCTCCAACCAGGCCTCCGTTTCCGGCGTGAAGGGCAGTGTGGGCGGTATCCTTGGTGTTGCGACCTACGGCACAGTGACCATTGAGAATTGCTGGAATACCGGCGACGTCAAGATGAACGAGAGTTACTACACATACAGCGGTGTAGGCGGCATTCTGGGCGTTGTTGAGAACGGTACGGCTCATGTGACCAACTGCCGCAACACGGGGTCCGTGACGGTGGAAGCGGCAAAAGCGGTCGGTGCCAGAGCGGCAGGCATTGCCGGTTATGTGAAATCGGGCGCAGGGCTGGAACTGGCAAACTGCTACAATACCGGCCTCATCGGCGGCAACGTTTCCGCAGCCGGCCGGGCCAACGGTATTTTCGGCGACAAAGCCAGCGGCACGACCGTAACGGCGGCCAACTGCTATTATCTGGATACTTCTGCACCCGCTTCCAAGAAAGAGGTGACAGGGGCAGAGGTCAAGACCGCAGCGGCCATGCACGCCGCATCCTTTGCGGCCCTGCTGGGCGACGGCTATCAGGCCAGCTGCCCCTATCCGGTGCTGACCGTGGAAAAGGCCACGGACCACAGCTTTGACAAGGACGGCGTCTGCACCGTCTGCGGCATGGTCCTCGTTCCCACCCGGAAGGAAGGTTATCCTGCCGAGACTTCCGCCACCGTGCAGACCGGCAAGGCTTACCTGCTCTCCGACCTGCAGAACGGAAAGATCTTCGAGCCGGTGTCCGGCAAGACCCTGAACTACAAGAACTATTACTATGAGCGTTCCGCCGATGGCGGCAAGACCTGGGAGGTCAAGACGGGCTTTGCTGAGGCCATCTTCGGTGCGACCACCATCCAGATCACCGAGACCAAGGCCGGTGAATATGTCTACCGGTTCTATGCCTCCCACGACGGTGTGAACTTCTCCGACGACACCTGGACCCTGCGCCTGACGGTGGAGGACCAGCCGGAGATGAACTTCACCTTCTTCATGGGCAAGGACTACACCGGCAGCTACCCGGTCCTAAAGCTCTACAACGTGGATACCGACGACCAGGGCAACGAGGTCCTGGGCGAGGAGATCACCGACTGCTTCCGTTACAGCGACTTCACCGAAACTCTGCCGGAGGGCCAGGAGGAATATGACCCCGCTCTTGGCACGCTGGTGAAGAACTATCAGACGTTCTATGTGACCCTCCGGGCCGGACGCTATGCCTATCGGGCCTTTGCCAAGAATGCCGATACCGGTGAGTACGATGTGGCCCTGGGCGGCATGACGCTGGACCTGCCCACGGACAGCAACGTGGACGGCAACGCAGGCGGCGGCACGAACATCTATCTTGTAAGCACTTCCTTCTATGTGACCAGCCAGAAGCTGGACAAGACTTACTTCACAAAGGACGAGTACCATGTGCGGGTAGACTGCCCCATCATGAAGACCTCCGCCGTCATGGGCGACGCCTACATCAAGGGCAGCTACACCTACTATCCCACCGTGCTGTACGCAGGCGGCAACTCCTGCCTGTACAACAGCTACGCCTACCCCGATATTGACGGCTATATCTTCACCCAGAACATCAACCAGACCTTCCAGCCCAGCACCAGCGCCTCGACCAAGAGCATGACCATCAACACGGCCATTGAGTTGAAGATCACGGTGCCTGTGGATGCCGAGTTCGGCCTGTACTTCCAGTGGAACAACTTCAATACCACCGAAGTGGCTCCCGTGTACGGCGACGACGAGGTCCCCTACGCCGACCGCTGGAAGGACAACGGCGACGGCACCAAGACCGCTACCTACGACATTTCCAAGGGCAACAGCAACTACACCTGGCGGCTCACCGACCCCGACGGCGTTTATGTGACCAAGGCCGGTTGGCTGGCCAGCCAGCAGAATTCTGCGGAAGTCAGCTATTCCTTCGCAGAGACCGACCCCACCGACAAGCTGTCCCAAGACCGCAGCAAGCTGGGCACCCAGGTCGCTAAGCGGGACGAGGCTGACCTGCAGATCAACCTGGACCCCAGCGGCTACAAGGCCATCTCCGACACCACCCGTGTCCGGGCTTACCGGCATTGGGAACTCATCAACAGCGATGCGGGCAACATCATGCTGGAGCCGGACTTCAACTGGACGCTGCTGACCGGCAATGCCCAGATCGAGACCGTTAATGGCGGCAACGCCAGTGCCAACTGGGCGGACGTGACCCCCGGCACGGAGGATTCCATCATCACCGTCTCCTATGACAGCGTGAACGTGAACCCTGAAAAGTACGGCACCCACGGCGGCCTGTTCCCCGCAACCAACCCCGTCCGTGTGGGCGTGATCGTGGTGGGCGGCACCGGCGTGCCCCACGGCAGCGCCGACGCAAAGGTGGCCTACAACATGGCCTCCGGCGTGACCACCACCCGTTCTGCCGATTGGGACTACAACTACGATACCTGGTACTACAATGCCGAGGAAACGGACCCGAAGTTGGACTTCACCGTGACCTCCAACGGCGAGACCACCGTGGAATACGCTTTCGTTACCGCCACGGAGGCCCTGACCGCCAGCGTCAGCGGCTTCACCGCCGTGACCGCTGAGAACGGCGCATACACCGTGCCTTTGAAGGCTCTGGGCAAGGGCGGCACTGTCATCATCCGCATGACCGACTCCACCGGCGTTTCCTACCGGCTGGTGCGGGCGGCGGAAGTGACCGTGACCACCGAAAATGTCACCAACCCCAAGGAAGCCATCATGCCCGGCGACCAGGTGAAGTTGACCTTCAGCGGAATGTTCCGTGCGGTCAACAAGATCTCCGGCATTTTCAACCCCACGACCTTCCAGCCCACCTATTTTATCGGCGAGCAGAAGTTCGCAGGGACCCTGAAACAGTACGAACGGATGGACAATGCCAGTGTGACCGTGACCATCCCTGAGGACCTGACCTTTGCAGAGGGCCAGGAGACGGCACAGTGCCTGCTGACCAATGGCTACACCTACGGCTCCATGTACAGCGCCGCCAACCCCTTCGCATTCCTCTACAACATGACCGACACCGGCGTGGGCACCAACTTCAACGCCGTGACCGTCAACTACTACATGAACCACTATGCCGATGTGTCCATTACCGTGGCCCGAAAGGTCCTCTACACCGTGGACCTGGCTGTACAGGATGATTCCGGCGCAGCCGTCACCGGCGTGATCGCCGAGGTCAAGGACGCAAAGGGCAATCTGGTGGATGCCGCTCAGGACGGGACCTTCTCCATGGGCTACGGCACTTACACCTACACCCTGATCGGCAGCGGCTATGTGACCACCCGCGGCTCCTTCACCCTGACCTCCGCCGATGCGGACAAGCTGGTGGGCGGCAAGCTGACCATCTCCGTCACCATGTCCAAGTCCGGCGAAAACGGCTGGGATGGCAAGACCCTCACCGAGCCTGCCAAGGATACCGACGGCGCTTACCTGATCGGTACCGGTGCAGAACTGGCCTGGTTCGCTAAGAACGGCGGACAGGGCAGCGCAAAGCTGACCGCCGACATCGAGCTGGCAGGCTGCGACTGGACGCCCATGACCAGATTCTACGGCACCTTCGACGGTCAGGGCCATGTGATCCGCAACCTGTACGTCAACAGCACCTCTTACCCTGTGGGCCTGTTCGGCTACCTGCAGGATGGCGCCACCGTGAAGAACCTGGGCGTGACCGGCGATGTGACCACCACCAACACCAGCTATGGCCAGGCGGGCGGCATCGCAGGCTTCATGAACGACAACTCCGTTGTCGAGAAGTGTTTCAGCGCCGTGAACGTCACTGCCGGAAAGCATGGCGGCGGCATCGCAGGCTACACGGATACCGCTGCGGTCATCCGGGACTGCTACACCACCGGCACCATCACCACGCTCTCCGCCAATGAGTGCTACCTGGGCGGCATCTGCGGCAGCTTCTATACGCAGTACGCCGGTGCCAAGCTCACCAACTGCTACAGTACTGCAACCGTCATCGGCAGCGGCGGAAGCAATTCCTATGTGGGCGGCCTGAGCCCCATCCCCAATGATGATTATTTCATCAACAGCTACTATCTGGAAGGTACCGTCAGCAAGGCACGCCCTGCGGGCATTTCCGGTAAGGGCGTTTCCAAGACTGCCGAGGAACTGAAAGCCCTGGCTCCGACCCTGGGCGACGCCTTCACGGCCGACAGCACCAACATCAACAACGGCTACCCGGTGCTGACCTGGCAGGTCCCGACCCCCCAGATTGTTCTGGGCGACGTGGACGGTGACGGCGAAGTGACGCCGATGGACGCTGTGCTGGCCTATGCCATCGCCAACGGCGAGCAAGAAGCCACTGCTGAGCAGCTGACCGCTGCCGACGTGGACGGCGACGGAGAGATCACGCCGCTGGACGCTGTACTTATTTACGCATTCTGCAACGGGGAACTGAGCAAGTTCCCCGTGCAGGGATAAAAACTAAGGAGGAGAACCTGCAACATGATGAAAAAAGCGATTTCCCTGATGCTGGCGCTGGTGCTGGTCGTGAGCCTGTGCGGCTCGGCCCTGGCCGCAACGGTGAGCCCCTCGGTGAGCAAGACCACCGTGGCTGTCGGTGAGAGCGTCGATGTGACCCTGACCCTCAGCGAGAAACTGGAAAACATTTATGGAATGTATTATTACCTCAGCTTTGACGAGGACCTGTTCGAGCTGACCGGCAGCAAGGCCGGTGATGTGAACCCGGCCATGTATCTGAGCCAGCTGCTCCACGAGAAGGAAGAATACGGCAGCTACTACATGATCAGCGCCGCACGGACCGGCCCCGGCTTTGACAGCACCTTCAATGCGGGTACGATGTATACCCTGACCTTTACTGCCAAGAAGGACATCACCGAGAGCACCGATACCGCCTTCACTCTGTACCGGGGCAATATGATGAATTCCAGTTTCCAGAAGATCGATGAGGGTCAGCTGAAGGATCCGGTGGTCAAGATCACCGTGACCCCTGCCGCCACCGGCTACACCGTGGCCCTGTCCCCTGCGGAGCAGAGCAAGACCGTGGGCGAGAATGCCTATGTGGACGTGACCATTGACGGCGGCAGCCACACCGAGTACGCCGCTGCGGACCTGCGCTTCACCTATGATGCTTCCAATCTGACCTTCCTGAAGGACGAATCCACCATTCCCGCCCTGGCTACCGTGAAGGACGAGAACGGCAATCTGACCATCCAGATCGTGGGCGACACCAAGAAGACCACCGATGCCTTCAAGCTGGCCTTCCGGGTCACAGGCTCCGGCGATTCCACCGTGAAGCTGACCTCCGCCAAGCTGGACGAGAGCAAGAACGCTTCCATCCAGGATGCTCCCGCAGCGACTCTGGGCAATGACACTGCAACCATCCACGCCTCCAACTACACCGTTACCTTCAAGCAGGAGGGCTGGTTCACCGGCGAGAGCGTGGTGGCCCCCGGCGCGGACTACACCTTCACCGCTACGGATGCCAACGCCAAGTATTACACTTACTCCTTCGCTGATTCCACCATGGGCGGCAAGGCCGTGACGGTGGTGGACAACGGCGACGGTACCTTCACCATCAAGAACGTGACCGGAAACCTGGTCATCGATGCCACCAAGACCGCCAAGAAGTTCCGTGTTACCGTGACCGGCAGCGCCCAATCGAATGTCAGCATGTCTGACGATGCGACTTACGGAGAAGACTATGAATTTACGCTGCAAAACCTGAAAACGGATGTTTACGACTATATTGTGACCGTGACGGTCGACGGAAAGGTTGTAGATGTAGAACTCGAAGAGTTGGATCTGGGCGGAGACATTCTGAGACTCTACACGCTCGCTGGTTCCAATATTACAGGCCCGGTCGTTATCAACGCAGAAAAGATCGAGAAGGCACCCAAGACCACTGCGATCACCTTCACCGGCAGCGGCTCCGCTGACGTGAAGGGCGGCACCAACCAGACCGCCGACAACGGCAAGGACTTCACCTTCGAGTTGGACGCCAAGACCGGCTACACCTACACCGTGAAGCTGGGCGATGAGATCTTGACCGCCGTGGACGGCAAGTACACCATCCCCGCCGCCAAACTCACCGGCGACGCCCTGACCGTGACCGTGGAAAAGAAGCTGGACGTGAGTGTGGACGTGACCACCTATGTGAAGCTGGACGGCAAGGTCATCTACCTGGTGACTGCCCAGGGCACCCTGGCTGACGGCCAGGTCTACACCTACGACGGTGAGGCCATGTTCTACTCCGAGAAGTACCAGGCTTCTGCTTACCTGGTCATCTCCGACCTGCCTCTGAACGAGTTCAAGGAGCAGGCTGCTGCGAAGATCGGCACCAAGGAAGCCGCTGCCGTGGAGATCGCTTACGACTGCGACGTGAACGGCACCACCCTGGTGGACGTGAATGACGCGCAACTGGTCTACAATATGTACAACGCCGTTTACGGCGACTTTGAGACCGTGACCATGCTGACCTTCCTGCGGGCCGATGTGAACGGCTCCAAGGACCTGAACGTGGAGGATGTCAGCGCCATCATCAACGCCATTCAGTAAAGACTTCCGGCTTCCTGCCCCCAAAACGGGGCGGGAAACGGAAATAACACTCCAAACCCGGCGGCCTCCCGTCCCGAAAAACGGGACGGGAGGCCATCGGGGCCCGATCGATGCGGTGCCGGACACCGGAACGGCATCGATGAGGACCCGATCCCAATGAAAATCAAGGAAAATCAAGGAGACGAACGATATGAAACGAGTGATCAGCCTGTTCCTAACCCTGCTGCTGGCTCTGGCCATGCTGTCCGTGGGCGTGCTGGCGGCGGAGGAGAGCCGCAGCTATGATTTTGACCTGAGTGTCGGCGGCAGCCACGAGATCACCGCCCGCACCGGCGACGTGCTGACCGTGACGCTGACCCTGCGCCGGACCGACGCTGCCCAGTCGGCGGAGATGTACGCCATGCAGGACGAAATTCGCTATGACGACGAATTTTTTGAAGTGGTCGATGGGGGCGCTCTGACGGCTTCCGGCGTGCAGACCACGGACATTGCGCTGATGGGCGGCGACCGGGCATTCTATGTCAACTTTGCCTCCATGACCGGCGGGGAGACCTGGCAGCCGGAGACCCTGGTGGCTACCTTCCAGATCCGGGTGCTGGCAACCTCCGGCACCTCCACATTGAAGAATGAAAACTGCCTGGTGTCTCTGAAGGACGGCTCCGGCAGCTATACCGCCACGGTACGGGACCTGACCGTCACCGTGTCCGACACCTGCTCCGTCCGCCTGGACCCGGGCAACGGAGAGGAGCCCACCACCGTCAGCGTGAAGCTGGGCGAGAAGCTGGAAAAGCCCCAGGACCCCACCCGGGAGGGCTACACCTTCACCGGCTGGTACCGGGATGCGGATCGGACCCAGCTCTGGGATTTTGAAAACGACACCGTTACCGAGAATATGACCCTGTACGCAGGCTGGTCCCAGGTGACCCAGCCCACTCAGCCCTCCACCCCGGAGCCTCCCATCCCCACCGGGGACAGCGTCCAGCCCTGGATGCTGCTGCTCCCCCTGCTGGCCCTGGCGGCCATTGTTGTGCTGGTCATCCTGCTGCGCCGGGAGCGCAAGACGAAATGACGAAGGCAGAAGCGTCCCTTCGGAGCCTTTCGGACCTGACGGAGGCGGAGCAGAAGCTCATCGAACTCATCCGTCAGATGGGCTACGGAGAAATTTTCCTGCAAATGGAGGACGGCCAGCCGGAGGAGATCCGGGAATTGCGCCGGAGCATCCTGCTGGACAGTTGAAAGGCAGAAAACCATGAAAAAAACACAACACCGCATCCTCAGCGCCGTCCTGGCGCTGGTGCTGGTGCTGAGCCTGGTGCTGGGCCTGAGCCAGATGGCCCGGAGAGAACCGGATGACCCCATCCGCAAGACCGACGAGGTCTTGCAGGTGGAGGCCCCCGGAGGCGGAACGTCCACGGCGCCTACGGAGACCACGGAGCCGGAGGATACCGAACCGGAAACGACGGAACCCTCCACGGAGCCGCCGGAGGAGACGACGGCTCCCACCGAACCGGATGCCACCGAGCCGCCTGCGGACCCTTCGGGGCCTACAAGTCCCGATGTTACGGACCCGGTGGTCACGGACCCCACGCTTCCCTCGACCCAGGACCCCACGGACCCGGCAGGCCCGACGGCGCCCACCGGTCCCGGCAACGAGACCCAGCCGAATGTTCCGGACCCCACCGGCCCGGAGAAATTGAGCATTGACACAGATCTGACCAGCCGG
>OLSQ01003085.1_pt1 | contig 11326 bp, 8 predicted proteins | sample 1672561 | NCBI WGS metagenome assembly OLSQ01 (sample SAMEA3136699, study PRJEB25190) | human gut metagenome | biome: human gut; feature: human-associated habitat; material: faeces | place: Austria | collected 2013 | reverse complement strand
TTTCAGTCTCGCCGGGGTATTTTCCACATCAACATATGCAATGATCTTTCTTGCGCTGGTGTCCATGCTCATATAGGGAGGGAAAACATTGGGGAAAATATTGCTGTATTCACACAATGGATTTTCAGATGAAAATGCAAATGGGATCACAATGAAGAACCTCCTTTCTGCGTGGAGTGCTGCGGAAAAGGCCGAGTTCTACTGCGATGTCGAGCCGCCCGATTTTTCGGAAGCAGAGCATTATTTCCGTGTAACGGATATGCAGATGCTGACCGCTTTAGCGGGAAAAAAGGCGAAGCACATTTTCAGCGCCGAAGCCGAGAATGAAGCTGATGCGGCGAGAGGCAGGCCGGAGGGAGCGGAGAAGAGACCGGCACGCATTCCGCAGTGGCTGAAAAAAAGGAAGTACAACTTCTGGCTGAAATGGCTGCGGGAGCTTCTGTGGGGGATCAGCCCATGGGGACACAGAGCGCTGAGACGATGGATCGACGATATGGCGCCTGACGTTGTTGTGTATATGGTCGGCGAAAGCCTTTTTATGGATCGTCTTGTGTTGAAAACGCTCAAACGCACCTCTGGGAAGCTCGTGCTTTACAACGGAGAGGCTTATCGTATCATTGACCTCAAAAGTCGAAAGGGACTCGAACGCGCCTATTACCGCAGGGCAGAGAGACTGTACCAGAGGTTGAACGAAAACGCTTCACTGGTCATTTTTAATTGCGTGCCCCTTATGCAGGGGTATTCGGAAATGTATCCGACGCATTCTAAGCACATCGTTGCGTATAACAGCGCTTCCTGTGCCTGTTCGGAATACCGTTCGCACACGCCGCTGGTGATCTCGTATTTTGGGAATCTCGGCGTTGGACGGGTAGGATCCCTGCTCCAAACGGCCGATGCACTTTCTGTTGTTGCTCCGGAGCTGCGGCTGGATATCTACGGAAGGGCTGCGGAAGCTGATAAAAGTAAGTTCATGCAGCACGGTAATATATGCTTCCATGGATTCGTGCCGCCAGATGCGCTGCGCGATATTGCGGAAGGCTCCGATATTTTGCTCCATGTCGAAGGCTTTCAGAAGGAGCTTGCTTCCAAGCTGCGCTATGCCTTTTCAACAAAGCTTGCGCAGTATTTATGCGCCGGGCGCCCACTGCTCTGCTACGCACCAGAGGGCAGCACATCGGCAGAGTATTTGAAGCAAGAAAACGGCGCGCTTGTAGTCACGAGCCGCTCTGAGCTGCAAAACGGTCTTGAGAGGCTGATACAGGATCCGGAGGCCCGCGCCGAATATGCCAGCCGCGCGAGACGGCTTGGAATGAAAAATCATGATTGCAAAACAACGGCTGCATATGTGCGGCGGGCGGTGGAAGCCTTGTGACGGTGCGGCACGAAGGATGTACTGTATGAAAAAACTCCGTCAAATCGGTAAAAATGCGGCGGGCGACGCGGCATTGCTTGCAGTGGTTAGAGCGATGACCATGTGCCTGAGCCTCATTACAACGCGGGTGCTCTCTACAAATCTTTCGACATTTGCGTATGGAACATATTCGCAGGTACTGCTCATTGCCTCAACGACGGCATCACTTACAACATTTGGACTGATCGATGCGATCAACTTCTATTACTGCGGAACGAAGGATCTGGAAAAGCGGGAATCCTATGTTGCGACGATCCTGACGCTGCAATGCTGTACGGGAACACTCGTCGGGATGGTGATCGTTCTGCTGGGCGGACCGATCTGTAAGTATTTTGGGAACCCGGAGCTGCGGCGGTATCTGGTTTTTGCGGCAGTCCTACCGCTGCTTCAGAACGGTATTTCACTTTTGCAGGTGCTTTTTGTTTCCGTGGGAAAAGCGCGGCAGCTTGCGATCCGGAATCTTCTTATTTCGCTTGCGCAGCTTGCCTGCGCTGTAACGGCGGGCATGTATCTGAAAAGGATCAGGTTGATCCTTGCGGTATCGGTCGTACTGAACGTTGGACAGATCCTTTTCTTCCTCTGGTCACTCAAAAGATCTGGATGCTGCATACGCATCACTGCCTGTGATCTCAAGCTTACAAGGAGCATCCTGAAATACAGTATACCGATGGCTGTATTTACGCTCGTGAATGCGCTCAATCGTGATACGGACAAGTATCTGATCTCGGCTATGTCGGATACGGAGACGCTTGCGGTCTACTCCAATGCCGCCAAGGTCTTGCCATTTGACATTCTGCTGATATCATTTATGACAGTTCTGCTGCCGCATATCACGCGGCAGATCGCGGAAGGGCGATACGGCGACGCGGTAAAGACCTATCGGGCGTATCTGGAGATATCCTATATTTCCACCGCACTGCTGGCATTCAGTGTGCTTGCTGCGGCACCGCAGGCTATGGAGCTGCTGTATTCCGAAAAGTATCTGAGCGGACTTCCTGTTTTTTGTATTTACATCGTCGGCGATATTTTCCATTTTGCAAGTATTACGCTGATTTTGACAGCTTCCGGAAGAACGAAGCTGCTCATGCGGCTGGGCTCGCTGGGGCTGGGGGCGAATTTTGTCCTGAATATCCTGTTTTACCGGTTGCTCGGCATGGCAGGTCCGGCGCTGGCGACACTGCTGGTGTCACTTGGGTTAGGTGCTTCTATTTTGCACTATAGTGCAAAGGAGCTTCAGGCATCGATTCGTGAGCTGTTTGACTGCAAATTCCTTTTTAGATTTGCGGCAGAATGTATCGGTGGTCTACTGCTGTTTTCCTATATCCAGCGATGGCTGCGCTCTGTTGGGATGCACTATTTCTGGGTGTTGATGCTTGTCGCCGGCGGCTATTTGCTGTGCGTAGGGCTTCCGAATATGAAGCGCTTTTTCAAGAGCTTGAAGCAGGTCGCTGTACTCAAATCTCTGTAGCAGGCGTTGGAGCGCTTTTGAGCAGAACAGTGATAAAGAAGATGCGGGGTATGGAAATGGTATGTCTGCAAATAGAGAAAGAACACGCTCAGGGGCGGAATGTATCCTTAGATATGCTGCGTGTTTTATGTATGTTTTTGATCATATTGGGCCATGCAATCGTTCATGGACAGGTCATTGAGTCCCTGACTCCATGGAGCATCAATTTTTACCTTGTCCATGCGATGCGTGCATTTCTTTCAGTTCATGTTGACTGTTTTGTAATGCTCAGCGGCTACTTTCTCTGCACACATGTATTCCGTCTGAAAAAGGTGTTCTCACTGTGGATACAGGCTTTTTTCTGGTCGGTCCTGCTGTATCTGCTGCTGTGTGCCGTGGGAATCGTCCCATTCCAATGGATATCACTGGGGAAGGCGTGCCTGCCGTTTACGCAGAGGCGATATTGGTTCGTAACGACCTATCTCCTGATGTACCTGCTGATGCCGCTTTTGAATGCGGCGATTCGCGTTATGAGCCAAAGACAGTATGCTACATTTTTGATGGCCTTTTTCGTGGCCTATATTGCGCTCCAAAATGTGTTTTTCTGGAATGACTTCACTTCTGTGGATGAAACAGCTCCGCTGCTCTTTGTTTTCCTGTATTTGCTTGCCGCCTATTTTCGGCTCTATCCGCCGCAAAGAACGCGAAAAGAATATTTCCTATGTTACGCCGTTCTTTGCCTGTTTGCTGCGGCATGGAAAATGGTGATCCCGGAGCTTACGGTCAGAGTTTTCGGAAGAGTGGTTGGTGAGAACATTTTCCTAACAAATAACTCAGTCATTGTGATCCTTGCTGCGGCCTGTTTATTCCGTTTTTTTGAAGGACTTCGTATTTCAAACCGACATGTGCGGAAAGGAGTCGAGTTGCTGGCACCGCTTACCTTTGGTATTTACCTGATCCATGAGCAGCCTGAGGTGCGTGGACTCCTTTGGAGAGGATGGATACAGCCTGGCCGTTTTGCACAAAGCCCGCTGCTGGCTGTCGTTCTGCTTGGTGTTGCAGCGGCAGTTTTCCTTTCCTGCGCGCTGCTGGAATGCCTTCGACAGAAGGCCTTTGAAGTGCTTTCTATTGAAAGACTTGCCGGTACGCTGGCGGATAAGGTAAAGCCCTGCGGAGCATGGCTGATCAGGAAGACTTTTCGTCTGAAAGAGGACGATGAGGGACGCTAACCGGTTGATTTTCGGCTGAATATGCATTAAGTGAAACCATATCTTCTGTGTCCCTGAGATACAAATAAAAGGAGCGCTGAATTTTGAGTTCATTTCATAACCAGATCCTCCTGATAACCGGCGGGACGGGGTCATTTGGCAACGCGGTGCTGCGCCGGTTTTTGAGCACCGATATTGCAGAGATCCGCATTTTATCCCGCGACGAGAAGAAGCAGGACGACATGCGGCACGCTTATCAGACGGAGTGCCCGGAGTACGCCGGGAAAATCAAATTTTACATCGGCGACGTCCGCGACTACTGCTCTATCGCGCCGGCCTTCCGGGGCGTGGACTATGTGTTCCATGCCGCGGCCCTCAAGCAGGTGCCTTCCTGCGAGTTCTACCCGATGGAGGCCGTCAAGACCAACATTATCGGCTCGAACAATGTGATCGACGCCTGCGTGGCAAGCGGCGTGAAAAAGGCGATCTTCCTTTCGACCGACAAGGCGGCGTATCCGATCAACGCTATGGGTATGACCAAGGCCGTGATGGAGAAGAACGTAATCGCACGTTCCCGGCAGATGCTGCCCGGCGACCCGGTGCTCTGCCTGACGCGCTACGGCAATGTCATGGCCTCGCGCGGCTCGGTCATCCCGCTGTTTTGCCAGCAGATCGAGGAGGGAAAGCCGCTGACCGTCACCAACCCGGCCATGACCCGCTTCATGATGACGCTGGAGGACGCGGTAGACCTCGTCCTCTACGCATTCGAGCACGGCGAACAGGGTGACCTGTTCGTGCAGAAGGCGCCTGCCGCGACCATCGAGACGCTGGCGCGGGCGGTGCTGGAGCTGAAGCAGGCCGGAAACGAGATCCAGAACATCGGCACGCGCCACGGCGAAAAGCTCTTTGAGGTGCTCGTGACAGCGGAGGAGATGCTCCGCGCGGAGGATCTGCCGGGCTTTTTCCGGATCCGGGCGGACAACCGCGACCTGAATTACGACAACTATTTCAGCAAGGGCAATCCCGCGTTCAACGGCGCGGAGCAGTATAATTCCCACAACACGCACCGACTGGACGTGGAGGAAATGAAGGCGCTGCTGCGGAAGCTGAAGCTGTTCGGAGGGAGCTGCTGATGAACATACTGGTGACGGGCGCGAACGGCTTCGTCGGGAAGAATCTGACTGCGCGGCTGGAAACGCTCCGCGACGGCCGGGACAGAACGAGACCGTCCCTGCAGATCGGTGAAATTTACCGCTGCACGCGGGAAATGTCGCCGGAGGCGCTTGCGGACTGCTGCAAAAAAGCGGATCTTGTGGTGCATCTGGCGGGCGTGAACCGGCCCAAAGACCCGGAAGAATTTGCAGCCGGGAATACGGACTTCACGCGGACGCTTCTGGAAACGCTCCGGACAAGCGGGAACCGCTGTCCGGTGCTGCTGGCGTCCTCCATTCAGGCCAGCCCGACCGGACGTTTTGCAGGAAGCCCCTACGGACAGTCCAAGAAAGCGGCGGAGGAACTGCTTCTCGCTTACGGCGAGGAAACAGGTGCAGCCGGGATGATCTACCGTCTGCCGAACCTGTTTGGCAAGTGGTGCAGGCCCAACTACAACTGTGTGGTGGCGACGTTCTGCCACAATATTTCCCGTGAGCTGCCCATTACCGTCTCCGACCCGGCAGTGGAGCTGGAGTTGGTCTACATCGACGACCTGATCGATGAAATTTTGGATGCCATGGAGGGCCGCCCCCATCGGTCGGAGGGGGCCTATTGCCGCGTTCCGGTCAGCCATCGCGTGACGCTGGGCGAGATCGTCCGGCTGCTGCACAGCTTCCACGATCAGCCGCGGACGCTCCTGCTTCCGGAAATTCCGGAGGGCAGCTTTGAGAAGAAGCTCTACAGCACCTATCTTTCCTATCTGCCGCCGGAGAAAATTGCGTTCCCGCTGAAGATGAATGTGGACGAGCGCGGCAGCTTCACAGAACTGCTGAAAACAGCCTCCTGCGGTCAGATCTCTGTGAATATTTCAAAGCCCGGTATCAGCAAGGGGCAGCACTGGCACAACAGCAAGTGGGAGTTCTTTATGGTGGTCGCCGGGCACGGACTGATCCAGGAGCGAAGGATCGGCTCGGATGAAAAAATCGAATTCGAGGTCAGCGGCGACCAGATTCAGGCCGTTCATATGCTGCCGGGTTATACGCACAACATCATCAATCTGAGCGAGACGGAAAGCTTAGTGACGGTCATGTGGGCCAACGAGCTTTTTGACCCAAGCCGCCCGGATACCTACTTTGAGGAGGTGTGACCATGGAAAAGCTGAAGCTCATGACGATCATCGGCACGCGGCCGGAGATCATCCGGCTGTCCGCCACCATAAAATGCTGCGACCGTTACTTTGACCAGATATTGGTCCACACCGGTCAGAATTATGACTATACGCTCAATCAGGTGTTTTTTGACGATCTCGGCCTCCGTGCGCCGGACTTTTATCTGAACGCCGTCGGCGACGATCTCGGTGCGACGATCGGGAACATCATCGAGCGGTCCTACAAGCTGATGGTGCAGGAGAAGCCGGACGCGGTGCTGGTTCTGGGCGATACGAATTCCTGCCTTTCCGTGATCGGCGCGAAACGGCTGCACATCCCAATCTTCCATATGGAGGCAGGCAACCGCTGCAAGGATGAGTGCCTGCCGGAGGAGACGAATCGCCGCATCGTGGATATCATCAGCGACGTCAATCTCTGCTATTCAGAGCATGCGCGGCGGTATCTGATGGAGTGCGGCCTGCCGAAGGAGCGCATATTTGTGACCGGCAGTCCCATGGCGGAGGTGCTGCACGCGAATCTGGACAAGATCGAGGCAAGCGACGTTCATAAGCGGCTGGAACTGACGAAGGGACAGTACATTTTGCTCTCCGCGCATCGGGAGGAGAATATCGATACCGACTGCAACTTTCTCCAGCTGTTTACGGCGGTCAACGCGATGGCGGAGAGGTACGACATGCCGATTCTCTATTCCTGCCATCCGAGGAGCCGGAAGCGGCTCGAGGCGACAGGATTCCGGCTGGACAGCCGGGTGATCGCGCATGAGCCGCTGGGCTTCCACGATTACAACTGCCTGCAAATGAACGCCTTCTGCGTCGTGTCCGACAGCGGCACGCTGCCGGAAGAGTCGAGTTTTTATCTGTCCGTGGGCAAGCCTTTCCCGGCGGTATGCATCCGCACCTCCACCGAGCGGCCGGAGGCACTGGACAAGGGCTGCTTTGTCCTGTCGGGCATCCACACGGAGCAGCTCTTGCAGTCCATTGATTTGGCAGTGCAGATGCAGCAAAACGGCGAATTCGGCACACCTGTCCCCGACTATACCGCCGAGAATGTGTCTGTGAAGGTCGCGCGGATCATCCAGAGCTATACCGGCATTGTGGATCGTTTTGTTTGGAGAAAATAGTATTTCTGTCTGGCAGTCCGTCCGAGTGTCCATCTCGGGCGGGCTGTTTTTTGCTTTTTCCGCGCTGCAGCGATGTTTCTGGGATATCCACGCAAAATTTTTTTTGGCTGGGTAAGTTGAAATGTATCGGAAATGTATTGTTCCTGTACCTGCAAATGTATCTTTTTTGTATTGGAAGGAGGGAGCAGGGACTATCGAATTGCTGCATAATTACCCCGGGATTCTGCGCCGGAATGTGACAACTTCAGGACAGTTTTGTATATATTTTCATGTCGATGAATTGCGTTCTCCATGGTATCATGGAAATGTATCTATTTTCAATATTCAATCGTCTCATTCTTGATTTGTTGAAATGCACATTTTTGTTTTAATTTTATCTGCAATTTTGTTGAAATCGTAAAAAATTGTGCTTGAAAAATCGGTTTTTTAGTGGTATGATACAAAACGTAAGCACAACACATCCCTTTTCCCGCTTTCAATCCTCTCAAGTCACAGGATGGATAAATATGAGTATCTCTTCTAAAAAACCGCTTTACTATCAGTTAAAGCAGACATTACTGAAATGGATCGAGGGCGGCGACTATCCGCCCGGTTCGATCCTGCCGTCCGAAAAGCAGCTGCAGGACTCCTTCGGCATCAGCCGCACGACCGTGCGCATGGCGCTCAAGGAGCTGGAGCAGGAGGGCTTCCTCGTCCGCAGTCCCGGCAAAGGCACGTTCGTCGCCAGCATGAAGATCGAAAGCGGCCCGCGCCGCATTCTCAGCTTCACGCAGGAGATGCTGAACATGGGCCTTCAGGTCAGCAATCAGGTCGTCTCCCTCGAGAAGGAGCTGCCGGTGATCCGCACGGCGAACAAGCTGCAGATCCCGCAGGACCAGCCCGTCTGGCGGCTCGAGCGCATCCGCATGGCGGACTCCGTCCCCATCGCCACGGAGGTCAACTATATCCCGGCTGCACTTGTGCCCAATATGGAGGCGCAGCTTGCGCAGAACCAGTCGTTTTATTCCTGCCTTGAGGAGGAATACGGCATCATCATCGTCTATGCACGTGAGCGTGTGGAGTGCCGCCTTGCCAACATGCGGGAGAGCCGGCACCTCGGCATTCCGAAGGGCTCTGCGATCCTGTACGTCGAGCGCCAGACCTTCGGTTACCGCAAGAGCAGGCCGATGGAGCCGTTCCCCGTCGAGTTCGTCAAGATGTCCTACAACGCAGAGAAGTATACATTCCACCAGATCATCCGCAAGGAGTAACATCGTTGTCTGCTGCGGCCGCAGTACACATAGAGAGTTTCAGACCCACAATATCAGGAGGTAACCATGAAAACCACAAAGTGCATCGCCCTGCTTCTCGCCATCGTGATGACGCTGGCACTGTTTGCCGGCTGTTCCAACAGCCCCGCAAATGACCCCGCCACGGACGCTCCCGCGACCGACGCCCCCAGCACCGCCCCCGACAACAGCGATAACACCGATGGAAACGACATTCCTGCCGAAGGCCTGACCTTCCCGAACCCGGTCGAAGCCCCCGAGACCATCACCACCGTCGGCCCGGACGGCAGCCCCGCTGCCTGGTATACCGAGCTGGAGCTGACGCCGGAGGAGCTGGCGCAGGTCCGCTCCATGAACCTCACCGCCTGCTTTGAGCTCATCAACGCCAGCGAGTGGGACAACGCAAACCTCATCGGCTTCCAGGATGCCTGCGAGACCATGAACATCAAGATCGTCGGCCAGGGCTGCTGCGATCTCGACCCCATCCAGCAGAAGACGAACATGGAATCCTTCGCCGCGCTGAACCCGGACATCGTGACCTGCCAGCCGCAGGACCTCGACGTCTGCGCGCCGACGTTTGACCCGCTGTGGCAGGCAGGCGTCAAGCTGACGTTCATGAGCAACGTTCCCACGGGCTACACGGCAGGCAAGGAATATGTCGGCGCTATCACGGACTCCATCGTCGACATGGGCATCGACAGCGCCGAGATGATGGCTGATGCCATCGGCGGCGAGGGCGAGATCCTCGCCATCACGGTCGCCGACGTCAACTACGTCTGCAACACCCGCGACGACGCCTTCCTCAAGACCATCGCCGAGCAGTATCCGAACATCACCGTCGCCGAAGTCGGCGGCTTCTCCTCCCCGAACGAAGCAGCGCAGATCACCTCCGCTCTGCTGACGAAGTATCCGAATGTCAAGGGCATCTTCGTCTCCTACTCCACCCCGTGCATCGACGTTCTGCAGACCGTGAAGGCCCTTGGCCGCACCGACATCAAGATCGTCACCATGGATCTCGACACCACCTGCGCGCTCGATATGGCGCAGGGCGGCAACATCGTCGGCATCGCCTGCGATATGCCGTATGCCATGGGATACGGCCGCGCGCTGATGGCCGCCTATGCCTGCATCGGCAAGGAGTGCCCGGGCTATGTCACGTCCCCGTCCTTCAAGGTCACCCGCGAGAATCTGCTCGAGGGCTACCGTACCTCCCTCGGCATCGAGGCTCCCGCTGACGTTCAGGCCGCTCTGAACGGCTGATAACCAACGCCGGGCGGTGTTTTCCCGCCCGGCGTTTTTCGATCCCAATCCGCTGTATGGCACAGCGACCCGAAATGAGGTAACGCAAATGTCCGAAACACAAACCGCTGTCAACGCGATCGAAATGCATGGCATCGTGATGGAATTCTCCGGCGTCCGCGCGCTGGACGGCGTTGATTTTTCCCTGCGGCAGGGGCAGGTCATGGGCCTTGTCGGCAAAAACGGCGCGGGCAAGAGCACGCTGATGAAGATTATCAACGGCGTCTATACCCAGACGGCAGGTACCGTCCAATTTTTTGGCAAGAACATTGATAAGTCCGTTTCCGTCCGGGAACGTGAGCAGACCGTCGCCATGATCTACCAGGACTACAGTCTGGTCGGCGAAATGACGGTCGCAGAAAATATATTTCTGAACGCAGAACCGATCCGCGGCGCGCTGATCTCCGACCGCGACTGCATTCGGAAGGCCGCGGAATTCTTCCGCGATATGGGCATCCGTATCGACCCGCGGCAGAAGGTCAAGTCGCTCTCCACCGGCGACATGCAGATGGTTGAGATCGCCAAGGCCATCATGAAGCAGACAAAGATCATCCTCATGGACGAGCCGACCGCCGCGCTCGACGCCGAGGCCACGACAAAGTTCTTTGAGATCATCGAACGTCTGAAACAGCAGGGCTACTCCATCGTCATCAGCACCCACCACCTGCAGCATATTCTCGATATCTGCGACGCCGTGACGATCATCCGCGACGGCAGGGCCTGCATGGCAAAGGAGATCCGTGACACAACGCTTGAGGAGATCATCGCCCAGATGCTCGGCGAGAGCGGCTTTCAGGCCGTGAAGAGCCGCAAGCCGCAGGATTTTGACGGTCTGACACCGCTGCTCGAGGTGAAGGACGTGACCTCGAAGGTCATTCCGGAGCCTCTGAGCTTCACCGTCCGCCCGGGCGAGGTCGTCGGTCTGGCCGGTCTGAAGGGCGCCGGGCGCACGGAGATCTTCAATGTGCTGTTCGGCATCGACCCGGCGCGCAGCGGTGAGATCCGGCTGGACAGGAAAAAGCTCCGCGTCCGCCAGCCGTGCGACGCCATCCGCGGCGGCATTTTTCTTGTCCCGGAGAACCGCCACACACAGGGCGGCAATGGCGAGGGCTCTTTTCCTGAGTACAATAACCATACCCGCTGCTCCTTCTGCCGCCTGTCTGCTGCCTCTCTGCCGTCCCCGCGGCAAGGGACCGTCTGTTTCCATTTTATGGGATACCGTCCCGGTTTATGTCGGTTTCGGTTGTCCTCA
>OLSQ01003084.1_pt1 | contig 11333 bp, 10 predicted proteins | sample 1672561 | NCBI WGS metagenome assembly OLSQ01 (sample SAMEA3136699, study PRJEB25190) | human gut metagenome | biome: human gut; feature: human-associated habitat; material: faeces | place: Austria | collected 2013 | reverse complement strand
CTACCTGTGGCTGTATCGCGTCGGGAGGGTAGCGGTTTACAGGAGGTTGAGGCGGCGCGGTTCCAGGAGGAACCGGATGCGGAGAAACTTGGCTTTCAATCAAGCGAGCCTTACTGGGTGGAGGTGAGGAGGTAGTTGGCGCTGCGGCCGCCTTCACCGCTGTTGCGGAGCATTCCTTTGGAGATGAGGTCGTTGATGTCGCGTAAGGCGCTGTCCTGTGAGCAACTGCAAATCTTGGCCCACTTGGATGATGTAAGTTTTCCATCGAAACCATCCCAAAGGCGGTTGATCACTTTGCGCTGCCGCTCATTTATCTCTACGCTGCGGAATCTGTCCCAATATGCGGCCTTTTGTAATGTCCGTTCAATAGTGTCGGAAGCGCGCAGTATAGCTCTTTCGACGCAGTCAAAGAACCACAGAAGCCATTCGGTTATGTCGAGTTTTCCTTTCTGCGTGCGTTCGAGTATTTCGTAATAATCTTTCTTGTTGCGGTTGATTTCAGCCGACAAGCTGTAATATCTTGCTGAATCCGCATCAAGACGCGACAAAAACATATCGGCAAGCGTACGGCTTATGCGCCCGTTGCCATCGTCAAACGGGTGAACGGTGACAAACCACAAGTGAGCCACAGCGGCCATGATGAACGGAGAATGTCCGACAGAGTTGCACCAGGCGATCAATCGCTTCATTTCTATGGTAACGGCGGCTGAAGGCGGGGCCTGGTAATGCACTTTTTCATGGCCGAAAGCCCCTGAGACTACCTGCATAGGCTCTTCGCCCCGGCGCCAGTCGGCAACAGTTATTTTGTACATGCCGCTTCTTCCCAAAGGGAATAGAGCGGCATGCCAGCCGAACAAACGCTCGTCGGTGAGTGGCTGGCGGCAATTGCGGACGGCATCGAGCATCACGTCGACGAGACCTTCGACATAGTGGTCTTCGATGAGAAGTCCGTCATCTTCAATTCCAAGCCGGCGAGCTATGCTGCTTCGTACAGAGTTGGGATTCAGCATGACCCCTTCTATTTCCGATGAACCGATCAGATCTTCGGTCATTGCAGACAGGGCAGAGCGTCTTTTCTCATCGAATCCGAGCATCGACATCTGTCCGTTGAGTCGGCCGTGCAATTGGCTGATTCGGCTGAGCGGTTCCAATAAGGCGTCGGTGTCCCATCGGAAATCAGGCCAATCGGGCTGCTGCCAAATGTAAGTGCTGTGTTTCGGTGTTTGTCTCATGCGGCAAAATTAACCATTTGCGGTGAAAAAAGCAAATATTCACCGCAAAAATGCGGCGAATAGGCCGTTTTTTCACCGCATAGACTTAGGCGGACTACAGGAGGTTGAAGGGGTCGGCGTCGAGGGAGGCGGGGAGGCGGCGGCGAGCTTCGCGGACTTCGTCGAGTGAGAGGGTGGCGGTGATGACGGGGGCGGGTGCGGAGCGGCGGCAGATGCGGCGGCCGACGTCGCTGCCCATTGCGTCGAAGATGTAGGATGTGTCGTCGTAGACGCCGTAGTCGTCGACCCCGGAGCGGTTGGCGCCCACGACGCAGGCCTGGTTTTCGATGGCGCGGGCGATGAGGAGGTGTTCCCAGGCGTAGGCGCGGGCGTGGGGCCAGTTGGCCGGCACGAGCAGTAGGTCGTAGGCATCGGACCGGTTGCGCGACCAGACAGGGAAGCGGAGGTCGTAGCAGATGATCATGGAGATGTTCCAGCCTCGGAAGCGTATGACGGGCATTGGTCCGGTGCCGGGGGTGAAGAGGCGTGCCTCGGGACTGGGTGAGAAGAGGTGGTGCTTGTCGTAGAAGGTTTCGTCGCCGGATGGCTCGATGAAGAATCCGCGGTTGTAGACATGATGGCCTGTGCGGGCTGTGAAGGAGCCTGCGATGGCGAGGTTGTGGCGTGCGGCGAGTGTGGCGACGGTTTTCATGGTCGGGCCGCCGTTGGTCTGCGCGACTTCGGCCAGTGCTGCGGAGTCGCCGACGAATCCGGTAGAGAAGAGTTCGGGCAGGACTACGAGGTCGGTGTCGGGCTCGAGCATTTCGAGGGTGCGGCCGAGTACGGACAGGTTGGCCTCGGGATTGCACCAGGCGATGTCGACGGCTATGGCGGCCACTTTGAGATTATTGCTCATCGGTGGAGAATTTTTCGGGATATTTGCCCCGGAAGGGGCGGTAGAATGCCTTGACGGCACGCATGTCGGCCTCAGTGTCGCCGGTGGGGGTGAATACGGTGTCGATGATGATGCGCCGCGTGGGGTAGTCGATGACTCCGAGCACGACGGGAACGCCGGTGTCGTAGGCGATGTGTAGGAATCCGGTGTGCCAGCGGGTGGTGCGGCTGCGTGTGCCTTCGGGGGTGATGGCGAGCTGCAGGCGCCTGCGCTCGCCGAACATGCGGCAGACGGTGTCGGTGAGTGATCCGCGCTTGTTGCGGCGCGGCACCGGAACGCCTCCGATGGCCCTGAACAGGCATCCGAGGGGCCAGAAGAACCACTGCTCCTTCATCAGAAAGCCGGCGTGGCGCCCTACGGCGGCGTAGGCGAGCTTACCGAGGATGAAATCCCAGTTGCTGGTGTGGGGCGCCACGCATATGATGCATTTGGGAAAGTCGGGCACGGTGATGCTGACTTTCCAGCCGAAGAGCCTGAGGATCAGTCGGGCTACGTTCATCAGAGGCCGAGCAGCTTTTTGCGCTCTTCAGCCGGTACGGCGGCGTTCATTTCCTTGACGAGCGCCAGGACTTTTTCGCCGAATTCCTTGCGGAGGCTTGCGAAGGCCTGTCGGTAGTATGTGCGGCGGGCCTTGTTGTAGGCCTGGAGGTCGTCGAAGTCGCGGGGTACCTTGTCGAACGCTACGGTGACCATGCCGCGCGAGTTGACCTGGAGTGAGGCTATCTCGTTGATGATGCGGTTGACGGTGGCGCGGTCGATGTTGTCGAGTACGTGTGCGGCAAGCAGTATTTCAGCGGCCAGTTCGCCGCATACGCAGGAGATTTTTTTCTTGAGTTGTCGTCGTGATGCCATAGTTATGGTGTTTTATCGGGTTGGGTTATCCGTGTCGGTGTCCGCGCGCCGATATGTATTTTTTGAGCGCGTGGAATGATGGGGCGAGTTTGTCGGCCGGTGCCGGCTTTGACATAAAACGCGTGAACTGCAGCGGTAGTTCGACGGCACGGCCGGTGATGGCGGTCATGGTGTCGAGTGACTTTGCGGGATGGGCCGTGGCAAGGATTACGGCGGGCTTTGCGGCGGGGGCTGTCTGGCTGGCGGCATACATCGCTACGGCGGTGTGGGGGTCGACGGTGTAGCGGTGGTCGAAGATGCAGTTGTTGATGGTGTCGGCGATGGCGTCGTCGTCGGCCGCGACGGCTACGATGTCGGCGCGCATGGCTCTGATGTCGCCGCCGTAGAGGCTCAGCAGGCGCGGCAGGTTGGCGGGGTAGCCGGAATCCATGGCTGCGGCCAGGGTGGGGCGCGCGGTGCGGTTGACGGCATCGGGACTTAGCGAGCCGTCGAGGACGCGCTTGAAGTCGTCGTTGGCGTTGCAGCCGGCCACGATACGGCCCATGGGAAGGCCCATGCGCAGGGCGATGACGGCAGCGGTGAGGTTGCTGAGATTGCCGCACGGGATGGCTACGGAGAAGCCGTCGGCGGCGGGGCCGAGGGTCTCGCTGAGGCGGGCGTATGCGTGGAAGAAGAACACTACCTGGGGCAGGATGCGGAGTATGTTCTGCGTGTTGGCGCATATCTGAAGGGTGCCGTCGCCGAGGTCGGGGTCCTGGATGGCCTGGCGTACCATGGCCTTGCACTGGCCGATAGTGCCGGCGACTTCGACGGGCCGGATGTTGGGGGCGACGGTGGAGAACTGCGCGCGCTGTGCGCGGGTGAGCGTTCCGCGCGGGAAGAGGATGTTGACGTCGACTCCGTCGACGGCTCCGACGGCGTTGGCAACGGCTCCGCCCGTGTTGCCGGTGGTGGCCACATAGACGCGCACATGGTCGCCGGGGCGGTGGAAGTGTCGGATGATCTCGCCCATGAACCGCGCGCCGAAATCCTTGAACGCCATGGTTGGACCGTGGAACATTTCCATCACGTAGCGGCGGGTGTCGAGTTTCAGGACGGGCATGCGTATGTCGAACGTGCGGTCCACGATGTCCTTGAGGACGGCGGCGTCGATCTCGTCGTCGAGGAGGGTGCGCAGCACCACAAATGCGATCTCCTGCAGTGTCATCTGCCCGATATTGTTGAAGTATGCCTTGGGCAGCCTGGGCAGGGTGGCCGGGAGGTAGAGATGGCCGTCGCCGGCATAGCATTGTTCCACCGCCTGGCGCAGGCTCACAGTCTGATTTCCGTTGGTGCTTACGTATAGCATGATCGATAGGGCGTTGATGCTTTCATGGCAAAGTTACCACTTTTCTGGCTCGTGTGCAAGCCGGGCGGCAAACTTTTGGGAGGGCGGCGGGTTATAAATATAAGTATATAAATTAACGGTTGTGAATCAATAATTTTTAATTCCTATGAAATTTAAAGTATTAGCAGTGGCGGCCCTGGCTGCCGCGGCGTGTGCTCCGGCGGCGTCGCCGTGCTCGCGCATAGTGTTCCGTGGCGACAGCACGGATGTGATCATGGTAGGGCGGACGCTGGACTGGCGCACGCCTATCCCGACGAATATCTATGTCTATCCGGCAGGGATTGCGAAGGAGTCGATGAATACGGGCGTGCGCATGCAGTGGACCTCGAAATACGGCTCGGTGCTTGCCGTGAGCTACGACGAGGGTGTGACGGAAGGGATGAACGAGAAGGGGCTGGTGTGCAACGGCCTGTTCTGCAAGGGGTCGGTCTATCGTTCGGCGCCGGCAGGGTCCGGCGCGCCGGTGATGTCGCTTGCAATGATCGTGAGCTATTTTCTGGACAACTTCTCGACCGTGGATGAGGCTGAGGCGTTTCTGAAGGCTTCGAATTTCGGCATCGAAGGCGCCACGTTCGACGAGGGCACCGTGTCGCTGCTGCACTGGGCTGTGACGGATACTACGGGCGTGACGCTGGTGATCGAATTCCAGGGCGGCAAGCTCTATACGTACAAGTCGATTGACTATCAGGTGATGACGAACGATCCTCCGTTTCCGGACATGCTTGCCATCAACAAGTACTGGGAGGGCGTAGGCGGCATGAACATGCTGCCGGGCACGGTGCGGAGCGCAGACCGCTTCGTGCGTGCCGACTATTTCGTGCATCATGTGCCTACGGCCGGAGTAGGGTCGGACGAGGCTCTTGCCGAGCTTTCATCGATCATCGACAATGTGTCGGTGCCGATCGGATATGAGATTCCGGGCCAGCCGTTTCTGTCGTCGACGCAGTGGCGGAGCATCAGCGACATAAACCGCCTGCGGTACTACTTCAAGTTCTCCGATTCGGGAGGTCTGTTCTATGTCGACATGCCGAGACTGATGCTGACGCCGGGGTCGCCGGTGCTGAAACTTGACACTGCAGACCACAGTGATTTCTACGGCTGTATCAATCACCTGCTGAAGGCGTCGGAGCCGTTCACGCCGAAGTACTGATCACATCGAGGCTCGGCGGTAGAGCACGACGGCTATGACCGTGTAGATGATGTTGGGGATCCACATTGCCACCAGCGGCGAGGTGAGACCTGAATATGCGAAACTCTGCGTGATGGCCATGAACAGGATGTAGCTGAAGCTCAGCACCAGTCCGATGCCTATGTTGAGGCCCATGCCGCCCTTGACCTTGCGCGACGACAGCGCCATGCCGATGACTGTGAGAATAAACGCGGCGGCGCACATGGCGTAGCGCCGGTGATACTCGACCTCGAAGCTCTTGATATTTCCCACACCGCGGCTGCGCTGGCGCCTGATGTACTGTTCGAGCGCCGGCGTAGTCATTTTTTCGTGGTCGTTTTTGGCGATGAGGAAGTCGCGCGGCTCGAAGGGAATGGTGGTGTCGAGGGCTGCGCCTCGGCGGATGATCTCGCGGTTGTCGCGGAAGTCGCGGATGGTGTAGTCGTAGACTTTCCAGCTGTAGAGGGTGTCCCAGCCAATGTTGCGAGCCGTGAGTCGCGACACGATCTGCTTGCCGTCGAATTTCTCGAGCGTGAAGCGGCTGCCGCTCTTGGTGATGTTGTCGTAGCGGCTGATGTAGGCGATCTCGCCGGGGGCTACCATGAGCATGATGTTGGCGCCGTAGTCGACACGCTTGTTCTTGACGTAGGTGTTGGTGTAGTCGATACGCCTGACGTTGGCGGGGGGTATGATGTAGGCGCCGAGCAGCCATGTGGCGGCTGCGATGACCAGGGCCGACAGCAGGTAGGGGCGCAGCAGGCGGCGGTAGCTCATGCCGTTGGAGAGCATGGCGACGATCTCGTTGTTGCCGGCGAGCTTCGATGTGAAGAAGATGACGGCGATGAAGGTGAACAGCGGGGAGAACTGGTTGGCGAAGTAAGGCAGGAAGTTGACGAAGTAGTCGACGATCGTGGCCTTGAGGGGAGCCTTCAGGAACGAGTCGAGTTTCTCGTTGACGTCGAACATGACGACGATCGCCAGCAGCAGGGCTATGGCGAAAATGTAGGTTCCGAGAAACTTGCGGATTATGTATCGGTCGATGATCTTGAACACGGGGCTGACTGTCGGAATGTTACGGGCTAAAGCCGTCGGCCGAGGCGGCTGACCATGTCGGCTTTCCATGTGGCGAAGTCGCCGGCCTGGATGTGCCGGCGCGCCTCGCGCACGAGCCACAGGTAGAAAGTGAGGTTGTGGATCGAGGCGATCTGCATGGCCAGGATTTCCTGTGATATGAAGAGGTGGCGCAGGTAGGCGCGCGAGTAGACGCGGTCGGAGAGGGCGGGGCTATCGGCCCAGATGGGCGAGAAGTCGGTGGCCCACTTGGCGTTGCGCATGTTCATGGTGCCTTCGGGGGTGAAGAGCATGCCGTTGCGGCCGTTGCGGGTTGGCATGACGCAGTCCATCATGTCGACGCCGCGGTCGATCGCCTCGAGTATGTTGACCGGGGTGCCGACGCCCATCAGGTAGCGGGGACGGTCGGCGGGGAGTTCCCGGTTCACGACCTCGATCATCTCGTACATCACTTCGGTGGGCTCGCCGACGGCCAGGCCTCCGATGGCATTGCCTTCGGCGCCGAGGTCGGCCACGAAGCGCGCCGAGTCGCGGCGCAGGTCCTTGAACCGGCATCCCTGTACTATGGGGAAGAATGCCTGCGAATGGCCGTAGAGGGGTTCGGTGGCGTGGAAGTGGTCCCAGCCGCGGCGTAGCCAGCGCTGAGTGAGGCCGAGGGAGCGGCGGGCGTAGTCGTAGTCGGCCATGCCGGGGGGGCACTCGTCGAGGGCCATCATTATGTCGGATCCGATGACGCGCTGTATGTCGACAACCTTTTCGGGCGTGAACAGATGCTTCGAGCCGTCGATATGGCTGCGGAAGTGGGCGCCTTCCTCGGTGAGCTTGCGGTTGTCGCTCAGCGAGAATACCTGGAAGCCGCCGCTGTCGGTGAGGATGGGACGGTCCCAGCCGTTGAAGCGGTGCAGGCCGCCGGCTGCGCGCAGCACTTCGGTGCCGGGGCGCAGGTAGAGGTGGTAGGTGTTGCCCAGGATGATGCGGGCGTCGACCTGCTCGCGCATCTCGTGGATGTGGACGGCCTTGATGGCGCCGAGTGTGCCCACGGGCATGAATATTGGTGTGGGTATCTCGCCGTGGTCGGTGTATATGGTGCCGGCGCGCGCGTCGCTGTCGGGGAGTGTATTTTCGAGAGTAAACTTCATTTACTTAGTTTTGGAACTGCAAAAATACGAAATTTCTGCGAGTCGGGCAAGCGCTGCGCCGGAAGTCGGCCCGAACGGCCTATTTGAGAATCTTTTTGTCTTTGATCAGCTTCAGGAAGCCTTCGGCGTCATCGGGGCATTTCACCGTGCCGTAGTTGGCGTGGGAGCGGTCTTCGGTCTCGCCGAGCACCCAGGCGTCATCGAGCGACAGTTCGAGCTGCACGGTGACGTAGTGGTCGCCGCGGGGTATGAAAGCCATGTAGTAGGGCAGGGGTATGTCGGTGGGACGGGTGAATTTCCAGATGTAGACGGTCTGGTCGCCGTGGCTGAATTTCGAGACCTCGACGGCGTCGGCCGCGGCGGGTACCTTGGCGCCGAGCTGGACGTAACCGTAGTTTATCAGGCTCGGTTCGCTGAAGATGTCCACTTTGTCGGGCGTGACGGTGGATGCTACCTTGGACAGCCAGCTGTAGAAGTACTGGTAGTCGTTCTTGTCGCAGAACTGTGCCATTGAGCTGAATGACAGTGCGAACAGCAGGAGGGTGAGAGTGAGGAGGCGTTTCATGGGTGATAGTGTATTTAAGGGTTTATGAGAAAAGTTCCTTGACGGCGTCGGTGACACGGGCAGCCTCGAAGATGCCGATGGTGAAGCGGCTGCGGTCGATTCCCTTGAGGTTGCCGGCGGGGACGATGATGCGGCTCATGCCGAGCTTTTCGGCCTCGGCGATGCGCTGTTCGATGCGTGCCACGGGGCGTATCTCGCCGGAGAGGCCGACTTCGCCGGTCATGCACACGTCGTGGCCGAGGGCGATGTCGAAGTTGCTCGACAGGATTGAGCAGATGACGGGCAGGTCAAGCGCCGGGTCGCTGACGCGGATGCCTCCGGCGATGTTGAGGAAGACGTCCTTGGCGGCGAGCTTGAATCCGACGCGCTTCTCGAGCACGGCCAGGAGCATGTTGGCGCGCTTTGAGTCGAAGCCGTTGACGCTGCGCTGGGGTGTGCCGTAGGCGGCGGTGCTGACAAGGGCCTGCACTTCGATCAGGAATGGCCGGGCGCCGTCGACCGTCACGCCCACGGCGACGCCCGAGAGGTCGGTGTCGCCGGCCGAGAGGAGCAGTTCCGAAGGGTTCGTGACCTCGCGGAGGCCTTTCTGCCCCATTTCGTAGATGCCGAGCTCGGCGGTGTTGCCGAAGCGGTTCTTGATCGCGCGCAGGATGCGGAACATGTACTGGCGGTCGCCTTCGAACTGGAGCACGGCGTCGACGATGTGCTCGAGCACCTTCGGGCCGGCCAGCGAGCCTTCCTTGGTGATGTGGCCGATGAGCAGCACGGGCACGTCGGTGTCCTTGGCGTACTTCAGGAGCCGGGCGGCGCACTCGCGCACCTGGCTGACTGATCCGGCCGAAGCCTCGAGGTCGTCGGAGGCGATGGTCTGGATGGAGTCGATAACCACGATGCCGGGCTGGAGCTGTTCGATGTGGGCCATGATGTTCTCGAGCGACGTCTCGCAGACGATGAAGAGGTTGTCGCTGCCGCGGCCGAGGCGGTCGGCGCGCATCTGGCGGGACAGGTCGTCGGGGACGTTGGTGCCGGTCAGATGGGTGGTGTCGATCTCGTAGGTGTTGCGGTTGAGCATCTTGACCTGCGCGCCCAAGGTGCTCAGGATCTTCAGGCTCACCGCCACATCACTGATATCCGGCAGATTTTCGATCACACAGACATCCGCCGCCAGAATGGTAGCAGGCAGAATGCCGACCGCCGCATTCTTTGCACCGGAAATGGTGACCTCGCCGTGCAGGGGCTTGCCGCCCGTAATAACAAATTTCTCCACTTTTATGATCTCCTTGTCAAAGGCCTGTGCCACAGGCCTGTTAAGGTTCCTGAAAGCATTCATATCCGCTGCCTGTGCCCGTCCTGTGTACAAAGCCAACAAAGCCCGCGCACAATTACAGCTATCTTATTATACACAAATTACACAAAAAAGCAAAGCCCCGATTGTACGAGTTCCATTATTTTCTGTTTTGCCCAGAATCCGTTCCGATATTCTGAAAATTTGTCTCTTTTTTTCAAGATTCCGACACATTCCGGCGGTCAGACGCCGGTTTGTCACATTTTACCACACCTGATCCTCACTGCGGGTCTCCTTGATCCAGCCCAGCTGATAGGCCGTTACCAGCTGTTTGAGATCGTGCACCCGCTCCCGCAGCACCTCGCCCTCGTCGGTGTCCTCCACGAGGATGCGGTGGTTCTCGGTCTCCAGAATGTTTTTCTGGGAAATGATATCCAGGTTTTCACTCACCGCCTTTTCGGCACTCTCAAAGGGTTGGTGGGTGCGCAGCGACATGGAGCGGCTGGAATACACCAGCGTGTAGCCCGCAATGCCGGTTTTTTCGTGGTAGGCACGACAGAACCCACCGTCGATCACCACCAGACGGCCGCCGCCCTTGATGGGGCTCTCGCCGTTCTTTTCCCGCACGGGGACGTGGCCGTTGACGATGTGGCTGGTACCCGGCAGGCCGAACTCCGCCAGAATGCGGCGGCAGGCGGCCTCGTCGTTGTACCAGGTATAGTAGGGATCCTTGACCTCCTCATGGGTGGCGGGGTCTGCCACATACAGCCGCTCGAAGGTGGTCATAGCGCTGCGGCCGAACAGCGGTGACAACCGCCCGCACCACAGATACCACAAAAAATCCTGTCCGTTCTGGCGTTCGGCGCTGCCTTCGGGTGCGTAGTAGCCCCGCCGGGCCCGGGCATCGCAGTAATCCATCAAGGCACGGCCGGAATAGCGGCGGCCCTCAAAGCGTTCCACCGCAAAACTGCCCTTTGCGGTCATGGGCACCACACCGTGGTACAGCAGGTTGCCATTTTCAATGTGGTACACACTGCCCTTTGCATAGAGGAATTCCACATGCTGCTGCAGCTTTTCGCTCTGGCGGAAGGACTGCACCAGCTTGGTCAGCACCAGCTGCTCATCCGGGTTCAGTGCTGCCGGGGCGGCAGGGTCTACGGTGGGGAACGAGGTATCCCGCAGCGGATACTCCTTTTCCCCGATCCTGACCGTATGCTTCGACCAGTCGATGCGACGCAGATAATCCCGGCCCTGCATCTGGAAGTCCGGGTTGCGGTCGATGACCTGACATTCCAGCTTGAACATCAGGATGCTGATGGCCTTGTGCATCACCGCGCAGCGGTGCAGCATGCCCTTGGTATAGGGACCGCGGGCCGCGTCGGTGTGGGGCATCCAGATGGACAGATCGTCCTCCCCATAGAACTGCTCGGCCATGCGCTGCAGATGCCGCAGGTTGATGCCGTAGCAATCCTCGAGCATGCCGTGGTTGTGATAGGCCAGCGTGGTCTTGAGCACCGTGCAGACGCAGATGGGGCTTCCGGCGGCGGCACCCATCCACACCACGTCGTGGTTGCCCCACTGGATGTCCACGTTGTGGTGGCGCATGAGCAGGTCCAGAATGATGTCCGGGCGCGGGCCGCGGTCAAACAGGTCGCCCACAATGTGCAGCTTGTCCACCGCCAGATGCTTGATCAGCTCGC
>OLSQ01003082.1_pt1 | contig 11353 bp, 5 predicted proteins | sample 1672561 | NCBI WGS metagenome assembly OLSQ01 (sample SAMEA3136699, study PRJEB25190) | human gut metagenome | biome: human gut; feature: human-associated habitat; material: faeces | place: Austria | collected 2013 | reverse complement strand
CCGATAATAGAATATAATATATTTATTATGGAGGTTTCGAGTATGGAGTATTTAACAGCAACAGAACTCTCAAAGGTATGGAATATTTCTTCTAGAAGAATAGGGGTTTTATGCACAGAAGGAAGAGTTGAAGGTGCGATTAAAAAAGGAAAAATGTGGTTAATTCCTGATGCTGCACAGAAACCAGCGGATGCAAGGTATAAGAAAAATAAGCATAATGCATAGAGAAGAAGAGGGAGGCAACTGGAATTGGAAATAATAGATAATGTCAACAAGACACTGAAAGAAGATTTGACAACTGAAATACATAAAGGGAGTAAAGTTTCTATTGCTGCAGCCTGCTTTTCTATTTATGCGTTTGCTGAATTAAAGAAAGAACTTAAAAATGTGGATGAATTGCGCTTTATTTTTACATCACCCACATTCGTTAAAGAAAAAGCAAAACGCGAAAAGAGGGAGTTTTATATACCAAGACAGGAACGTGAGAAAAATCTGTTTGGTTCGGAGTTTGAAGTTAAGCTTCGCAATGAGATGACACAGAAGGCTATTGCAAAGGAATGTGCAGAGTGGATTCGTAAAAAGGCAGTATTCAAGTCAAATGTGACAAATGAAAATATGATGGGATTTATTAATGTAGACGATAAGAATTATATGCCATTAAGCGGATTTACAACAGTAGATTTAGGCTGTGAACGTGGAAATAATGCTTATTATATGGTTCAGAAATCAGAAACACCAATGAGCACGACATACTTGCAATTATTTGAACAGATATGGAACGATGCATCAAAACTTCAGGAAGTGACAGATGAAGTGATAGAGAATATCACAACTGTTTATAATGAAAATTCCCCGGATTATCTGTATTTTGTAACACTATACAACATTTTCAATGAATTTCTTGAAGATGTATCAGAGGATGTACTGCCAAACGAGGCAACAGGCTTTAAAGAAAGCAAAATATGGGGGATGCTCTATAATTTTCAGAAGGATGCTGCGTTAGCAATTATCAATAAGCTGGAGAAGTATAACGGATGCATCCTGGCAGATTCAGTGGGTTTAGGAAAAACATTCACTGCATTGTCTGTAATAAAGTATTACGAGAACAGAAATAAGTCTGTGCTTGTATTATGTCCTAAGAAGTTGGCGAACAACTGGAATACATATAAGTATAATTACATCAACAATCCGATTGCAGCTGATCGTATGCGTTATGATGTCCTGTTCCATACAGACTTAAGCAGAGAGTCAGGAAATTCCAATGGTATGGATCTGGATATGGTAAACTTGGGCAATTATGATTTGGTGGTCATTGATGAATCACATAATTTTCGTAATGGTGGGAAAATATCCGGTGAGGATGAGAAAGAAAACAGATATCTGAAGCTTCTTAATAAGGTTATACGCAAGGGTGTTAAGACAAAGGTACTTATGTTGTCTGCTACACCGGTAAATAATCGCTTTGTAGATTTGAAGAATCAGATTGCCCTTGCTTATGAAGGAGAAAGTCAGCTGCTGGACGAAAAGCTGAATACACATAAGAGTATTGATGATATTTTCAAGCAGGCACAGACTGCCTTTAATACATGGAGTAAATGGGAACCGGAGGATAGAACTACAAGCAAACTTTTAAGAATGCTAGATTTTGACTTTTTTGAACTGCTTGATAGTGTGACGATTGCACGTTCAAGAAAGCATATTCAGAAATATTATGATACATCAGATATAGGAACATTTCCAAAAAGAAATCCACCTATATCAAAAAGACCAGGATTGACAGATTTAAGCAAGGCAATCAATTACAATGAGATATTTGAACAGTTGAATTTGCTTAGATTATGCATATATACACCAACGGACTATATTCTGCCAAGTAAATTAGCAAAGTATAAGGATGTTTATGATTCAAACCATGTAAGGGGAGGACTTACACAGTCTGGTCGTGAGCAGGGAATCAGAAGATTGATGTCAATAAACCTTATGAAGCGAATGGAAAGTTCAGTATATTCCTTCAGGCTGACATTAAAACGTATTAACGATCTTATTGCTGATACCATAAAGAGCATTGCAGATTTTGAATATGGCTATAATAAATCTTCATTGAATTTGAATGACATTACAAATATGGATTTAGATGGAGATGATCAGAATGATGATGTGTTTGCAATTGGAAAGAAAGTAAGAATTGACATTGCAGATATGGATTATAAGTCATGGAGACGGGAACTGGAACGAGATAAGGAAATACTGGATTTGCTTCTTACGATGATTGCAGATATAACACCTGCTCATGATAGCAAATTGCAGACATTATTCGATGTGATTGATGAAAAGCAGGAACATCCTATTAATCCTGGTAATAAGAAAATAATCATATTTACTGCTTTTGCAGATACAGCGAATTATCTGTATGACACAGTAAGTGTGTATTAATTCTGTTAATCAAAGCAGGATAAGAATGGAGTGCAGAATGAGTATAGAAAAGACAGAAGCGGCAATAGAAGCTATACTATTTACTATGGGTGAATCAGTAGAAGCAGAAAAGATTGCAGTGGCTATAGAAAACGGACTTAAATACAGTATTAACATGCTTCTCTCCGGTATCCAAGGGAAAAAGTTTGTTATTACCGGATGAAAAAGCAGAAATAGATATACTGATAGCAACGGATTGTATATCGGAGGGTCAGAACCTGCAGGACTGTGATTATCTGATTAATTATGATATACATTGGAATCCGGTGCGTATTATCCAGAGATTTGGACGAATAGACCGAATCGGAAGTAAGAATGAATGTATTCAGCTGGTAAACTTTTGGCCGGACATTACATTGGATGAATATATTAATCTTAAAGCTAGAGTAGAAACCCGAATGAAAATCGTGGATATGACAGCTACGGGAGATGATAATGTTCTCAGTCCGGAAGAAAAGGGAGATTTAGAGTATCGAAAACAGCAGCTCAAGAGGTTACAGGAGGAAGTGGTAGATATTGAAGATATGTCATCCGGAATATCTATTATGGATCTTGGATTGAATGAGTTCAGACTGGATTTGCTTGATTATATTAAGACACATCCTGAGATTGAAAAGGCTCCGCATGGAATGAATGCTGTGGTGAAAGCAACAGAAGAATTGCCGGCTGGTGTAATATTTGTACTTAGAAATATAAAGAATGAGGTAAACATCAACAGTCAGAACAGGCTGCATCCATTCTATATGGTATATATGTCAGAAGAAGGAGAAGTAATCATAGATCATCTTTCACCAAAGGAAATGCTGGATTCATTCAGGCTTTTATGTAAAGGTAAAAAGGAACCAGATAAAGAATTATGTACCCAATTCAATGATGAAACAGACGATGGTCGGAGAATGGAAAGATATTCGGAGTTACTTGGAGATGCTATTGCTTCCATCATTGAAGTGAAAGATGAGAGTGAGCTAGATAGTTTTCTGAGTGGTAAGCAGATGAGCTTTTTATCTGAGACAATAAGTGGATTAGATGATTTTGAGCTGATAAGTTTTCTTGTCATAAAGTAGGGAGGTGTTTATATGTTTGATTTGCCTAAAACATCTGAGATTAGGAAGCCATTACATAAAAAACTTATCTATGAGAAATATGCAGCAGAAGAAAAATCTGACTTACCTGTTTATTTCCCATGACCTGAGCGTGGTGCGCCACATCAGCGACCGTATTGCGGTTATGTATCTTGGAAGCGTGGCAGAGGTTGCAGAAAAAGCCCAGCTTTATTCCAACCCCATGCATCCATACACCAAAGCGCTTCTTTCTGCGATCCCACTTCCGGATGTGAAGAAGAAACGTCAGCGTATCATCCTGGAGGGAGATGTGCCAAGCGCCTACAATCCGCCGTCTGGATGTAAATTCCATACCCGCTGTCCTTACGCTACAGACCGCTGCAAGGAGGAGATCCCGGTACTGCAGGAAGTGGAAAAAGGGCACAAGGTAGCCTGTCACAGGGCATTGGAGATTCTTTAAATATAAGGAAAATACAATAGCGGTTCTTGGAAGAACCCTCAAAAAGAGGAAACTTCCGAGAACCGTTTTTAATTTACGTGATAGACAGGCCAAAGTCCATACTTGCAGGAAATTCTGGAGACTGCCACGAAAGGCGTTTTAAGCCTGCAGAAAATGCTCCGCCACATAAAAAAAAACAATGTCATTTTCGCTAAATAAACCGTTATTTTCTCCTTTTTATTGAATTATCCTCCTAATTTTGCTAAATTAATAATAAATATGGGAAAGTCCAATTTTATTTATGGGGACAACAAAAATACAAATGAAAAAGGGGATGAATCAGTGGAAAACCGAAACAACCGACTATTAAATGCAAAGCTAAACAAGTACATTGTTCCAGGCATTATGATGTCACTAGCCCTTCAGCTGGGAAACATTGTGGACACTATTTTTGTAAGTAATTTAATTGGCGTAGAAGCCATGTCTGCAGTTACTATGAGCCTTCCAGTGGAAACCATCGTCCAGCTTACCGGCTACTGCCTGGGCGTAGGAGGCTCCATTGCAGTGGGAAATCTGCTTGGCAAACGAGACAAGGAAGGTGCCTCCAGGCTATTCACAGCTACTTTTATTGTGACACTTGCCGTAGGTCTTCTTTTTTCTATCTTTGCTTTCTTTACCGCAGGCCCTATTTCCAGGCTTCTGGTATCCGGCGGCGGTATTTTGACAACCTACACAAGAGACTATATCCGCATCAGCATGCTGGGTGCGCCGGTAATTGGAATTGGTCTTTTGATGGTAAATTACCTTGGCGTGGAGAACCATCCGGAGCTTGCCTCCATCTATCTGATCGCAGCCAACGTGATAAATCTTGTGCTGGATTACATATTCCTCAGATTTACACCCCTTGGAGTCACAGGTGCATCCTTGTCAACCGTACTTGGATTCCTTTTTGCCATGGTAGTTTTCCTTTTCTACGTTCGTTCGGATAAGAGAAATATCCATTTTGTGCGGCTGAAACCAAAGGACTTCGTAATCGTGAAGGAAGCTGTGATTACAGGTGTGCCCATGCTTGTTTTCATGGCAACCAATTTTGTAAAATCCCTTGGCCTGAACACCATCATTATGAATCAGATCGGGGAAGACGGAATGGCAGTATTTACAGTCTGCGACAATGTTCTTCTGATCGTGGAAATGCTGACAGGCGGAATCATTGGCGTGATCCCAAACGTTGCCGGAATCCTCTTTGGGGAAAAAGATTACGTGGGAATCCGTGTTCTCTGCAAAAAAATGCTGAAATACAGCTATATAGTTCTGGCCGTTATATTCGCCCTGATCATGGTATTCACCGAGCAGATCACCATTATGTTTGGCGGCGGCGGAGAGCTGGGCAGGGAAATGGTTCATGCCCTGCGCATTTTTGCCCTGTGTGTGATTCCTTATCTCTGGAATAAATTTATTGTAAGCTACTATGAATCCATCGAAGAAACTGCAATCGCAAGCTTTGTTACCTTCCTTGAAAATGCAGTGGCAGTTCTGCCTGCAACCTTTATCGGAATCTCAATTTGGAAGCAGATGGATGGAATCGGTACAAATGGAATCGGTGCTGCGTTCGTGGCCACGGAGATCATAACCGTGATCGCAGCCTGGATCTTCCGTAAGATCAAACACAAAAATTCTACCTTTTATATTGTCCCGGACAAGAATCCTGGAACCAATCTGGATTTCTCCATCAAGAGCACCATGGAGGAAGCTGGAACCGTAAACCGAAGAATCCTGGATTTTTGCAAGGAAAATGGCGTATCCGGAAACAGAGCCAATCTTGCCGCTGTGTGCGCAGAAGAGATGACTGTGAACATCATCCAGTATGGCGGAAAAACCTCCAACTGGATCGACATCAATCTTTGCCTGGAGGATGACATTTGCAGATTGAGGATCAGGGACAACGGTGTGAACTTTAATCCGCTGGAATACAGCTATGACCATGAGGATTTCGATATCCATGGAATCGAGCTGGTGAAAAAGATTTCAAAATCAATGGATTATATCCGCGCAATTGATATGAATAATACCATAATATCATTTTAGGAGGTGCAGGAAATGTCTGACATTAACGAAAGAAGCAATTTTGTTTTTCAGTTTCAGCCTGTAACAAAACTATTTGAAGAACAGGTACGGCTTCATCCTGACAAATGCGCTGTAGCCGCAAGTAAGGAAAGCTTTACCTATGCACAGCTGAATGAAAGAGCAAACAGGATTGCCCATTCTCTTATTGAAAAAGGCGTTGGCCGTGAAAAAATCGTGGGCGTGGTACTGGAGCGCTGCTGTGACTTTTATGCAGTCCGGCAGGGTATTTTGAAGGCAGGCGGCGCATTTGCTGTTGCAGCCCCGGACTATCCGGATGACCGTGTACAGTTCATCTTTGAGGATGCAGGAGCTCCCTTTATTATCACCACAAAGGCGATTCAGAAGGAGCGCCAGGAGCTGCTTTCCAAGCTTTCCGGTACAGTGCTTCTGCTTGAAGAACTTCTGGAAAACCCAAATGCCGAAAACCCGGATACCGGGATTCAGGAGCATGACCTTTGCTATTGCATTTACACCTCCGGTTCCACTGGAAAGCCAAAAGGTGTTATGATCGAGCATATCAACCTTGCCAATTTTGTAAATCCCAATCCTAAGAATGCAGAGACGTATGGCTATGTAAGCAAGGGAAGTGTTTCCCTTTCCATGGCAGCCATGACATTTGATGTCTCGGTATTGGAGGAATTTCTCCCTCTCACCAATGGTATGACCGCAGTGATCGCAAGCGATGAAGAGATTCTGAATCCCATTATGCTTGGAGATTTAATTGTAAAAAATAAAGTGGATATTATGACCACAACTCCTACCTATCTTTCCAATATGATCGATCTGCCCCAGCTTCAGGAAGCAGCAGCCCGGATCAGGGTATTTGACGTAGGAGCGGAAGCATTTCCGCCTGCACTTTTCGACAAGATCCGCGCAGTAAACCCGGATGCTTATATCATGAATGGCTATGGACCAACTGAGACCACCATCAGCTGTACCATGAAGGTGATCACTGACAGCAAAAATATTACCATCGGAGAGCCAAACGGCAATGTTCAGGTGTATGTGGTTGACAAAGAGAACAGGATCCTTCCGGACGGAGAGACAGGAGAGCTTGTAATTGCAGGTCTTGGCGTAGGCCGGGGCTACATCAATCTGCCTGAAAAAACAGCAGAGGTTTTCATCACTCTTAACGGAGAAAGAGCCTATAAAACAGGTGACCTTGCCAGGATCACTCCAGATGGGGAAATTGAATTTTTCGGAAGAATTGACAATCAGATCAAGCTCCGCGGCCTCAGGATCGAGCTTGGAGAAATCGAGGAAGTGATCAACAGCTTCGAAGGAATCATCACCAGTATTACCGTACCGGTTGATAATAAATATCTTTGCTGCTACTTTATGGCAGACCGCCAGATCGATACTGAGGCGCTTGCCGGTTATGCATCAGAATCCCTGGCTCATTACATGGTTCCAGACGTTTTCACCCAGCTGGAAAAAATGCCATTAACCCAGAATGGCAAAGTCGACAAAAAAGCATTGCCGAAGCCGGTGGCTCAGCCAAAGAACCTGAAAGAGCCGGAAACACCAATGCAGAAGAAGATCTTTGACATTGTAGCCAAAGTAGTAGAAAACGACTTCTTCGGAATTGACACCAGCTTTTATAAGGCAGGTCTTTCCTCCATCAGTGCAATGAAGCTCTGCGTCCTGATCTCAGAGGAATTTGGTGTTACCGTAAAAACAAGCGATATCCACGAGAACAATACCGTGGAGAAGCTGGAAAAATATGTCATGCTGGCGCCGAAGCTCAGAACCTACGAAAAGAGAGAGGTTTATCCTCTTACCGGTTCCCAGAAAGGTATTTTTGCAGAGTGCAGCAAAAATCCTGAGAGTACCGTATACAATATCCCATTCCTTTTTGAACTGGATCCTGCAGTGGATACCCGGAAATTATCCGATGCAGTTGCCAGAATGGTAAGCGCCCATTCCTACCTGCTCACACAGGTATATCTTGACGATAATGGGGAGATGGTACAGCGCCCAGGCAATGGGACTTTTGTGCCGGAAGTGATCGAGACCACAAATGAGAAATTTGCCAGCCAGAAGGAAAAACTTGTACGTCCGTTTAAGCTGGAAAAAGGATGTCTCCTTCGTGTGGCAATTTATGTGACAGAAGATAAGAAATACCTCTTTACTGATTTCCACCATATTATTGCGGATGGAAACTCTTACGATATTATTTTCGAAGATATCAACAAGGCTTATATGGGCGAAAAGCTGGAGAAAGAGACCTATACCGGATTTGATGCGGCCCTTGACGAAGAGCAGCAGATGAAAGAGGGTAAATATAAAAAAGCTGAGAAATACTATGACAGCATTTTTGAAGGAATTGAAACCGAATCCCTTCCTATGCCAGACCTGAATGGAAAAGCTCCGGAAAAGGGTTATCTGGAAAAGACCATGAGTCTGAGGGAAGAGGCTGTTCTTTCTTACTGTGAGAAGCTGGGTGTTACCCCGAATATTTTATTTACAGGTCTGTTCGGCATCCTTATGGCGAAATACTCCAATGCAGAGGACAGTCTGTTTTCCACTATTTATAATGGACGAAATGATTCCAGACTTGAGAATACAGTCTGCATGCTGGTAAAAACCCTTCCTGTATATTGCAAATTCGACCCGAAAACCACTGTACAGGCATATATGGCAGAGCTTTCCGAGCAGATGCTGTCTTCCATGGCAAATGATATTTTCCCATTTTCCGATATCTGTGCCAAATATGGCCTGAATTCAGATCTTACCTTTGCATACCAGGCAGAGTTAAGCGACGATTACCCAATCGGAGACACCATTGCCAGAGGCCATGACCTTTCCCTGGATATGGCAAAAATGCCTCTGCTGATCCAGGTAAGAGAGTACAATCACACCTATGTGCTCACTGCAGAATACCGCAGCGACATGTACAGCCAGGCCTTTATTGACGGAATCCTGGATTCCTATGAGGCTGCGATGAGCTCCGCGTTGAAGACAAAACTTGTTTCCGAAATCTCCGTGATTTCCCAGCATGGAGTGGATAAGATTGCAGAATTCAACCATACAGAAAGTGAATACGACAGAAACAAAACAATTTCTGATATGTTTGATGAACTGGTGGAAACCATTCCGGACCATACTGCTGTTGTATATAAAGACAGAAAATACACTTATAAAGAGCTGGACGAGATCAGCGACAGACTTGGAAAATACATTGCATCCCAGGGAATCGGCAGGGAAGATGTTGTCTCCATCCTGATCCCACGTTGCGAATATATGGCAATCGCGCCAATGGGCGTGATCAAAGCCGGTGCAGCATACCAGCCTCTTGATCCTACATACCCGAAAGACCGTCTGATGTACATGCTGGGAGATTCCTCTGCCAAGCTGCTGATCGCAGACAGAGAGCTTCTGCCGCTGGTAGACGGATACCAGGGACCTGTATTGTTTACAGATGAGATCCCACAGCTGGAAGAGCGTGATGTGGAACTTAGGAAGCCAGAGCTTCATGATCTGTTTATTTTACTGTACACCTCCGGCTCCACTGGCGTGCCCAAAGGCTGTATGCTGGAATATGGAAATATCACTGCATTCTGCCACTGGTACAAAAAGTATTACCATGTAGATGACAGCTCCAAAGTAGCAGCTTATGCATCCTTTGGTTTTGATGCTTCTATGATGGATATTTATGGTGCAATTGCAAACGGCGCAGAGCTTCATATCATTCCTGAAGAGATCCGCCTTGATTTCATTGCACTTCAGCGTTATTTTGAAGAGAATGGCGTTACCCATTCCTTTATGACTACACAGGTGGGAAGACAGTTTGCGATGGAAATGAGCTGCGAGAGCCTGCAATATCTTTCCATAGGTGGAGAGAAGCTTGTTCCTATGGAACCACCCAAGGATTACAGATTCTTTAATGCTTATGGCCCTACAGAGTGTACTATTTTTACAACTGTATTTGAAGTGGATAAATATTATCCAAACATTCCGATCGGAAAAGCGCTTGATAATTTCAAACTTTATATAACCGATAAGTTTGGCCACCTGCTTCCATATGGAGCTTGCGGTGAGCTGATGATCTCCGGATGGCAGGTTTCCAGAGGCTATCTGAATAAACCGGAGAAAACCGCAGAAGTTTATACCAGAAATATTTATGATGACACCGAAGGCTATGAAGTCCTGTATCATTCCGGTGACGTTGCCAGATATCTTCCAGATGGAAATATCCAGATCATTGGAAGAAAGGATTCCCAGGTTAAGGTCAGAGGCTTTCGAATTGAGCTTTCTGAGGTTGAGGAAGTGATCAGAAGATACGAAGGCATAAAGGACGCAACCGTAGTTGCTTTTGATGATCCAAATGGCGGTGGAAAATATATTGCAGCTTACGTGGTATCCGACAGCCAGGTTGACATAAATAAGTTAAATGATTTCATCAAAGAAACCAAGCCTCCATATATGGTTCCTGCAGTTACCATGCAGATCGACGAGATCCCGCTGAACCAGAACCAGAAGGTAAATAAAAAAGCCCTTCCACTTCCAGAGCGGAAAGTAGAAGAGATCGTGAAACCGGAGAATGAAACCCAGCAGAAGCTGTTTGACTGTATTGCGGAGGTTCTTGGCTATACCGAATTTGGTATTACCACAGATATTTACGAGGCAGGATTGACCTCCATCACTGCGATCAAGCTGAATATCCTGATTTCCAAAGCTTTTGACATTGTGATAAAAACATCTGACATCAAGGATCACCCCACCATTCAGATGTTAGAGGGCTTTGTGAAGACTGCCGGAAAAGAAACCAGGAGGGAAATCCAGGAAAATTATCCTCTTACCAATACCCAGGAGGGAATTTTCATTGAGTGTACAGCCAATATGGGATCCACCATTTACAACATCCCATATCTTCTGAAGCTTGATAAGAAGATTGATCTGGACAAGCTGGCAGAAGCAATTGACTGCACCGTTGCAGCCCATCCTTATCTGAAAACCCGCCTCTTTATGAGCGATGAGGGAGAGGTTCTTCAGAAACGTGATGATGCTTTAACCTATAAGACACAGATTATAAATGGAATGAACCGGGAGACACTGGTTCGCCCGTACATGCTGTTTAATGAGCAGCTTTTCCGCTTTGAAATCCACAGAACCTGTGATGGAAATTACCTGTTCCTTGACATTCACCATATTATTGCCGACGGTACCTCCCTGGGCATTATCCTGAACGATATTAACAGGGCTTACAGCGGTGAAAAGCTGGAAGTGGAAGCGTATACTTCCTATGACCTGGCTC
>OLSQ01003079.1_pt1 | contig 11359 bp, 9 predicted proteins | sample 1672561 | NCBI WGS metagenome assembly OLSQ01 (sample SAMEA3136699, study PRJEB25190) | human gut metagenome | biome: human gut; feature: human-associated habitat; material: faeces | place: Austria | collected 2013 | reverse complement strand
GCTCCACCTTTGGCGGCAACCCGGTGGTCTGCGCCGGTGCCAACGTGGTGGTGGATCGGATGGATCAGAGCTTCCTGGCCAATGTCAGCGAGCGGGCCGTCCAGCTGCGTGCTGGTCTGGCCAAGCTGCCCATGGTCAAGAACCTTTCCGGCATTGGCCTGATGGTGGGCATCGAGTTCTTTGGCGGCATCCAGGCCGCGGATGTGCTGGCCGCCTGCCGCGAAAAGGGCCTGCTGGTGCTCACGGCCAAGAGCCGCCTGCGCCTGCTGCCCCCGCTGACCCTGACCGCCCACGATGTGGAAAAGGCTCTGGGCATCCTGAACGAGGTGCTGACCGAGATGGAGCAGAAGGCTCCAAAGGAGCAGGCATGAAACATCTGCTGAAAATGAGCGACCTCTCCCCCGCTGAGCTCCACCACATCCTTGATGTGGCGGAGGAGCTCAAGGCAGAGCAGAAGGCCGGGACGACCCCGGCGCTGCTCAAGGGCAGGAGCGTGGCGCTGATGTTCTCCAAAAATTCCACCCGCACCCGCACCAGCTTTGAGGTGGGTGTCTACCAGCTGGGCGGTCTGGGCAATTACATGAACGCCGCCACCGAGCTACAGTCCGGCCGGGGCGAGCCCCTCAAGGATACCGCCCGGGTGCTGGGCCGCTACTACGACTGCGTGGTCTGGCGCACCTACCGTCAGAGCGATCTGGAAGAGTTTGCCGAGCTGGCCGGTGTGCCCGTGATCAACGGCCTGACCGACTACGCCCATCCCTGCCAGGTGCTGGCCGACCTGATGACCATCCGGGAGCGCCGGGGCACGCTGGAGGGCCAGAAGCTCTGCTTCATCGGGGATGGCTGCAGCATGGCAAACAGCCTCATCGTAGGCGGCCTGCTGACAGGGATGTGTGTGACCTGCGTCTGCCCCGAGGGCTACCGCCCTGCCGCTGACGTGCTGATGTTCGCCCACAAGTATGGCGAAAAGTTTCACCTGCTCACCGACCCCGCCGAGGGCGTGAAGGATGCCGATGTGGTGGTGACCGCCGCATGGAACACGGCCCCCGGTACCCCCGAAAGTGAGCGCCGCCTGCGGGACTTCGCGGGCTTTCAGGTGACCAGCAGGCTGATGGAGGGCGCAAAGCCCGATGCCATGCTCCTCCACTGTCTGCCTGCGCACCGGGGCGAGGAGATTTCCACCGCTGTCTTTGAAGAGCACGCCGACGAGATCTTTGACGAGGCCGAGAACCGTCTCCATGTGCAGAAAGCCGTGCTGGCCATCCTGCTGGCCGGTCTGTAAAAACGAGAAAGAGCCCTGGGGCTGCAGAAAATTGCAGCCCCAGGGCTCTTATGGTTTCTCTCAGGGTCTGCGGCTCAGGCCGGGGCCCTCATCAGACCCTGCCAGCGCCCTTGTCCAGGATCTTATTGAACTGGAGGAAGAAGGTGGTGGCGGTCACGGCAGCGGCGATGATGTCGCTGACGGGCTCGGCAAGGAACACGCCGAACACGGGGTTCGCGACCACATGGGGCAGGATGAAGATGAGAGGGATGAGCAGGATGAGCTTGCGCAGGCAGGCCAGCAGCAGGCTGACCTTGGCCTGACCCAGCGCCATAAAGCTCTGCTGGCAGGCGATCTGGACACCGGTGGAGAAGATGCCCGCCATGTAGATGCGCATGGCCCAGGTGGTGTAATCGATCAGGGAGGCATCCGAGGTGAAGATGCCAGCCACTGCACCGGGAACCAGCATCATCAGCAGCCAGAAGATGGTGGTGTAGCTCAGGCAGAGGGTCAGCTGGAAGCGGAATGCCTGCTTGACGCGGTCTTTCTTGCCTGCGCCGAAGTTGAAGCTCATCACCGGCTGGCCGCCCTGGCAGATGCCCGAGATGGGCATGGTGCACAGCTGGGAGGCGCTGGTGATCACGGTCATGGCACCCACGGCCACGTCACCGCCGTAGCGGGCCAGGCTGGAGCTGAAGCTGATGGACAGCAGGCTCTCGGTGGAGAGCATGACGAAGGTGGAAATGCCCAGTGCCAGCACGGGCATGATGATCTTCCCTTCCAGCTTCATGTCCTCTTTGCGGATCTTGAGGATGGTCTTGGGGCCGGTGAGGAAGCGGATGACCCAGATGGCACCCACTGCCTGGCTCAGCACGGTGGCAATGGCAGCACCCTTTACGCCCATGCCCAGCCCAAAGATGAGGATGGGGTCCAGCACGATGTTGATGACCGCGCCGATCACGGTGGTCAGCATACTGATCTTGGCAAAGCCCTGCGCAGTGATGAAGGTGTTCATGCCAAGCACGATCAGCACGCAGATGGTGCCCAGAATGTAGATGCGGCTGTAAGTCAGGGCGTAGGGCAGGGTGGTGTCACTGGCACCAAACAGCCGCAGCAGGGTGGGTGCGGCGGCGTAAAAGACGATGGTCAGGACGACCGAGAAGAGCAGCAGCATGGTAAAGCTGTTGCTGACGATCTTTTCTGCCTGCTTCTTGTCGCCCTGGCCCATGGCGATGGCGGTGCGGGGCGCGCCGCCGGAGCCGATGAGCATGGCAAAGGCGTTCAGGAGCATCAGGATGGGGGTAAACAGGCCCACGCCGGTCAGAGCCGCCGCGCCGATCCCCGAGATGTGGCCGATGTAGATGCGGTCCACGATGTTGTACAGCAGGTTGACCACCTGCGCCACAACGGCGGGGATCATCAGCTGGAGCAGGAGCTTTTTCACGTCACCCGTGCCCATATCCTGCTGTTTTTTCTGCGTTTGTGCCATGGAAAGTGTCTCCTTTGGTTTGAGCGAGACGGAGAGGGCTGCCCTCAGAACGTCAGGCCGAAGTTCATCTCGTAGTAGTTGCCTGCGGCATCACGGTAGGCGTAAGCCTTGCCGTTCTCGTCCTTCATGCTGTCGGGCATGTAGGCATCCTTTGCAAAGCCGGGCACGTCGTTGGGGCTGATGCAGACACCGTCCGCGTTCACAGCCAGCACCTCGTCGCCCTTGGGCAGGGTCAGGGGCAGTTTGCCAACGGGAGCAAAGCGGCCGAACATCACATCCAGCGTTGCGGAGGGGTAGGTGTCAAAGCCAACGGTCAGAGCGTCGGAGACCTTCTCCACATTGCCGACCTCCCAGGCCAGCGGGCAGTTGATGTTGGAAACGACCTTGCCGCCGTGTGCGTGGACCGCAGCAGCGATACCGGCCAGACGGTTTGCGCCCACCAGAGTGGTCTCCTTGTGGGTCTCGGTGGTGGGCTTGCCGCTCTCATCCACGTTGCAGACAGTCTTGTCCTCGCAGATGTCCAGCTCCAGGTAGCCCGGGGTGGCGTTGAAGTATGCACCGGACTGGGGGCTGACCATCAGCAGGGCCACCTGGGCCTCATCGGGGGTATCCACCAGAGTGACATTGCCCAGCATCTCGCGCAGGGCCTTGGTGGCGGCCTCACCGGCCTCGGCGCTCTTGCCAAAGGCCTCAGCGTAGACCTTGGTGCCGTCCTTCAGGGGCAGGGTGCCGTCGTTCTTCAGCAGGACAACGGACTCGCGGTGCACGCGGGAAGCTTCCTCCCAGTCGGCCTTGGTGGCAACGACCTCGGCGGCCTTCCTGGGGTCGGCATAGGTGTCCTCGAACATGCCCTGACGGAACAGCTCGGTCAGGGTGCGGCTGACAGCGCGGTTCAGGCTGGCATCGGTCAGCACCAGATCTTCCTTCTTGAAACCGGCGGGCACCGCGTGGGTGTCGTAGTAGTCGTTGGTGCCGCGGGCGTAGCTCTCCTCGCCCAGCTCGTTGTCCAGCAGGCCGGAGATCAGGTCCACGCCGCTCTGGGTGACAGCATAGCCGATGCGCTCGGGCTCGTCCAGCATGTCAACGCCCCAGCACATGTTGTGGACGATGCCGGTGTCGGAGTTGATGTAGCCCTTGAAGCCCATCTGGCCGCGCAGCAGGCCGTCGATGAACACCTTGTTGTAGGCAAAGCCGTAGGGCTGGAGCTCGATGGGGTTGCCGTTGAAGTCCTCCTGCGGAGCGCTCTTCTCGGCGCTGGGCTTGGAGTAGTAGGGCATGATGGACTCGGCATTGTGGCGGATGGCTGCGCGGAATGCCGGGATGTGGTACTTCTGCAGGGAGCCGGGGGTGGCATAGATGTTCCACTGGCCTGCTGCATAGTGGGGGTCAAAGCCGTTCTCACGGGCACCGCCGCCGGGGAAGTGCTTTACGGTCATGGAAACACCCTCGGGGGTAACGCCGTTGCTGCCGCCCTGGATGCCGGGGATCAGGTGGTCGAAGATTTCCTCAATCAGTGCGGGGTCCTCGCCAAAGGTGCCGAAGGTGCGCTGCCAACGGGGGTCGGTGACGCAGTCGGCCATGTACATGTAGCCCTTCTTCAGGCCGCAGGCATTCCACTCGCGGCGGATGGTGTCGGCGAACTTGTCGATGATGTCGATGCGTGCAGTGCCCTTGACGGCAGCAGCAATGCCCAGGGTGCCGGGATAGGTGGCAAACACGCCGGTGGCATCGTTCATGCCGAACACGACCTCGCCGTTCTCGTTGCGGCTGTTGGACATGACCTGCATGGGAACAAAGTGATCACAGGTCTCGGTCAGATACTGCAGCTGGTTCAGGTAATCTGCCAGATCCTCGGGCGTGGGGCTCTCGCGCAGGATGACGTGGCGGTTGAAGCTCTTCTTGACCATGTCAGAGGTGCTGGGCAGGGACTGGGAGCCGAAGATGCTGTCGGAGACGTTCACGGGTGCCTCGTCCAGCAGGCCGCTTTCGTCCGCCACGGGCTTGTGGCCGTTGGCTGCCAGACGGGGGGAAGGATACTTGGGGCCCATGCGCCAGTCGGAGGTGAAGATCTGGCCGATCTTCTCGCTGGTGGTCAGAATCTTGACATAGGCCTCGGCGCGCTCAGCCGGGGTCAAGCGCCAGTCGTTGACTGCGCTGACGGTGCCGGTGCCGTCGATGTCCTTGAAATACAGGCCGTCCTGCTCGATGACCTTGCGCTCCACGGTGCTGATGGTGGGACCGTTGGGGTTCTGGTAGCGCTTTACACGCTCGGATGCTTTCACTGCCATAGTGTTTTCTCCTTTTCTTTTGAACGCAGCGGCCCATGCCACAGAGCCGCAGATGCTATACCTATTATAATAGGCCGCCGCGCGGAACAACTAGAAAATTTTTTGGATATTTCCGCACTTTCCTTGTATTCTTTTTTTGTGCGCGGTTAGAATACAAGCCCGTTTTGTGGAATGTGCTGTACTAGTATCTTACAATCATGTGCAAAATGACGAACGCTGTTTTTTAAAACTGTTGATTTCGCCCAAGGAGAGTAAAATTGTCCTGTTTTCCCACAAAATTTTACTAACAGAAATTTGAGGGATAGTTCATAATGTATACATAAAAATCCCCCGGTTCGCGATGTTGCAGCCGCAGCCCACGGGGGACCGAATGAAAGGCCGGAGTGAGTGGCAGCACACCGGCCGCAGAATTGAAAGGAGAGCTTCTCTATGGCAAAGGTCAAACAGCCGCTTGAAGAAAACGGCATCCACAGAGCGAAAATGTGGGAGATCATGATGTACGCTCTGAACAACACCTCCACCAACACCTACATGATGGTGGTCGGTTACATCAGCTACTTCCTGATCGGTATCGTCGGTCTGGCATCCGTGCTGGCCGGTTCCATTGTTACCATCATGCGTATCTGGGACGGTGTCACCGACCCGTTCGTTGGTATGATGGTCGATAAGACCAACGGCAAGTTCGGCAAAAACCGTCCGTTCATTGTCATCGGTCAGATCATCATGTTCGTCACCACCTTCGTGATGTTCAACTTCATCCCCAAGATGGGCACTGGTGTCCGCTTTGTTGCGTTCATCATCATCTACATGATCTACATCCTGGGCTACACCTGCCAGTGCGTTGTCACCAAGTCTGCTCAGACCTGCCTGACCAACGATCCCAAGCAGCGCCCCATCTTCGCAATGTGCGATACCGTGTACAACATCATCCTGATGAACATTGTCATCCCTGTCATCGTTACCGACAGCCTGGTTCCCAAGTTCACCCTGACTGCTGAGAACAACGCTGCAGAGATCGCTTCTCTGGTGGCACAGAACCCCGCTCTGGCAGGCATCGTGGAGAAGTCCGGCGGCAGCCTGTCCGCTTTCTACAACCCCGGCCTGTTCACCACCATGCAGCTGATGTTCGGCGGCCTGTCTGCAGTGTTTGCAGTCTGCGCCATCATTGCTCTGTGGCGTAAGGATAACTCCAAGTACTTCGGTCTGGGCACCGCCCAGAAGGTCGGCGTGAAGGATTACGTTGACACCCTGGCTCACAACCGCGCCATCCAGATGCTGGTGGTCTCCGCGTCTACTGATAAGCTGTTCATGTCCACCATGAGCAACTCCACTGTTATGATCTGCCTGTTCGGCATCATCTTCGGCAACTATGCCGCATTCTCCAGCTACTCTCAGATCACCTCTATCCCCATCGCTCTGATCTCCATCCTGCTGATGAACAAGATCGCACGTCAGATGGGCCAGAAGGCATCCATGATGACCGGTACCTATGGCGGCATTATCGGTTCTATCATCATCACCCTGTTCCTGGTCTTTGTGAACCCCAAGGGCGATGCTACCAAGTTTGCGCTGCCTGCATTCCGTATCATCCGTCCCGACACCTGGGGCACCCTGTTCAACGGCTGGACTGCTACCGGCCTGATCTTCATCCTGCTGATCATCGCATGGCGTGGTGTGCAGGCTCTGTCCTCCTCCATCGTTATCACCATGACCGCTGACTGCGCCGACTACGAAGTCTACCGTACCGGCAAGTACGTCCCCGGCCTGATGGGCACCCTGTTCAGCTTCGTGGATAAGCTGGTCTCCTCCTTCGCACCCATGGTCGCCGGTGTCATGTTCAGCATGTGCGGCTACACCGACCACAACCCCGTTATGGGTGACCCCGTTACCCCGGGCCTGCGCGGCGGCGTTGTCTTCTGCGCTTACGGCATGATCATGCTGGGTCTGGTCTGCAACCTGATCGCTATGAAGTTCTATCCCCTGACCAAGGAGAAGATGGAAGAGATCCAGGATGAGGTCGCTCAGATCAAGATGAAGACCATGGCTGAGAACGCCTAATTGGTACTTGCAATTTTCTGCGGAAACCTGTAAAATCAAATAGAAAAACCGCTCGCCCTTGCGGCGGGCGGTTTTCTGCTTTTGGAACAAAATTCAGACAAGAGGTACATCGTAAATGGAAGAAAAGACACAGTGGGTAAAGGACCCGGACCATGGGTTCATCTGGAACACCATCGACCACCTGTTATACTGGAGAGAACACCGTGAAAAGCACTGTGTCAGCCGCAAGAAGTATATGCGCCTGTGCATTCTGGGTGCGTTTGGTGCGCACCAGTTCTATGCCAAGCGTCCGGTGCTGGGCCTGCTGTATCTGGCAACCTTCTGGAGTGGTTTCTCTGCCGCTATGACCATCGTGGACTTCATCATTGCCGTGCCCATGAAACCGGACGAGAACGGCAACATCTGGCTGTAAAAAGCCCTCTGGCGGCCTGCTGGGCCGGAAAGGAAAACACCCTATGGATAATGTCATGCAGTTTCTGTTCAACACCAACCACGAGCAGCCCAGCATCCTGGTCTGGGTCCTGCTGATCGTGATCGCGGTCGTGATTCCCAATTACGTCAGATATCGGATGGAGCAGAAGCGCTCCAATGGTTCTGTTCCCACCCAGAACCCTGCCCGTTCTGCCCCGCGCAAGAAGAAGCGCAGCAAGAAGCGCTGAGCCACAGGCTGAGATCGTATGGCAGAGATGCTTTGATATTTCATGATCTCCCATAACCGAAAGGGCCCTGCAAATGCCGCAGGGCCCTTTTGGTTTGCAAGAGAGTGTGGGAGATGAGAAAATAGATTGACGACTGATAGCAAATGTGCTATCATAAGGCTGAGGGATAAGCCGCACATAGAAGAGGAACATGAATGTATACAGTCGAATTTTACGAGAACGACAGAGGCGTTTCCGAACTGTGGGACTTTTTGGAAGAGCTGCGGATAAAAAGCGCATCCAATAAGGATGCGCGAATACAGTATAAACAGATCGTGTTGTATATCCAGCTGCTGCAGGACAACGGAACACGGCTTTCCGAGAATGTGACGAAGCATCTGATGGATGGCATCTGGGAGCTGCGTCCGGGAAATAACCGGGTATTCTACTTCTGTTGGCGGGGTGACCGGTTTGTGCTGCTGCACCAGTTTCGGAAGAGATCGCAAAAAACACCGCGGCGTGAAATTGAACGAGCAAAAGCGGAACGTGATGATTGGCTTGCAAGAAAGGGTGAATGAATATGAGGACCTGGAACGATTATAAGGAGCATGTGGCAGCTGTTGACCCGGACATTGCAAAGGATATCCGGGAAGCGGAAGCAATGTCTGCAATCGTGAAAGCAATGGTAGAGCAGCGCAATGCGATGGGATTGAGCCAGCGGGAACTGGCAGCGAGGTGCGGTATTCCGCAATCCTCGGTGGCACGGATCGAATCCTTTAAAACGATGCCCAATCTGGATACCCTGCTGAAGATCTTCCAGCAGCTGGGTTTGAAATTGACCATCTCAGCGGCCTGATTCATCTTGCCATTTGCCGCATACAAAAACCGCCCCGGCGGCTGCTTTGTGCAGTGCCGGGGCGGTTCGTTTGTTTTTTGGTGTTCAGATGCAGGAAGTACTTACTTCTTGATCTTGATCAGCTGTGCGTTCAGGCTCTCGATAAAGCCATCGGGCATGTTGATCATCTTAGCCATAGTCTCAGGGGTCATGCGCTTCATCATATCCCACATGCCAACGCCGGGCTTGATGTCAAAGTTGGTGGCCAGCTTGACAGCCCTGGTGGCGAGAGCCAGAGCCTCTTCGTTCTTGGAGAGCTCCTCCATGCTGTCCTTGATGCTGTAATAGCCCTCGGGGAACTCCATCGGAGCCTTCAGATCCAGGCTGCCGACCTGCTTGAACCAGTTGGCAACGCCCTCCTGACGCTCGTTGAACTCAGGCAGAGTGTAGCAATCAGGCTCCTTCTCGACCTTTTCCAGCGTGATGGAATCCTTCACGTCACCGGCAACGGCCAGGATGGTGTTGAAGCCCTCTTCCAGAGCAACGTTGAACTTGAACACGCGGTGCGCGGTCTGCTGGCCGACTTCCTTGCCGTTGACGTACAGCACAACGGTGTCCTGGTTGGAGTAGACCTTGATCTCGGTGGTCTCGCCTGCGCGCTGTGCATGGCGGCGGCCAGCGATGTGGACCATGGGCTGCTTGGACCAGTATGCCTGGTAGACAAAGTAGCTGTCCTTCTTGGTCTTGCGGTCAATGGTCATCAGGCCCTTGTTGTTGCGGCCTGCAACGCCGCCCTCGTTGCGGGCAGCACAGCCAAAGTCGAACATGTTCCAGCAGTGGGTAGCCCACACCCAGGGACGATCCTCGAACACCTGAGCCAGATGCTCGTGGTACAGTGCCTGATACTCCTCGGTGTAGTCCTTGCACTGGGGATCGTTGCTGTGCCAGTTGATGATGCCCTCGGTGCCGTACTCGGAGATGCCGATGCAGATGTCGGGGTGCTCGGCGTGGAACTTGTCCAGCCAGGGGCCGTTCTGCTCCATCTTGCCGCCGTACCAGCCGAAGTAGTGGTTGTAGCTCTCTACATCGGTAATGTGATGCATGGGGCCGTCAACAGGGGTGTTGGAGACGTGGGCAATGGTGGTGAGACGGGTGGGATCCAGCTCACGCACCAGCTTCTGCAGGTCGTGGTGGTTGTCCACCAGCTCCTGGCAGATGCCGCCGATCAGGATCTCGTTGGACAGGCCCCAGAACATGATGGAGGGGTGGTTGTAGTTCTGGATGATCAGTTCGGTCATCTGGTGACGGCAGTTCTGGTGAGCGGAGGGGTCCTTCTTAAAGACGCTGATGAAGGGGATCTCAGCCCAGACGGCGAAGCCCAGCTCGTCACATGCGTCGTAGAAGTCCTGGCTGTGCTGATAGTGGGCCAGACGGATGGTGTTGGCACCCAGCTCCTTGATGAGCATGGCATCCTCGTAGTGATCCTCAGCGGTCAGGGCGTTGCCCTTGTACAGACGATCCTGATGGCGAGCCACGCCGCGCAGCGGGGTGGGCACGCCGTTGATAGAGAAGCCGTCGTTCGGGGTCACAGTATAGCTGCGGACACCCACGTTGGCGTAGATCTCATCAAAGGTCTCGTTGTTCTTCTGCAGGCGGGCGGTCACGGTGTACAGGTTGGGCTCGTCCATGCTCCACAGCTGGGCATCGGGAACGTACAGGGTGACCTTGGTGCTGTCGCAGGGGCGCACGCCGGAAGCAACTTCGTTGCCGTAGCAGTCCTCGATGCTGTACATCACGGTATAGGCCTCTTCGCCGTTGGTGACCCAGCTCTCGATCTCAAAGGTGGCACCGCCGTCCTCGGTGGGCTTGGGGGTGACCTTGATGCCGGGGCCGCCGAAGTAGTCCAGGTCAAAGTGGGTGCCGGGCACGCTGATCAGGTTCACGCCGCGGTACAGGCCGCCGTAGAAGGTGAAGTCGGCGGAAGCGGGGTACATGGAGGGGGTGTCCTCGTTAGAGACCTCGATGGTCAGCTCGTTGTCGCCCTCGTGGCACAGGTCGGTGACATCGGCACGGAAGATGGAGAAGCCGCCCTCGTGGGTGGTTGCCACCTGGCCGTTGACCTTCACGGTTGCAGCCAGAGCAGCTGCCAGCACCTCAACGTAGGTGCGGCCGCCAGCCAGAGGCTGCTTGGGCTGGGTAAAGGTGCGGGTGTAGACACCGGTGGTGCGCAGATAGCTGCCGTTGCCGTCCATGCCGTCCACAGCGTTCCAGGTGTGGGGCAGGGTGACCTGCTCGGTGGGACGCTCGCCCTTGGGGAAGGACAGGGTCCAGTTTTCGTTCAAGGAAATGATCTCTCTCATCGATACTGCTCCTTCTGGTTTTCTTCTTTGTTTCGGCGGCCTGTATGGCAGAAGAAATGCCGGAAACAGGCCGGTTGTTGATTTTAGTATAGCACATCAGAGGGGGGCAGAGTTTGTACAATCTTTTGGCAAAATAGTAATATTTTGTGAAAATCCAGACGATGATTCCACGATTTTACAATTTTGCCCTTGGAAATGACAGTACAGCATGAAAAAGATGCCCCGGAGCAGAGACGAAAAAGAGGGTGTCCGTCCCCGCAGAGGGAGGCGGCGGCTTCCGCTCATCCCTGACCAGAGAGCCTCTTTGGCGCTGTGGGTCCCTCCGGCAGAAAGTGTTGACGGAATGGCGGCTTTTTGCTATAATTATATAGCTATGAATATGGAGATGTATCGAAGTGGTCGTAACGAGAACGACTCGAAATCGTTTTGT
>OLSQ01003064.1_pt1 | contig 11383 bp, 13 predicted proteins | sample 1672561 | NCBI WGS metagenome assembly OLSQ01 (sample SAMEA3136699, study PRJEB25190) | human gut metagenome | biome: human gut; feature: human-associated habitat; material: faeces | place: Austria | collected 2013 | reverse complement strand
CTTTGTTGGTCAAGAATGTCATCAGGTCCTTGTGAAGCATGGTCTCGTCAATGCCCAGCCGTTTGCCTATGTTCTTAGGATGCAGCACCCAGTCCTCTGCATGACTGGCTTGTTCCCAATTACGGAAACCGCTCAGATGATCCTTGTAAGCACGCTCCAGGTTATTGCCATCTACCTTAAAGTATAGTCCCAGCGAGCGGGCCGTTATCGGGTAGGTATCCAAATATTTTTTTTAAGACATCAGCAAACTCCTTAGAGTAGCTGGTGTTATCAGCAAGCAACGAGTACCTGTCAAGGATTATGTTTCTGCCTTCTGCCGTTAACCATCTGCGACGTCTGACATGAAGAACGACCTTGTGATCACGGATAGGAAAGTCGTTAACCTGACGGCTTTCCGTGAAACCATTGGGCTTAAGGTCGTGCCACTCTTCTTCCCGTGCATCTTTTTCGTCAAGATAGATGTGAAGAAGGACGCGCTCATTACCAGTCTCTTCAATAATGCCAGTGTGGTCTTCGTTAACGGATGTAACGTCGAAGTACTCAAGTATGCCTTTGGGAAGAAGGTAACTTGCCAGAATCTTATAGTCAAATGCTGATTGCTTACTCATGAGTGCAAAGGTAATGCTTCTTATAAACATTTAAGCATTAAACAAGAAAATATAGACCTATACTACAAAAATAAGCCACGGATATTTGCAACTGTGCCCGTGTATGCTCTATCTCATCAATACATATTTCTATTACTTTGCCGCTTTTTGAATCTTCTTCAGTAACGCCCCATCTCAAATCAATAACAGAGAAATTGACGTTACGGCGATGACATTCGGCCCTTATCATGGGGAATACTTTTTTTACAAGGTAGTTGCGTTCGTCCTGCATATCTGCAAAGGTGGATGACAAGAAAACGCGAATCTGTCGTTTGGCAGTATTGGTGCTCATACAAATGATGTTGGTTTGGGTAATAAGTAAACTTTCATTACAAAAATACTTATTTATTCTGAAAACCGAAAATGATTTATGCTATTTCTTCGGTACAATTCCAAAAAATATGGTCAACCATTGTGTTGGCTACATACATTTTTATAACTTTGCATCAAAATCTTATTAATAGTTGCAGTATGGTAATTGACTTTGATGACATTAAAGAATGTCGTACGATGAATTTCAAGGGCGGTAAGGGGCCTTTGGATTCTCGAAGTTTTTCAGATGATAATGTAAAAATAATGTATTCTACTCTTCGTCCTGGCTCGTCTACTGGTTTGCATACCCACAATGGCAACAGCGAGGTAATCTATATTATAAGTGGTGAGGCTACTTTCCACTATGATGATACAACGGAGGTGGTAAGAGTAGGGCAATGTCATTATTGTCCAGAGGGACATTCGCACTATATGGAGAACCTAACCGATCACGATTTGGTGTATTTGGCCATAGTGCCACAGCACAACAAGTAATTAGTTATTGGGTACAGAGTAGAGAAGCGCAGGGATAAAACCTTCGCTAAGACCGGTTATCTCTTGCATATCGGTCATAAGTTTTTTGGCCTTTTGAAAGAGGTGATTGCGTTTAAGCATCTCTACCAATTTGTCCTCATCATAATCTGCGTTATGTAATAATTTATAACATGAAGCATAACGGGATAGGAGAGGGCAGCCCCTTTTTTTGTCTTCTATAATTTTAGATATTGTGGCATAGACAATGTCAATAGCATTTCCAGTCTGGATTGTTTCCTCATTGCAATCTGCCTGCCTAATGCTATTGTCAAATGTTTCTATCTGTCTGATGTCCATTAGGGGTATGCGTATCTGTAGCCTCTCCAAGGCGTTGTGTATGTAATCTATTATTCCTTGGTCATAGGAATAAAGCATAATATGGCGCCATTGCTCTTCTGAAAATGTCTGTATTCTTGAAGTGACACCTCCAATGAATGGATTGTCTTGTAGTAAATTATAGTCAAGGCCAATCTGAAGCAATGAATAGACGTCTTGGCGCAAACCGCGGTCTATAGCCATTTCAACATGTGTGTCTATTATCTTCTGGTAAAGTTTAATAAACTTGTCACACATGTCTTCTTTGCTAATGGTTCGTGTTACAACTGCATTGGGAATAAATACCAAGTCAACGCATTGAAGGATACGTTCCAAGTAATTCTGCTCTGTTCTGCTCCAAGCATGGATGGCTTGAGATGATTTCATCATGCTTTTTTGTAATACAAACTGCATAGATGATTGAGTGTTGGTCCAAGGAAGGATTTCGCCCAAAGGGGAATAAAGAGATGGAATATGTTTGCTGGCTGTCGTAGAAATGAGTCTACAAGAATAAAGGTCATTTCCTCCCAAAATATGAACAAGGTCTAAGGTGGGGTCCAACTTGTCATGACGGCTCAGTGTCTGGACTCTGTTGCCCAAACCTTCACTTAACAGGTTGGCAAATGCATAGGCCAAAGGATCCTTTGCACAGCTGGAGGAAATATAAAGACCAATCTTCATAATTTGTGACAAGTAAATTCAATCTTATCAGTAAACTTGTGCAAAAGGGCAGTCATCGCATTGTGCCAGATGATACGAAGTTCATAGATGGGAATAAGAAAAGTATTTATCTTGATATCCAATTGCCTAATAACTTTTCGGGCCTGGATAATGCGTGTAAAGAGTAAACACAAAAACAGAAAGGCTGCAACTCCCAATGAAATCCAATGCTGTGTAATTCCGCTTGCGACTGCAAAACCTATGAGGGCGATATAGGAAAGATGGAGTACAATCTGATCAGTGATATAAGTCAAGCGAGTAATAAAACCATGTTTAAGATGATGGCGAATTTCCCATGCAGCAACTGCACGGTTACGCCAAATATGGCGCGATGGTGTTTGCTGGATGAGCTGCGCTTTAGGATTAACAAATACGCTTGTCTCTTCTCTTGTGGCATATCGATTCGTGAGAATCTCATATTCTCCACCTATAAGGTGTAGGCTTCCTAAGAAGCCTTGACCTTGCATGAACATGTCTTTACAGAATAGCAGGCTGTTAGAATTGGAACCATAAGCGGCTCTACTTACGGCAGAATGCATATAGTAAAGTGAACGATGTAGATGCTCAAACTGATAAAAGCCTTTGCATGGCTCTTGGTAATGGGATAGAGGCATGACCATGGTACTGGAAGATGGGTTGTTGGCCTGTACCAATAGCGTCAGGGTTAAATCCGAAGCAGGACTACAATCTGCATTGACAAGCATTACCATTTGATGACGTGCCGCTTTTACTCCTAAAGTTACAGCCAGTTTGGTTCTGCTCATGTAACGTAACGTTTGGGGTACGAAGGTTCTGTGAATATCATGCGTTGTAGCAATGCGTTTTAATACATCGTCAGCATAATGGTCCCCCTCGTCGGTAACAACGATTATCTGCAAATCTGCGTTATACCGTTGAGTTAACCATAATGGGAGATTTTCCTCCAATGCTTGGGCATTGTCTTGAGTTATGATGACAAGCGACAATGGGGGATTGTCAGTAGCGTCTTCATTAGCTTCCGCATTGAAAATTCTTCGGCGGAATGGGTTGAAAAGCCATGCGAGAAGCAGAATGAACAACGCGACCAAACTACATACTATAGAAAATGTGTCGAATATCATAATTCTTCAGAGATATATCCTTTAGGTAGTTGTCGGCAATTATAATGGCTTGCCATAGCTTCCCCATAAGCTCCCGCGCTACGGATGGCGATGAAGTCACCACGATGAGCACTATTGATATCAATGGATTTCGCAAAAACGTCGCTTGATTCGCAGATGGGGCCAACAACATCATAGGTGGCAAGAGGAGCTTCGCTACTGATGTTTTCTATCTTGTGATAAGCCTGATAGAGCGCAGGGCGGATTAAATCGGTCATTCCTGCGTCTACTATTGCAAACTGTTTGTGTGTCCCTTGCTTCACATAAAGGGTTCGAGCTATGAGAGTTCCACATTGCCCCACGACCGCACGTCCCAATTCAAAATGAAGATGCTGATATGGCCGTAGCTTGAGATGTCGGGCGTAACATTCAAAATAGGCCTTGAAATCAGGGATAGATACGCGGTTGGGGTGGGCATAGTCAATGCCCAATCCACCTCCAACGTTAATTACGTCTATGCGTATATTATGCTGCTCCATTTGCTTCTGGATGTCGTTGATGCGATTACACAAGGCTTCAAAATCGCCCATGTCAAGTATCTGGGAGCCGATATGGAAATGTAATCCCATTATATGTATATGGGACATAAGATGCGCCTTCTCAATCACGTCCATCATATCGCCTAAGGCAATACCAAATTTGTTTTCAGCAAGTCCTGTGGTGATGTTGGCGTGGGTATGTGCGCCTACATCGGGGTTGATGCGAAGACAAATATTTGCCTTCGTGTTCATCTCCGCAGCAAGCTGCTGGATAATTTCAAGTTCGGCCAAGCTCTCAACATTAAAGCAAAATATGCCTTTCTCCAAGCCCAAACGAATTTCCCAATCGCTCTTGCCGACTCCCGCATAAACAATCTTGTTTGCAGGAAAGCCCGCTTTACTTGCTGCCTCTATTTCACCGCCGCTTACACAGTCTGCTCCTAATCCTGCCTGACAAATGATGTTGAGCAACTTGGGATTGGCATTGGCTTTTATCGCATAGTGTACTTCAAACCGCTCATAACGTTCAACCTCTTTGTGTATTACATTCAAGGTGCGCCAGAGCAGTTCTGTATCATAATAATAGAATGGTGTCTCAATGCTTTGAAACTTGTCTATTGGAAATGTTCCTTTCACTTATCCTGATTTTTTTCAATATGTCCTTTAACTACTTATGCTTGTTTGAAGAGTTCTTTGCTAAGGTTCTGCAGAGCTCTCTTCTTGTCAGCTTCCTTGATGAGGAATGAAATGTTGTAATTGCTACCGCCATATGAAATCATGCGTACAGGAATATCCTTCATTGCATGAGTTGCTAACGACTCGAATCCCAAGTTGTTCCAGTCCAAATCACCAACGACACATATGATACACATGTCTGAATCAACGGTTACGGTACCGTATTTCTTAAGCTCATCTACAATTTCCATAAGATGCGCGGCATTATCAATGCTCATTGACACGCCTACCTCACTGGTGGCAATCATGTCAATAGGAGTCTGGTAGCTTTCAAATATTTCGAACACTTTGCGGAGGAAACCTGTAGCAAGTAACATTCTCGATGATTTGATTTTTATGGCTGTAATGTTATCTTTTGCTGCCACCGCCTTTATCTTGCCATGCATGATTACATTGTCAATGATGGTTCCGGGAGCATCTGGATCCAATGTGTTCTTCAGACGAACAGGAATACTTGCGTATTTGGCTGGTTGCACACAGGTAGGGTGGAGTATCTTTGCGCCGAAATAAGCCAACTCTGCGGCTTCTTCAAAGTTGAGCTGAGGGATGGCTTCCGTGTGCTCAACGATACGTGGATCATTATTATGCATGCCATCAATGTCGGTCCATATCTGAATCTCTTCTGCGTTAAGTGATACACCTATCAGTGAAGCAGTGTAATCACTACCTCCTCTTTGGAGATTATCTATTTCTCCGTATGCGTTACGGCAGATAAAACCCTGTGTGATATATACTTGATGACCTTGATGGTCATTCATGATATCCGTTAGCTTCTCCTTGATATAATGTGGGTCTGGCTCCACATTTTTGTCGGTACGCATAAAGTCCAAGGCGTTAAGCAGGCATACGTTGAATCCTTGCTCCTGCATATAGTTGGCAACCATATTGGTGCTGATGATTTCACCTTGAGCGACGATGGACTTCTCTTCAAATGAAGTAAACAGGTCTTTGGTGAAAGAACGCAGATAGTTAAACTCTTCACGAAGGAATGAACGTGTTTTCTCTTTATACTCTTCTGTAGAATAAAGGGTTTCCACATGGCGCATATATGTATTTTCGAGAGCATTAATATGCTCGTTGGCCCCTTCAGGATTTTTCTTATAGAGGTAGTCGCTGATTTCGACTAAGCTATTGGTGGTCCCACTCATTGCTGAGAGAACTACAAATGTCTGATCATTTGACTTTGTGACAAGTTGTGCAACATTCTTCATTCTTTCAGGAGAGCCTACTGATGTGCCTCCAAATTTCATTACTTTCATAATACTGTGTATTGAATTGAAAAATATGTTTATACTTCTATTACTTAATCTGTTGTCTGGGCATCTTCACTGAGATCCATACTATTATATTCGCTTGTTACGTCCTTGACGCTTCCATCGTGGCAACGATATACTATGCCGGGGAATTTGTCGAGCATTTGTATATTGTGAGTTGACATAATCACTGCCGTTCCGGTTAAGGTGATATCCTTGAGTAAACGTACTATGTATTCTGCTGTCTCGGGATCCAGATTGCCCGTCGGTTCATCTGCGATGATGATGTCGGGATGATTGAGCATCGCACGTGCAACAACGATGCGCTGTTGTTCTCCTCCAGACAGTTCGTGTGGCATGCTGTTCTTTTTGTCAGATAAACCAACAGTTTCCAGAACTTCATCTATACGTGCTTCTACTTTCGCCTTGTCTTTCCAACCAGTTGCTTTCAGAACGAATAAAAGGTTCTGATATACAGAGCGGTCATGAAGCAATTGGAAATCCTGGAAGATAATGCCCAAATGGCGTCGTAGTTCCGGAACATCCTTGCGGCGTAATGTTAACAGGTTGCGGCCAAGTATTTCTGCTTTTTCGCAATCTTCACTGTAGAGGTCGAGTTCGCAATAGAGAGACTTGAGCAAAGAACTTTTGCCCGAACCTACCTTACCGATGATATAGGCAAATTCACCTTTGTCGATGCCAAAATTGACATCTTTAAGAATGACAGTATCTTGTTGGTAGATGTTTACGTGATTATATTCTATTAGCATGATATCTTAATATGTTTTATTTGTTAGCCTTGTCTATGCGACGTTGCCGGTCCCATTCGGGGTCATGTCGTTTCTTCAGTTCTATGGCCACATCATTCAAACTTAACCCTTTGCTGGTGAGAAGTACTATAAGGTGATATAGCAAGTCTGCAGATTCATAAACAAGATGCTCGTTAGTCCCGTTGGTTGCTTCAATTATGGTTTCGCATGCCTCTTCGCCGACCTTTTGCGCCATCTTGTTTATGCCTTTCTTGAAAAGGCTTGTGGTATAGCTCCCTTCAGGCATCTGCTTAAACCTGTTTGTAATAAAATCTTGCAACTCGGAGAGAAACAAGATTGGGTCGGCTATATTGTCTTCGCCCCAACATGTGTCAGTACCTTTGTGGCATGTAGGTCCCAATGGGTTGGCTTTGACTAACAGTGTGTCGCAATCGCAATCGAGTTGCATGCTTACCAGCTCAAGGAAGTTGCCAGAAGTCTCTCCTTTTGTCCACAAGCATTGGCGGGAACGGCTCCAGAATGTTACCTTCCCAGTGTTGATGGTCTTCTCATATGCTTCGTTGTTCATAAAGCCAAGCATAAGCACTTTACGAGTCGTTGCATCTTGTATTATGGCAGGAACCAGTCCGCCCATCTTGTCGAAGTCAATATTTGTCATTGTTTACAATCTCACGTTTATATGTTGACCATTAAGATATTGTTTAAGTTCAGGTATGCATATTTCTCCAAAATGAAAAACACTTGCAGCCAGAGCAGCATCAGCTTTTCCTCTCTTAAACACATCACTAAAATGCTCTGGTCTTCCAGCGCCACCACTGGCAATTATTGGAATCGAAAGTATCTCAGAGAGATGTGAAAGTGCATTAATGGCAAAACCATCTTTAACCCCATCATGGTTCATGCTGGTGAAAAGTATTTCTCCTGCCCCTCTATATTCTACTTCACGTGCCCAGTCATACAGGGTAATAGATGTACGTTCTCTACCTCCTTTGATATAACAATTCCATTGGCCTTCTTCATATTTTGCGTCGATTGCACAAACGCATACTTGAGAACCGAACTTTCCAGTAATGTCATTGATGAGTTGGGGATTTTTAATTGCTGCAGAATTAACACTCACCTTATCAGCACCGGCATAGAGCAAGCGTTCAACATCATCAATGGTATTGATGCCTCCTCCTACAGTGAAAGGAATATTGATTTCTGATGCTACCCGAGTTACCATTTCTGTGAAAGTGTTACGTCCTTCTGCACTGGCGGTTATGTCCAAAAATACCAATTCGTCCGCCCCCGCCAGGCTATAAGACTTGCCCAGTTCAACTGGATCGCCAGCATCGCGCAGGTTAACGAAATTTGTACCTTTGACAGTCTTGCCATCTTTTACATCAAGGCATGGTATGATACGCTTTGTGATACCCTTTGGAATAAACAGACTATGAGTGTCTATACGCCCTTCATAAAAAGCTTTTCCGAATACCACGGAAGGAATGCCCGCTTTGGCAAGGTTATGGATGTCTGCAGTCGACGAAACACCACCGCTGGCTATAAGGTGCAGGGTGGGATGGCGTTTCATGATATCTGCATATAGCTCGATGGCAGGTCCGGAAAGGGTTCCATCTTTGCTGATATCCGTACACAACACTTGTGTTACACCTTGGTTGATGTATTGTTCCAAGAAAGCAAAGAGGTCTATCTCTGAGTCTTGTTTCCAACCGTTGACAGATATTTTTCCATAACGTACGTCTGCGCCGAGGATTATTCTATGTGCTCCGTAATGGTTGAGCCACTCAACAAAAAGCTCAGGCTGGGTAACGGCTACACTGCCAATGGTTACCATAGAAGCACCAGCTGCAAAAGCCTTTTCTATATCCTCCTGCGTTTTTATCCCTCCGCCAAAATCTACTTTTAATCGAGTCTGGCTTGTGATATCTTTGAGCACGTGTTCATTGACAATGTGGTGTGACTTCGCTCCATCCAGGTCTACGACATGAAGACGCTTAAATCCGAGACTTTCAATATGTTTCGCCACATCAGTTGGATTTTTGCTATATACGGTTTGAGCATCGTAATCACCACAAGTGAGTCTTACGCATTGACCATTGATAATGTCTATGGCAGGTATAAGTTCTATCATAGGTTCAAGAAATTATTAAGAATGATTTCACCTGTTTTCCCACTCTTTTCCGGGTGGAATTGAGTGGCATAGAAATTGTCTTTGCAAAGGCATGCGCTAAATGGAAGTATATGATATGCCTCTGCCGTAGTCCATTTACATGTTGGCACGTAATAGCTATGTACGAAATATGCATAAGATTGTTCGCCGAGACCTTTGAGCAGAGGGTTGTCGCTAACAATATTAAGTTGATTCCAACCCATTGCAGGAACTTTGTCTTCTTTATTTTCAGGGTGGAACCTCTCTACATCAATAGGAAATATGCCCAAGCAATCTACGTCACCTTCAGCCGAACGGCGACACATAAGCTGCTGGCCTATACATATCCCCAAAACTGGCTGGGTAAGATGGACAAGAACTTCGTCCAGGCGATGTGCTCGGAGATAGGACATCGTAACACTTGCTTTTCCCTGTCCTGGGAAAAGAACTTTGTCGGCAGATGCTAATTCTTCAACGTCATCTGTGAGTATAGGGTTAACACCTAATCGTTTCAGTGCGTTTTCTACAGAGAATATGTTGCCGGCGTTATATTTAACTATCGCAATTTTCAATATCGTTACACTTTAGCAATTTCTGCAAGTGCAAAGATACAATTTTCTTTTGAAATATGGGAGGTTTAGTTATATTTTTTACGCATCATCGCCATCAGGAGTCTTGAGAATGATACTTGTGGCTCCAATGGTGAAAAGTGTACCGTTCTGTATGACTCGACGTTCGCGGTCGCCAAGGATTACGTTGTCAACAAATGTGCCCGTATAACTTGGTCCATCACGGAGTATATATTTTAATGCTCCATTTTTGTCACGTTGTACAGTAATAATACAATGGTGCATATCTATGCTCGGGTCGACAGTTTCAATAGGACAGTTTATGTCAGACCCTTTTATGTATCTGCCTATTATGTTTTCTCCCATATGGAGAGGGATAATCTGCTTATAATGGAAAATATTCTCGATTACCACAATCGAACCGAAGGTGGTATCCTCTACCTCTTCTTCGGGATTCTCATCACGTTGAAGTCGTCGTAATTTGGAAACTCCCATACGTATTCCAAACTGTTTTCCACACCTGTCACATACAAAAACAAGTGATTGACCTTCTGTATATTTGGTTTCGTCAAATAGTATATATTGATCGCATTTTGGGCATCTTACTCTTTTCATCAGTCTTTCATTTTAGTTACCCAACAATCAGAGATGCCAGTATTCTTCTGGATGCGAATTGCCTCTAAAGAGGCTTCTCTTTCAGATAAAAAGCGACCTAAAACCACTTTGGTATAGTTTCCTTGCGTTGTCACTCGAGCCTCCATGAGTCCTTGCCTGTGTAGCTGCTCAACATATGTGTTCGCATTTTTAACTGTTACACGGCTACATAATACAATAGTATAATAAGGACTGTGGCTAATTGTGTCTGATGATTCTGCCATGTTGTTCTTAACGGCCTCAACGGAATCTTTATTCTCGACGTCTAACTTTAGTTGAGCCTTTTCTATATTCTCGCATCGTGGCATAATTCTTAGGAGCATATCAGTATTGATACGTGCTTCGTTAGAATTCAAATCAGAATTATTTATAGGTGATGAGATAAAGAAAAATGCGATGATGGTTATGCATGCTACGGCAATATTGCGCAAGGTGCTCAATTTGATGGTACGCTCCTGTTCCTCTTCTTTTTCGTCGCCAACCGGGGCGAGGGCAGCATCTTCCAGAGCATGCTGGTGGTGTTCGTCGCTATCCATCAAAATGTCAAATGGGCTTACCTCTTTATCGGGTTTGTCAATAGCTGCCGGAATGGTTTGGACAGATGAAGATGCTGTCGGCTTCATTATGAATGAACTTAACCCATACAATTCAGGAGTAAGAATTCCTGCTTCACATGGCTCAAATTCATATTTTCCATACTCGTTCAGGCGAATAATACCTAAATCATATAGCTCGTAACTGCCATTACACTCAATATGCTGACGCAGTTCTCTTACCTCGTCCTCTATACGGCGCAAGGCTTCTGGATAACTGATGTCGTATGCTTCGATGTATGATTGAGCCAACAAAGAATCATTCAGCGTCAACTGAGGGTTGAAGCCAATAGTGCGCTGCGGTGGCAAGAAGAGATTTTCCTGTTCGTCGTAACGTGCATCTACATGATGAGCCATGAAGCCCCCAAAACCAGGGACTATCACACAGTCGTTGCTCAAAAGTAGGATTTCAATATGTCTTTCGAGTTCAATCATTATTTGCAAAGTTACGGATAATTGACCGATATACCAAATAAATATTATTAATTATTTCAACATTTTTTTAGTGTCT
>OLSQ01003062.1_pt1 | contig 11385 bp, 7 predicted proteins | sample 1672561 | NCBI WGS metagenome assembly OLSQ01 (sample SAMEA3136699, study PRJEB25190) | human gut metagenome | biome: human gut; feature: human-associated habitat; material: faeces | place: Austria | collected 2013 | reverse complement strand
CCTGAGAGCAAACACCGTTCCGTTTCCGCCTCGCGGCGAAAACTGCACTATGTTAGCTCCTTCTTCCTTACCAATTCTTCCCTGTGGGAAACGGGTTCGGATTATTTGTTTTATCCTCTAAGCGCACAACCGAAACCAGGCGCGGCAGTCCGCGCCCGTGAATGCCGTAAGGTTTTTTTCCGCACCATGCAGCGGTGTTTTTTTCACACAACTGCGCTTTTGGAGATAGAAGGCGGGCAGACACTGCTTGTGCCTGCCCGCCTGTATGGATTTTGAAATATCGCTTACGGCTTGGTGAAAATGGCGCTCACGTCGGTCTTTTTTTCGCCGAGCGTGAACGTGACGGCCTTGCTGTCATGCGTGAGCCGGTAGGCTTCGCCGCTCTCGCCCTTGCCCAGCAGATCGGAGAGCAGGAACGCGGACGCTGCGCCCTTGGTGACAAAGACGATCTTTTCCACGCCCTGCGCCTTGAGAGTGCGGATACCGCTGAGTCTGCCCGTGAGAATGGCGAGGTCCTCGTCAACGGTGACGGTCAGCACGCTGCCCTTTTGCTCGGCCGTGTAGGCAATGTCCTTGCCGTCCTTGGCGGTCACGCGGTAGAGGGGGGCATCCATGCCACGCTCCGCCTCAGGCTGCTCAGGCTCGATGGGCTCGACCGGCTTCTCCTGCGGGGGAAGGGTGCCGACCGTGGTTTTTTCCGGCTTATCCTTTTCCATGTCCGCGCCGGGGGCGTAATACTCTATGCTTCCGTTCGTCGTCAGGCCGGAGGTGTCCGGCACGACCTCTGCGCCGGTTACCGGGATTGCGCGTTCGTCGCAACTGCCGCCGTTGCCTATGCCTGCGCCCGCTCCGTAGTAGTCACCAACGCCGCCCTGCACCTTCAGCTTCGCAGCGCCCGAAACAGTGATGTCGCTGCCATCTCCTCCTCCTCCGCCGCCGATGCCCGCGCCGCAGCCGTTGCTTGTGGCATTGACCTCGCCGCCGGTGATGACGATGTTATTGCCGTTGCCCTTGAAGCCGCCGCCGATGCCTGCGCCGTCGGAGCCGCCGGTGGCGGTCAGCTTGCCGTTCTCGTCCTGGTCCGCGATGGTCAGGCCGCCGCCGTTGTTCTTTTCAAGACCGGCATGTCGATAGCCGCTCTTGAGCGTGTTTTCGCCGTCCAGCTCGATGCTGACATTGCCCTCGCCGTTTGTGGAAACGGCGGCCTTGCCCTTATCGCGCACGTCGATGTTCACACCGGAGAGGGTGACGCTTGCGGTCTGACCGCTATCCGCGTTGATGGTGACGTTGTTTTCCTTAGAGGTTCCCGTAATGACGGGCGCGCTGTCCGGTACAGCGGCTCCGTCTCCCTGCGTGACCGTCTGCCCGCCGCTCCCCGCATTTACCGTGATGTTGCCCTTGCCGATGTCCCACACCGCCGCGTGCGCCGACACGGGCAGACTGGCGAGAAGCAGCAGCGCAAGGAGCGTTGATACGATTTTCTTTCCCTTCATGTGCAAAAGCCTCCTTCTTTGTTCTGGTTGATCGCCTCGATTCATTTTAGTGCTTAAACACAGTAATTTTACCAGACAATGCGGAGATTTTCAAGAGCTTGTTCGGACAAAGACCTGCTTTTGTGCATCACAAAAATAAGGCTACAAAAAAGCTTCGTGATTTTTATAACCACGAAGCTTCTTTAATTTGATGTATCAGTCGGTAAGGTCGCTCATGGCGGACAGGCGCTTCTCCTCCATCTTGATCTCCCAATGGATGAGGATGCTCATAGCCGCGTTGAGGAAAATGATCGCACCGAGCACGAGAAGTTCGCTCCACTCACGTACGATCACCGTGCGCAGCACCTCGCCGCCGAGCTTGAAGCACAGCGCGAGCGCAATGCCCTGCGCCATGGAGAGCCGTGCATGCGGCTGATTTCTACAAAGTCGGACAACGCTCTTCACACCGGAAAACAGGAGAATGACCGCTCCCGTTCCCTCCAGAAGAATGATCCCGAACTGCACAAGGTACTTTAATACACTTTCCGCCCAATGAAGTAATTCCACTCTCATTTCACCTTTCTGCTTTACAAAATACGTCTCCCCGGCGGATTGTGCGGACGTACCGCCGGAGAGAATACATATAAAGCATACAGGGAAATCAAGAATTCGTCAAGAACTTGTTAAGTCTTTTTTCTTCTTTTTCGCACGATAATCAGGACGACCGCCGCGGCGGCTGCAGCGCCGCCCGCAATGCCGCCAATGATCCAGCCGGTACGGGAGGTTTCCTGCGCAAGGTACACGATCGATGCGCCGTTGTCCAGCCGGAAAACAATATAGCTGCCGTCTCGGGTGAACAAAAGCGGCGTGAGCGTGCCTTCCGAGAGTGTATAGAGACTCCCGGCCGCCGAGGTAAGCATGCGCACGGTGAGGGGCTCGGAATAGCCGGAAACGCGCACCGTGTATGCCGCAAGAATGGACGCCGCATCGATGCCGAGCGTTTCCGCATCCGGCACAAAGGGCACAGCAAGAAGCGTCTGCCCGTCGCGGAAAGTGCCCTCCGCAAGGAACAGAGGCTCGTCCTCGCCGGTCGAGATCGTTGTGACCGGCCGGATATACTCCCCCTCGACGGTCCGGCTGTAGTATACGGCCTCGTTGGGATCGAAGTCGTTCCACTGCCAGTACATTCCGTCCTCGTCCGCGACCGAGGGGACCGAGGCGATCCTGCCGCCGAACGGCACTTCGACCGTCTCCACCGTCACGCCGTCCTTTACAAACGTCACACCGATGCTGCGGAAAAAGTCCGGCGTGTCCGGAAGAGCCGCAAAATCCTCATAGTCCATATAGTCCGACTGACCGGTGAAGCTGAAGCCGTCCACACCGCCGACCGTGGAGTCGGAATAGAGATTTTCGGCGATCGTACCGTCGGCATAGCCCGCCACGGAGCCGCAGAGCTCCGCACGATTCTCAAAGTGCGGCATGACGCTGCACGAGGAGATGTCCTTGCCGAGCCCGGCAATGCCGCCGACATACCGTTTGCCCGAGAGATTGACGCGTGCGCGGCAATTCCTCACGGCGGCAGAGCTGTGTCCGACGATGCCTCCGGCATACTCCTCCGCCGTTGTCACCTCGCCGAGCGCGGAGCAGCCGACCGCGAGACCGTAATCCATTCGTCCGGCGATACCGCCGGCGTAGGACTTGGAGGCCGCGACGGAAGCGCTGTTTTCGCAGGACGAAATGCGCGCAAAAATCTCATATTTCCCGCTGCCGATCAGCGTGGAGGAAATGTTGAGCTGATCCTCTCGGTCAAAGGAGATATCGAGCGACACGTTTCCCGCGATGCCGCCGACATTCGTATCGGCAGTGATGGACGCCGTATTGGCGCACTGCGCGATGAGGCAGAGCGCTTCATCGTCATCGTCGGTGTCGGAAATGTCCTCAAGCTGAACCGAGGCATTGCCGAGACTGTACGCCATGCTCATGATCGCCGAAGAGACGTTCATGAGCTGGGAGAGGACGTTCTGCATATCCTCGATCACGGCGTCGCTCGTAAAGACGTCCGTCATCTGGCCGAGAAGACGTACGATCTGCTGAAGATTATCGGAGAGATCGTCCATCGAGCCGCTGCCCGGATCGATCCATCCGCCGGTGGTGTCATCGCCGGTGCCGGCGTCTCCGTTGTCGCTCCCCCCGCCGGTATCTCCGGTATCGCTGCCGCCGTCGCCGCCGGGTGTCGGCCATGGAATGTCGGGATACATTCCGCCGATGATATCGCTGCAGTTTCCGAGCAGATTAAGGATCTGCTGCATCAGCGCACGGGCTTCGGCCTGTGAATCGCCGAAATCGCCGAGCGTCGTGCGCAGCAGACTCTCCAGCCGGTAAAGCTGGGACTGCACTTCGCCGAGACCTGTGCCGGTAACGTTCCACGAGGTATACGGCTCCACCTGTCCGACGATGCCGCCGACATCCTTGCGTGCGGTGACCTCTCCGGCGTTTGTGCAGCCAAGAACGCGGCCGCTCTGGCGTCCGGCAATGCCGCCGACGTTATAACCCGTGTGGGGGTATCCCACGTCGCCGTAGTTGTCGCAGTACTTGATAACGGAGGTATTCAGCCCGGCGATACCGCCGAGATCCGTGATATCAATGACGGTTTCCTCGTTCAGGGTAAGCGTGGAAATATCAAACGATTTTTTCTGGTCGGGCTTCTCGACCGCGATATAATCCGTATTAACGCTCATGCGGTTTTCGCACTCGCTGAGCACGCCGCGGTTCTCGCCCGCAATGCCGCCGGCACGGTGGTAAGCTGAAATGGAGCCGGAAGTTTTACACTCGCTCACGAGAGCGCCCTCTTGGTTCAGCCCGACGATGCCGCCCGCCGCGGCCTGCGCGAGAATATCCCCGTCAAAGCGGCAATTTTCGATCGCTCCGTAGTTCACCCCGGCGATACCGCCGATGTTTTCGCCGTTTCCGGTTGCGTGGAGGGTGCCGGAGACCGTGAGATTTTTTACGACGCCGGTTTTCAGCACCATACGGAAAAGCCCCTGTGTTGAGGCGTCGCCATCAAGGGATATGCCGAGTATGCTGTGGCCGCGGCCGTCAAACGTTCCGGACAGCAGCGGGATGGGCGAAAAATCGCAGCCTGTGAGACTGATGTCGCGCGCGAGCACGATCGTCTTCCCTTCCGACCATGCGTCCGACGTGCACAACGCGGAAAGCTCCGCGAGATCCTCGGCAGAGGATATCTCAACGGTATCCGGGTCGGCGGCGAGCGCCGCGCCGGACACGGAAAGAAGCAGCACCGCGCTCAGCAGCGCTGCGATCCATCGTTTCATTCCACGGCACCTCCCGTCGTCGTTTTTTTCCGAAATGTTGTTTTTTCAATGACCTTGTCGAGCAGCACGATGAGCTGCGGCAGAACGCTCAAAACGAGGATGACCGATATAAGCGCGCCGCGGCCAACGGCGAGACCGATGTGGCCGATGTATACGTCCGACACGCGGTATGCGATCAGAATGCCTGCAACGGTCATGATGGTGCCGGAGGTCATAACGGTCGGAAAGCTCTCGTTGACCGCCTGCGCCATCGCCTCCTGCGGCGTATGGAGCTTTTTGAGATCCAGATACCGGCTCATGATAACAATGGCATAGTCGATCGTCGCACCCATCTGAATGGCGGAGACGATCATATTCGTGACGAATGACGCGCGGGTATGTGTCAGGTACGGAAACGTAAAGTTGATCCAGATACTGCCCTGAATGACGAACACGAGGAGCGCCGCGCCCACCACGGAGCGGAAGGTGAAAATCAGGATGATGAAAACAAAGGCGATGGTGAGCAGATTGATGAGCAGCGAATCGCCGTTGAAGGTGTCCGCCAGCTCCTTGGCGCTCGTCACGTCGCCGATGACGAGGCACGCTCCTTCTCCGTAGCGTCCGTCGGCCAGCGAGCGCAGTGCGTTTACGAGCGCGACGCTCTCGTCACCCTCGATGGGTACGTCCGCCGTGATGACCATACGGTCCCAGTTTTCGCCGCGAAGCTGCGCTTCGCCGCGTTCCAGCTCGCCGCGGAGGCTGTCCAGCGTCTCCTGCGAATCGGCGTCGAGTGTCACGATGCCCTGATCGATCTTTTCAAAGAGGAAAAGAAACATATCGATGAGCGGCACGGAATAGGTCTCGGCATTGCCGAAGATCGGCTGATACTGCCCGTTCTCCACGCCGTAGGCGGCATAGAGCATTCCCGCTTCTTCAAAATCGATGTTCAGCAGCATGGAGAACATGCGCGGCGTATAGGAATCCGTCAACACTTTCCCGTCCTCGATCTCGATATTCGCAAGCCCGGTGACGGTCTTCACATTGTCGAGCTCCGCGGCGTCGCGCAGGAACTGCTTTTCCGCTTCGTAGTTTCCGCTCGGAACGAGCACGGCGATGGTCGTGTCGTTCGCAAAGGTGCCGGTGATCTTCCGCGCCGCCGCGCGGCTCTCAGAGTATTTGAGTTCGTCGATGCCCGCGTCGTTGAACGCATATTCCGTACGGCTCGAGCACCAGATGGCAAGCGGAAGGATAATAACAAACACCGCGACAAAGCCGAAGCGTGTTTTCATGAGGAACCGTCCCCAGCCTGTGATATCCGGCACATGGGACTTGTGCGTCGTTCTGCGCAGCGGGCGGAAAAAGGAAGCGATCAGTCCCGGCATCAGAAGAAATACCGTGATAAGGCTGCAAAGTATGCCCTTGGAGAGCACCAGACCGAGGTCATAGCCCAGCCGGAACTGCATGAGCATCAGCGCAACAAGACCGGAGATCGTCGTAAGGCTCGAGGAGGAAATTTCAACGATGGATTTGGAAAGCGCTTCGATCAGCGCCTCGCGTTCCGTCGGGAAGCGGTCGATCTCGTCCTGATAGCGATGGGAGAAAATGATGGCATAGTCGATGGCGAGCGCGAGCTGCAAAATAACGGCAATGGAATTGGTGATGGAGGATATCTCGCCCAGCCAGAAGTTTGTGCCCATATTGAGCAGCGCCGCGACAGAAAAGACGATAAGAAAAATGACGACCTCGAAATAGCTGCGTGACGTAAAGAGCAGCACCGCCATGATGACCACCGCCGCCAGCGCCACGACACCGACCATCTGCTGCGCGATCTCCCCAAGGAGGTCCGCGCCGATGTCCGAGGAGGTATATGTATCAAAGCCTGCTGTGAGCGAACGAATCTCATTCATCGCCGCAATGACGTTTTCATCATCGCTTGTGCCGTCAAAGGAGATCGTGAGCAGCGCTGCGGAATCCACAAAATGCGCCGGAGAATTATCAAACGTCACGCCGGTCACATGCTCGAGCGTCTCGATCTTCTCCGCAGCGGCACTCGCGCGCTCATAGGTCGTATTGGCAAGCATAACGTTGGCGCTTGCATACGTCGTGAACTCGTTCTCCATGATCGTGAGACCGCGGCGGGTATCGGTATCCGGCGGAAGAAACGAGGTTATATCGTTATTCACATGCACGCGGCTGATGGAAAGCGCGCAGTAAACGCACGCGGCCAGAAACGCGATCATGATGATCACGCGCTTATCCACGATCTGCCGTGATATTTTTTTCAGAATGTTGTTCTCCAAAAGAGGTCCCCCATGCTCGGTTAAAGTCGCTTTCAGATTATCCGACTTTGCGGAAAAAAGCAATATTTTCGAATAATACTATACAAAACAATTATAAGAAAAATATGAGAAGAGTCTTAAAGTTTTAAAATAAGCAGCAGGACAAACTGCGCCTGAAGCAAAGACGGCAAGCCTCCGCATGAGTTCTCATGCGGAGGTTATGCATCGTTATCGCTTCGTCTTTTGGCAGATATACAGCAGATGGTTGGACCCGCCCAAAAGCTCCCGCTTTTCGGCAAACGCAAGATGCCACTTAACAAACGCGTCAAAATTCTCGTCCGAAATAAAGAAATCCGGACGTTTCTCCAGCGCCTCCAGCGGACCGTCCATGGCAGCGGTTGTGACGCGCTCTACCGGTTTTTCATCGAACAGACGCTCAAACTCGCATACATCGTAACCGGTGAACAGCTGTTCCTGAAAGTGCCTTACCTTGAAATCCTTCGTGAAGTTTTCTTCCTGATAAGGCGCCCAGCTGCTGTAGAGGGCATTGGAGTACATAAGGGCGTATATCGAAAGAAACGCGAAATGGAGCGTGCCGCCCGGCTTCGTGACCCGGATCGCCTCGTCAATTGCCCGGTTCACGTCTTCCGGAGCAAACAGATGATACATGGGGCCGAGAACAAGGGTCATATCAAAGGAGTCATCGTCAAACAGACAAAGGTCCGTAGCATCGCCTTGATAGGAACGAATCAAATCAAGCCCGCAGCTATTTTCTCTAAGAGCGGCAAGGTTGCTTTCAACAAATTCCACCGCGGTCACATCGACACCTTCTTTAGCCAACGCAATGGAATACCGACCAGTCCCCGCGCCGACCTCCAAAACCCTGGCTCCGGGGTTCAAAAAGCGGTGGATGTAGGCCATCGTGATCGCGTACTCAAGCTGACCGTGCCTGCTTTTCTCCAGCCGGCCGTTCTCGTCGCTCCGGTCGTAGAACTCGGTTATCATTTCTTTTCTCGTGCTCATACTTTTCTCTCCATGAAAAGGGGCTGCTGTTATGTTTCAGCGGATCATCTCTTCAAACTCATCCTCCGTGATGACGGGGATGCCGAGCGTACGCGCCTTGTCCAGCTTGCTCCCGGCGGCCTCCCCCGCGAGGACGTACGACGTCTTTTTGGAGACCGAGGATGACGCCTTGCCGCCAAAGGATTCAACGATGGCGCTCGCCTCGTCGCGCGTATACTTCGTGAGCGTGCCGGTAAGAACGAACGTTTTGCCAAGAAAGCGGTTGTCGCGGCGCTCCTCGCGGCTGAGCATGTTGACGCCTGCCTCGCGCAGCATGCGGATCTGATGCTGCGTCTGCGGGTTCTGCGCCCAGGAGACAACGCTCTCGGCGGTGATGGGGCCGATATCGTCCACGGCAGTCAGCTCCAGCGGCGGGGCATTTTCGATGGCGTCCATAGAGCCGAACGTGCGCGCAAGCACCTTGGCCGCCTTCTGCCCCACCTGCCGGATACCGAACGCGCACAGAAGGCGGGAAAGATCCTGCTGCTTGCTCTTTTCGATCTCGTTTATGAGGTTTTCCGCGGACTTTTTTCCCATGCGGTCGAGCGTCGCAACGGTCTGTGCGTCGAGCCGGTAGAGATCTGCCGGAGTTTTCACCATACCGCTATTCACCAGCGCCTCGGCAAGCGAGAAGCCGAGCCCTTCAATGTCCATTGCCTCGCGGGAAGCGAAATGGACGAGATTGCGGAGCCTCTGCGCCGGACATTCCACGCCCGTACAGCGCACCGCTGCGCCGTCCGGGTCGCGCTCCACCGGCGAGCCGCACTCCGGGCAGGTATCCGGCAGGCGGAACGGTACGGTTCCCTCCGGCCGCTTCGTGAGATCGACGCGGAGGACTTCCGGAATGATCTCCCCTGCCTTTCGCACGATGACCGTATCGCCGATGCGTACGTCGAGCTTATCGATAAAATCCTGATTGTGGAGCGTCGCCGCCGTTACGGTCGTACCGGCAAGACGCACCGGCTCCACAATGGCTTTCGGCGTCAAAACGCCGGTCCGGCCGACCTGCACGACAATGTCGCGCACCACAGAGGGCTTCTCCTCCGGCGGGTATTTATACGCCACCGCCCAGCGCGGCGCCTTGGCGGTGCTGCCGAGAATTTCGCGCTGCGCAAGGTCGTTGATCTTGATGACAGCGCCGTCAATATCAAAGGGATAGCTCTCGCGCGTATCGCCGATGCGCCGAACCTCCTCGCAGCATTCCTCCACGGTGCGGAACACCTTATGCGGCACCGTATAAAATCCGAGCTTTTCCAGCATGTCCAGCGATTCCGCATGTGTTTTCGGCTGTTGGCCGGAGGTGAGCTGGACATTGAAAACGATGATGTCGAGCTGGCGCTCCTTCGTCACTTTCGGGTCCAGCTGACGCATGGACCCAGCCGCGGCGTTGCGCGGATTGGCGAGGAGCGTTTCGCCCTCGATCTCGCGGCGGCGGTTATGCTCAAGAAAGACCTCCCGAGCCATATATACCTCGCCCCGGACGATCAGCCGCTCGGGCGCGTTTTCCAGCTTGAGCGGTATATTGCGCAGGACGCGAAGATTCTCCGTTACGTCCTCGCCCGTAACGCCGTCGCCGCGCGTTGCGCCCTGATAGAAGACGCCGTTTCGGTATTCCAGCGCCATAGAAAGACCGTCGATTTTCGGCTCGACCGTATAGAGCGGCTCACCGCCGAGCGTTTCGTTCGTCTTGCGGATGAAGTCGGTCAGCTCCTCATAGGAAAAAACGTCGCTGAGCGACTCAAGCGGAACGGCATGGTGCACGGGCGAGAATTTCTCCGAACGGTGACCGCCGACGTGCTGCGTCGGCGAGTCCGGCGTAACGGTCTCCGGGTGTTCCGCTTCCAGATTTTCCAGACGGCGCATCATCGCGTCATACTCAAAGTCCGAAATCGTGGGGGCATCCTTGTCGTAATAGGCTATGCTGTGGCGGCGCAGCTCTTCGCGGAGCTCGGCGATCTCCTGTAAATAGTCCATCATGTCTCTCCCGTATAGAAATAGGTTTGCGGAACACGTCCGACGATGATCGTTTCGGCAACCAGCACTTCCGTGACGATCTGCGTAGAGCGGATCTCCCACGGCAGCAGGACGTCCGCATCAACACAAACCTCCAAAAGAAGCTGGTGTTTCGTCTGGTTGATGCCGGCATCCGTCAGCACATTGCGGAAATCCACCCGTGAAGATGTGAGCATCGTGATCTTGACCGGTACGGTCGGCCCGCGGCCAAGGAAAAAGCTGATGCCAAGCAGGTTCCCGAAGGGGATTGAAAGATCAAGATCTCCCCGGTCGGAAGCCTCCACGATGGCGTTGAGAAGCTCGGCGGAGAGGATATTCACCCGCGACGTATCGGTTACAATAGCGCTGATCTGCCCGTCGCCGTCCTTTTCAAAGGATACGAATTTTCCGCCGTCCGGCCCAAGCAGGCGCATTTCGTTCTCCACAATGTTGCTCACGGTCTGCGTGATGAGATCCGATGCGTTGGATACCGCCATAGCGCCGGTAAGCGTCCGAAAATAGCGCACGGCGGGGATCAGAAACGCGATCAGTGCGCCGGTGAACGCAAGGAGCAGCAGCACGGTCGTCTGCTGCGGTGTGATTTTTCGCGGAAACGGCATACGGGAACACCCCCTTATGCCCAAAAGTATATGCGTCAGGCAAGCATTTCAGACAAGGCGCTCAGCACGCCGAGCTTGCCGGATTCAAACGTAAGCCCGCCCTGCAAAAAGCCGAGATACGGCTCGCGCACCGGGCCGTCGCAGGAAAGCTCGAGCGACGCGCCCTGAATGAACGTTCCCGCCGCCATGACGACCGGGCTTTCATACCCCGGCATCGGCGCCGGGACGGGCAGGGCGAAGCTGTCCACAGGCGAGCCCTTCTGGATACCCTGACAGAATTTCACAAGGTTGTCCGCCGTTTTCAGGCGGATGGTCTGAATGATGTCCGACCGCTTTTCATCGGATGCCGGGAAGCTCTCAAAGCCGAGCTCTTCAAGCATTCCGGCGGCGAAGGCCATCGTTTTGAGCGCCTGTGACACGGTGTGCGGCGCAAAGAAGAAGCCTTGGAAGAGCGTCCGGTTCACGCCGAGCGAAGCGCCGCACTCGCTGCCAATGCCCGGAAGCGTCAGACGTTCCGCCGCCTGCTCCACGAGATCGGCGCGGCCGGCAACATACCCGCCCATGGGGGCGAGTCCACCGCCGGGGTTTTTGATGAGCGAACCGGCGATGAGATCGGCGCCGAGCGCCGTCGGCTCACATTCCTCGGTGA
>OLSQ01003060.1_pt1 | contig 11398 bp, 10 predicted proteins | sample 1672561 | NCBI WGS metagenome assembly OLSQ01 (sample SAMEA3136699, study PRJEB25190) | human gut metagenome | biome: human gut; feature: human-associated habitat; material: faeces | place: Austria | collected 2013 | reverse complement strand
GCCGCGGCAGCGTACGGTGAGCGGGTTGAGAATACCGTAATTTTTTATGCTCAGGCTCAGCTCCTCCAGCGCGCCGCTGTCAAACTGCTTTCTGGGCTGAACCGGGTTCGGATAAATGTCGCCGGTGCGCAGATAGACTATTCCTCCTCTGCGCGTACCGGGGCGCGTCCTTAGTGCTTGCATCACAAAACCTCCTCATTTTGTGCTTTGGTACTGCAAGCATACACTATATATAGCGAGAAATGACGCGAAATAGGTCTTCCGGGATATCGCTTTTGCATTATCCCGGAAGACCTTGTGATATCTATTCTTTTCTGTGCGCGTTGAGCAGGACTATCGCTGCGAGTATCAGTATGATACCTGCTGCCGCAGCAGGTGTAAGCGGCTCGCTGAAAACGACAATGCCGAGCACCGTTGCCACAAGCGGCTCGACCGTCGCCATGATCGCGGCCTTGCTCGCGGGTGTGTTCTTCAGCCCCAGCGTGTACAGCAGATACGGCGCGACCGCCGTCACCACTGCAATGCTGAGCACATCGAGCGCGAAGCTCAGCGGCGGAAGTGAAGAGGCGATGGAGAGCATTTCCGCCGGACGGCATATGAACCATGAGCCCGCCGCGGAAAACAGGAACGCATATGTCGTGACCGTCAGCGGCTCATATTTCCGAAGCGCGACGCTGCCGAGGATGCTGTACAGCCCGTAGCCTATGCCGGAGCACAGGCCGATTAGCAGCCCCAGTGGGGTAAGTCCGCCTCCGCCGAGTCCGGAGACGAGCACACAGCCGCCGAAGGCCAGAACCAGCGCCGCGGCGCGCCTGAGCGTGAGCCGCTCCTTGAAGAACAGCACCGACATCAGCGTCACCCATATCGGCGAAGTGTACAGCAGGATCGCCGCAATGGACAGCGGCAGCATTTCTATCGACTTGAAGTAGCACACCGTGAAGAACAGCACACTCCCGAGACCCAGCCCGAGAAACAGCGGGATATCCCGCGCGGCTATCTTAAAGCCCTTTCCGCCGCGAAGCGCGAGCGCGATGATGAAAATGACTGCCCCCGCCGTAAGGCGCATGGACGCGACCTGCATCGCGTCAAAGCCGAAAGAATAGAACCTGCGCACGAATATGCCCATCGTGCCCCATAGCGCCCCGGCCAGCAGGATAAGCAGCGCCGAGCGCGCGGAATTGTTTTTCATGTCGTTTACCTGCGCTTTCTTTTGTTCGGTAAACTCTACCATAAATATCTTTATATTTCAAGAAAAGCTTTGCCCGGGAAACAGGCTGCTGCAACTTTTAGTGCAGAACCAGGTTATGCAACCTTTTACAATTTTATTAAATAAGCTAAATATTGCTTGTAAGCTTGGTCGCCTTATGATAAAATACATTGGTAATTTGGATCATTGCGTCCACGCCCGCCAGTGTATATGTGCGTTTATTAAATAGAACTGCGAAGGTGTAACAGTGAAGAAAAGAATCAGCGAAACCGAAATAAACGATAGAATAGACATAGACGAGACCTACGACGAGGCTGCCGAGGCCGAAGCGCGCCGCGAGAAAAAACTCAAGCGCAGAAAGCGCCAGCGTGTCTGGGACAGGATAGCCGGTTTCATCATCATCTCCGGCATCATCATCGGCTGCGCCTGCCTTACGCTTGAGTATATAATCGTCAAAGGCCCGTCTCCCGCGCTGCGTGATATTTTCATCAGTACCATGGATGAGACGCGCCGCTTCAAGTTTATCCCGCAGATATTCCTCACCGCGGATGAGCTTAAAGAGATCCGGAGCGTTGAGGAGATGGATAAGGATATCACTACCGATACCTCGCTCATCACCATTCAGGCCGGTGAAGCTGCACAGACCGATGACGGCAAGGATGCTTACGGTCTTGTCGATGACGACGGGGACGGCATCATTTTCACCGACATCAAGGGCAACGGTTTTGTCGGCTACATGATAACCGTTCTTGATCCCTCGCGCGTTTTTGTCGGTATGCCCGACAGCTACGGCGGCGTTGGCCTCACGCTTCAGGAGCTTGTCAATAAGTATGGTGCCGAGGGCGGCATCAATGCCGGCGGATTCAAGGACGACGGCGGCGGCGGATTCGGCGGCATTCCCGAGGGCATCACCGTCATTAACGGCGAAATATATAACGGCGGAGACGGTTCGCTCAATGGTTTTGCCGGTTTTGATAAAGAGGGGATCCTCCACGTCGGGTACTTCGAGTACGATGATATTATTGCCACCGGGATCGTCAACGGCGTATCCTTTGGTCCTATCCTCATCTCCAACGGTGAGCCTACTCCCTCTGAGTATCTTACGAGCGGCGTCAATCCAAGAACAGCCATCGCACAGCGTGCCGACGGCGCGGTCATCATGCTCGTTATCGACGGGCGCCAGCTGCACAGCATAGGCGCAAAGTATCAGGACGTTATCGATATTCTTATGGACTACGGCGCAGTCAACGCCTGCAACATGGACGGCGGTTCTTCTACCGTCATGTACTACGAGGGGCAGTACGTAAACAGCTGCTCCGCGGAGAATGGCCAGCCGCGCCCGCTGCCCGATGCGTTCATGTTCAAGTGATGGCGAGGTGAGTTAGATGGCCAGAAGAAAGAAAAAGAACTCCCATGTGTATTGGATATGCATGGGTATATACGCGGTCGTCCTGATCGCAGCTGCGGCTTTCGGGCTTACCAAGGTGTGGAAATACGCTGAGGAATACGAGGCTGCGCAGCCCTCCGGTACGATGGATCAGTATGTCGCGGAGCTTAACGACAAGCTCTGGGGCGCCGGCATTGCGGACACTATCGCCGCTATGCCGCATGAGGTGCAGTCGGATGACGAGGTCGCCGAATATGTCAAGGATATGCTCAAGAACGGCGTTACCTATGCCAGAAAAGGCAGCTCCGATTCCGGCACGGTCGTGACCTACACGCTCAAATGCAACGGCAGTCCTTTCGGCGTTGTCAGCCTCATTGAGGATGAGAACTATAAGGATAAGGTTGAGTTCGGCATGCTGCCGTGGAAGCTGTATAAGGAGGAGTTTGACTTTACCGGTCTGTACAGCTCTGTTGAAGCGGTCGTCCCGAGAACTTTCTCCGTTTGGCTCAACGGTGTTGAGCTTGGCGATGAATATATCATTGAGGATAACATTCATTATGACGTCCTGAAGGACTACTATGACGAGTTTGAGGGACTGCCGACCAAGGTCAGATACAGATTTGACCACTGCATCGGCAAGCTCGAACCCGTCATCAAGGATGAGAACGGCAACGACTTTGTGATCGACCCGAATAAGGATGATTCACAGTTTATCAAGCCCTGCGACGAAAGCGAGCTTGCGCGTCTGAGCAAATTTGCGGTGGGCTTTGTTGACCGCTACCTGACCTACACCTCTGGTGCGGTCGATCCGAGCTACGGCTACCAGCGTCTTATGCCGTATCTGAAGCTTGGTGCCGACCTTGACACCCGTATGAAGGAGGCAATGGACGGCTTGAGTTGGGCACATACCGCCTCTGTCCGCGTCAACTCCACGGTTCTCAATAACGCCACCGCGATCGGCGACGGCTTCTATATCTGCGATATCACCGCCAATGCCACGACCTTTGTTCCCGGCAAGGGCGAGGTCGAGGATACCAGCAACATGAGGGTCATCGTTGTCGATACAAATGACGATATCAGAGCCATTTCTCTGGAACTTTACTAAGAAAGACAGGTGGATCCGTCCCTTGCGGATGAACGGATATGTCAGAAAAACTTGAATGTCTGAAGTGTATGGCGATCGTATTGCCGTCGCTTGATCCTAATGAAAAGTTCAAAGGCGTCGTCGAGGAGCTTATCGGAAGCGGCTTCGAGCATATCGTCATTGTCAACGACGGCAGCGATGCGGAGCATCTGCACTGGTTCGAGGAGGCTGCCGCGCATGAGCAGTGTACTGTACTGACACATGAGGTCAACCGCGGAAAGGGGCGCGGCCTGAAAGACGGCTTTGCCTATGTCGCGGAAAAGCTGCCGGAAGTCAAGGGCGTCATCACCATCGACGGCGACGGTCAGCACCTCACGCGGGATATCATTGCCTGCGGTGAAAAAATGCTTGAAAATCCGGATAAGGTAGTGCTCGGCTGCCGTGATTTTAACCAGCCGGGCATCCCGCCGAGGAGCGTTGCCGGGAACAAAACGACCGCGCGTCTGTTCCGTCTGTGCTACGGCATAAAGCTTTCGGACACGCAGACCGGCTTGCGTGCCATCCCTGCAAAGTATCTCAAGCGCTTCTGCGAAATTTCCGGAGAGCGCTTTGAATATGAGACGAATATGCTTCTCAACATGAAGCGCATGGGCATCGGCTTCATCGAGCAGCCGATCACCACGGTCTACGACCCGGAGGATTACAGCTCCCACTATAACGCCGTCAAGGATTCGTGGCGCATCTTCAAGGTCATGTTCAAGTTCCTGCTCAGCTCCATGGGCTCGACACTTATTGACCTCGGTGTGTTCTATCTGGTGATGAAGCTTTTCGGCGCGGGACTTGGCGCATACCGCGAGCTTGTCTCGACTGCAGTTGCGCGCGCCTGCTCGTCGTTTGCGAACTTCAGCGCCAATAACGCCGTTGTGTTCGAGAACAGAAAGCATTATAAGCGCGCCCTCGTGCGGTATTATTGCCTCTGCATACCGCAGATGCTCGTTTCGGCAGGTCTTGTGACGCTTATAAACCACCTGCTTGCAAACAGCGTGCCTATACTTGCCACGCTTGTCAAGTTCGCTGTCGATACCTGCCTTTTCTTCATCAGCTACGGTATCCAGCGCGAGTGGGTGTTCACTCAGAAGGATTGATACATACACAAAAACCGGACTCGGAAATTTCCGAGTCCGGTTTTTGTGTATACAGCGTTATTCTGCCTTGGCATGATCGCGCGTATTTTCAACAAACGCGAAGCAGAGCAGCGCGCCCGCGAGACACACGGCCGAGCCGATGAGCAGGGTAGTGCGCACGGAGAGACTGTCGAACATCATCCCGCCGAATAGCCCCGCAAAGATCGAGCCAAGCGTCGTCATGCTGTAAGAGAGCGACTGTCCCTTTGCCGAGTCTTCCGGTCGTATCGTCAGGCTGACGTACTGCACGAGCGCCGGAGTTATAAGCGCAAAAGAGCCTGCCTGCAATATCTGCGCTGCGTACAGTCCCGGTATGCCCGGCGAGAGCGCGATGGCCAGAGCGCGCAGCACGAACATCATGGCCGCAAAGCGTATCGTTGACGAGCATCTGATACGCCGCGTGATCCTTTCATACATCAGCATGACCGGGATCTCCAGCAGCGCCATCACGCCGTTGATGCTGCCCATGTCGGAGGAGTCGCCCCCGACGTTGCGCACGATGTTTATCATAAAGTTCGTTATCAGGTTATGCGTGAAGAACAGCACTGCCACGCCCAGCAGCATCATGCAGAAGCGGACGTTTGACCGCATGAATTCCCAAAGTCCCTTGCCGCCGGCCTTTTCGTCCGAGCCGGATCTGGCGGAAGGCTTTCCGAGCCGGACGAATTCAAGGCTGATGCGCAGCAGTATTGCCGCCTGACACGCGAGAATGACCAGCGCCGCGACCGTCAGCACTCCCGTGCCGAGCTTTGCGATGCGCGCACCGACGAACATGGATGTGAGCGCATAGGCGAGCGAGCCCATTCCGCGCGCTGCACCGTAGTTCACATCTCCGCCCCAGCTGCCCATGAGAAAGCACAGCTGAGTCTGTATCGGATTTGCAATTATCGTGGTCGTGAGGTACACGCAGTACATAACTGACACCGCGACGCTCTTGCCCGGCACCAGCAGGAAGCCGATGAGCACCAGAAGCTGCACCGCGATTATGACCCAGAGGGAAGCAAAAAGCGCGCCTTCCTTTGACCTGTCGAGCTTCGAGGCAAGCGACGGGGATATGATGAACGCCGCAATGCTGCCGAGCGAGATAATAAGCCCGAGCTCGGAGTTGCTGTATCCGCGCCCTTGGAGAAAAACGGCGGCATAAGCCGAGCATACGCAGAAGCCCATCCAGAAAAAGGCCTGAACAAAGGAGTACTCAATGTTGAGTGCGGTCGATTTCTTTCTCATTTCAAAACCCTTTCAATAAGAGTAACGGTACTGCGACCGAAAGAAAATTATATCACCGTCGGAGCCGGCTTGCAATAAAGAAAAGTATCCCTCCGGAGCAATGTCCGGAGGGGGTGGTTTCAGCCCTTCAGCTTCAGAAAGCTGCGCTTCACATTGATGTGTACCTTGTCATAAGCGACCTTGCACTCGCCGTCCAGCGCCCATTCGAGCCCGTGCGGGTTCGTGATCTCGATGTGCTCAGCCTGGAAAAAATCGATAAGCGGGCAGGAATAATCCTGCGAGAGAATGCAGCGGATCACCATATCAAGCTCGAATATGGTCTTCGGCATCTTGATGAGTATGACCTCGAGCTTGCCATCGTCCGTGTCAACGATGTCGGGCGGCAATGTGATCGTACCGGCGATGGAGGTGGAATTGCACACTGCGCCGAATATATAATCGCCCTCATAGTCTATGCCGTTGGCCGAGAGCTTGAGATGGATGGGCTTGATTTTATATACGTCCTTTATCGCATCGAGAATATACGCCGTGTGCCCGAGCATGTTCTTCATGTTCTGGTCGGTCGTATAGCTCAGCCATGAGAACGCGCCGAAAGCGGCAACATAGCTGAAGAAGCTGTCCTCAAAGCAGCCGATGTCGAGCTGACGGACTTCCTTTTCTGCGATGTTCGCAGCAGCTGTCGGGATATCTATTGACAGCCCGTGCGAGGCGGCAAAGTCGTTCGTGCTCCCACAGGGAATGTACCCGAGGGCGACCTCCGTGTCGCTTGAGGCAAGACCGGAGATGACCTCGTTGAGCGTTCCGTCCCCGCCGGTGCAGCAGACAAGATCGTAGTCCGCACCGAGCTGCGCGGCTATCTCCGTCGCCTCGCCGCGGCGGGAGGTGACGGCTGTCGTGACAAGATAGCCGCTGTCCATGAGCCGGCGGATGATATCGGGAATATAGCGGATGACCAGCTTTTTCCCGGACACGGGGTTGATTATCAGCAGTGCGCGCTTGGGATACTTCTCCTTACAATTCAGAATTTCCTTTTCCATGATTGCTCCTTAAGTAAATGCTGCCTTAGTGATTACTTAATAAATGTCCTCTTAGATATTAGCCAAAAGCAGGCACAGATATGCTGTGGGTATTGAGAAAAGCAGACTGTCCGCGCGGTCGAACATACCACCGTGACCGGGAATGAGATTGCTGAAATCCTTCACGCCGATCATGCGCTTGAGCAGCGACTCCGCAAGGTCGCCGATCTGTCCCATGGTCGAGGCGAGAAACGCCGTGCCCATGCACAGCCATACGGACAGCGTGTGCTGATCTTTGAAAATGAAGTAAACTATAAGGCCGACGAACAGCGACGAGACCGCGCCGGTGACGCAGCCCTCAACGGTCTTATTGGGGCTCACGAGCGGGGCGACCTTGTGCTTGCCGAACCACTTGCCGCCGAACATCGCGAAGCTGTCGCACACCCAGGTCGAGAGACACGCGAGGATGAGCGTGAACGCCCATATGCGGCTCACGCTTATCACCATTATCGCCCCGAACAGAACGCAGGGATAGGTGAGCCCCGCGAGCGTGAAGAGCGCACCCTTGCCGGAGACTTCTTTGTGTATCACGCCCGAGAAGAGCGCCAGATATATGCAGAACACAAACAGCACACAGTATGCGAGCAGACCGGTGTCGACCACCGCATACACATCCTGTAAAATTACCAGCGCTGCCTGAAATGCGATGTATACAAACATCACCCACAGTGTGCAGCGCGCTTCGAGCTTTTCAACGTTTTTGCTGAACTCATAAGCGCACAGCGCCGCGGCGGCGGCAAAGAACAGAACGCGGGTGACAGGGGAGACCAGCACGCAGGTAAATGTGATGGTCAGCAGGACGATGGCTGAAATAACTCTGGTTTTCAAGGCGGGGACCTCTCTCTCTTTGCTTGCAGCTTAAATGAAAATTAAACTTATTTTCAAAAGATTTAATTTCTCTTAAGATAGCACATCTTCGGAAAAAACTCAATATACACCGGCGAACTGCTGGCCGTCTGGAATAAAGATTTACGATAAATTCATTAATGTTAATTCCCCGTTTGGTGTTGTACTCGCGGGCAAGCTATGGTATTATAAGCACAGAAGTGTGCCAATAACCGCAATATATAGAAAAGAGAGGTATATAAAATGTACGAGGATAGTAAGATACGTCTTGCCCAGGCAGACAGCCCTATATATCTGCTGCCCTCCATGGCTAACCGCCACGGCCTTATCGCCGGCGCGACCGGCACCGGCAAAACCATCACCATGAAGGTCATGGCTGAGTCCTTCTCCGATATGGGCGTGCCAGTGTTCCTTGCGGATATCAAGGGCGACCTGAGCGGCATGTGCGAAAAGGGCAAGGACAGCGAGGATATGCGTGCGCGCATCGCCCGCTTTGGACTTGACGGCTTTGAGTATAAGTCCTACCCGACCCGCTTCTGGGACATTTTCGGTGATGAGGGTCATCCCGTCAGAGTTACCGTCAGCTCCATGGGGCCGACGCTACTTGCAAGGCTCCTCGACCTGACCGAGATACAGGCGGGCGTACTCAACATCGTTTTCAGAGTGGCGGACGATAACGGCCTGCTCCTGCTCGACCTCAAGGATCTGCGCTCCATGCTCCAGTACGTCGGTGATAACCGCGCCGAGTTCACCACGGCCTACGGCAACGTCTCCGCCGCCAGCATCGGCGCAATTCAGCGTGCGCTGCTCGCCTTCGAGGGCGAGGGCGGCGAGCTGTTCTTCGGCGAGCCGGAGCTTGATATCCGTGACTGGATGCGCACGGACGTTGACGGCCGCGGCTATATCAACATCCTCTCCAGCAAGCGACTTATCCAGAGCCCGACCGTGTACGGTACGTTCCTCCTCTGGATGCTGACCGAGCTCTTCGAGCGTCTGCCTGAGGTCGGCGACCTTGAGAAGCCGCGCATGATCTTCTTCTTTGATGAAGCGCACCTGCTCTTCAGCGACGCACCCAAGGCGCTCGTTCAGAAAATCGTTCAGGTCGTTAAGCTCATCCGCTCCAAGGGCGTCGGCGTATACTTCATCAGCCAGAGCCCGTCGGACATCCCGAACGATGTACTCGCTCAGCTCTCCAACCGCGTCCAACATGCGCTGCGCGCATACACCCCTGCCGAGCAGAAGGCAGTCCGCGCCGCGGCCAGCGCCTTCCGCGTGAACCCCGCCTTCGATACCGAGACGGCGATCATGGAACTCGGCGTCGGCGAAGCGCTCGTGAGCTTCCTTGACGAAAAGGGCGTCCCCGGCATAGTCCAGCGCGCAAACATCCTCCCGCCGCAGAGCCTTATGGGTCCTGCCGAGGAGCGCAGGGTGCAGAGCCTTATCGTCAGCGACGAGTTTGATATCAAGTACCGCGAGAGCGTCGACAGAGAGTCCGCCTTTGAAATTCTCAACCGCGCGAATGAGGAGCTTGAGCGCCAGCGCGCCGAAGCTGCCGCGGCAGCCGAGGAGGAGAAGCTACGTCTCAAGGAGGAGAAGGAGGCCGAGCGTCAGCGCCTCAAGGAGGAGAAAGCTGCCGAGAAGCAGCGCGAGCGTGAGGAGCTTGCCGCTGAGAAGCAGCGCCAGAAGGAAGAGCTGGCCGCGCAGAAGCAGAAGGAGAAGGAAGCTGCCGAGAGAAGCAAGGTCGCGCAGCGCGCGGTCACGAACGCCGCTTCCTCCGTTATGAGCTCTCTCAGCTCCAATATCATCAATTCCATGACCGGCGGCAAGACGACCAGCACCAAGACCATTGCCACCCGTGCCGCGAGGAACGCTCTCAGCTCCGTCATGCGCTCCGGCTCCAACTCCATCGTCCGCGGCCTTTTCGGAAATAAAAAATAAAACAGAACATATAAAATAAGGACGGCCAACACCCGTCATTATTTTGAAATCGGTATTTATGAAAGGAGACGAAAAATGAAACGCAGCTTGAGTCTTATCCTTAGCCTGATGCTCGTACTTGCGCTGTGCGGCTGCGGCAAAGCGACGCGCCCTGTCAGCTTCCCGCTTGAGGATGACAAGATCATGGCTGCCGTCACGCAGCTTGGCCTTACGTGGGAGCTGTCAGCTGATGAGTGCCAGTCATATTCCGAGAACCAGCGTACCTGCGTCCTGCGTGACACGACCGAGACCTACGCCGAGGGCGGCAGTAAGCTCATGCGCGCGGCGATCAGCAGCGGCAATTCCGGCGGCGGGGACTATATGTTTGCAAACTTTGAGGGCACGCCGCAGACGGAAGAGCCGGAGCTTGACTGGGCTTATTGGGAAGCGCAGCTGCGCCTGACCGAAATGCTCTGGGGCATGGAGGATGGACAGCTTTACGGCATCCTCTCAGAGAAGTCAGAACCCGACCGCGTCGTATCGCAGGATGTCTCGACGCAGGGGAATATCGATCATCTCGTCTGGGAGCTCACGCTGGAGAGCGGCGAGCGTGTCGACGTCAACTGGTGCTGCTATCCGACGACATTCACAAGCAGTGCGCAGACCGGCCGCGAGGTCGACGATTGGGGACAGCGCCTCAGCATAAGGGTCTTCGCCTCTGAAAAGGTGTATGACAACATCATGGAGCAGGCGGCAAAGGCGGCTGAAAACCAGGCAAAAAAATAAACGTAAAGCACCGGATGGAGTGCAATACTCCATCCGGTGATTTATTATACTTACGTCTCTCCGAGCAGTGCCCAGCAGAGCGGTATTCGTTTCTTCTGCCGCCGTCACGCCGGTTCGTAAGACTTGCTTACCTCTATACCCTCTGCGTTGTATTCGACGTCTTCCATGAGCGTCGGATCGACGCGGCTTCTCTTTTTTATCACCATGCCTTGACCCTTGAGGTTGAACACCCATATCTTGCTGCCCGGAAACTCAGGGTCGGGCTTTCTGATCACGCTGGATTCATTGAGGCGGCAGAACTTCGCGCGCCCCTCCGGGGTGTCGAGGATATCGCCGGGGCCGTTGTAGTAGAGCTCATCCTTCGCGGCTTCCTTCTTGAACTCCTCCCAGTTCTCGTCGTTGACTTTCATAACGTCATTGGGTTCTATCATAATGCGTCTCCTTTTTGTTTTCGTTATTGCATTATATTTGACAGTATTTTACCATGCCGCAAAGCGCTTGGCAACCACGTTTTTTTGATGAAATATGTTAATTGAAATACGTAAACTAAAATATGTAAATGATAATATGTAAATTACATTATGTTAATCTAACACCAATCACGGCCTGCGGGATTTGTCGAATCCGCCGCCCATGCCGCCGAAACCTCCGGCGGGGACGTTCGACGCGGAGCCCATATGCGCT
>OLSQ01003055.1_pt1 | contig 11408 bp, 10 predicted proteins | sample 1672561 | NCBI WGS metagenome assembly OLSQ01 (sample SAMEA3136699, study PRJEB25190) | human gut metagenome | biome: human gut; feature: human-associated habitat; material: faeces | place: Austria | collected 2013 | reverse complement strand
AGAAAGACATGGAATTCGGTATCTCCATATAGAAATTCACTTAATGAAATAGTCACAGAATATTCATTTACAGGAAAACTTATGGGAAAAATTACAACAGGTTCCCCTGACTTTTCTACAGACGGAAATTTTACCAAGTGTTGGAAACGAGAATATAGCGGTCTATATCTTTATAAGGCTGGTTCATCTGGTGCCTGCAATGCAGGAAACGAACCATATTCGGAAGTATATGCATATAAAATAGCTGCTGGATTAGGTATAGAAATTGTAAAATATGAGCTTTCATCTTACGCTGGACGATTGATTTCTAAATGTAAGTGTCTTACAAATGAGAATGTTGGATTAGTGCCATATCGAGAGTTATATGGCACAAATAGATGTAATTTTGCAGAGTTGCTGCATAGTGTAGATAGTACTAGTAAAAAACAGATTTTAGATATGTTACTTTTAGATTATATAACTTGTAATACAGATCGGCACTATGGGAATATTGGAATTTTCATTGAGAATGATACAAATCGAATACTAGGATTTGCTCCACTGTACGATCACAACTTTTCTTGCCTGCCATATTATATGGAGGATGAAAATCTGGAATTTTACATTTCGGATATAAGAGCAAAGGATGGTAGGACTTGGGAAGAATTATATAAATTACTTGAGTGTGATTATACAAAAGAAAAATTAGGGCGTTTGTTAGGTGTTTCTTTTGGAATAGGTGAAAAACGTGATGATATTATTAACAGGATGGTTGAGCATCAAGTAAAGAAAGCGTTGGCTGGAAGTTAAGTCGTTAAATTAGTGACTTAATAACAAAATGTCAATGTCTTTATAAGGAGTGAAAAAGATAAATCAATGCGTATATTAAGGAAAAAGAAGAATAGTTGACAGTTGTATAGTTATTTGTTTGTAAATTATTGGTAAAATGATTATATAAGGACTGAATATACATCAAAAGAGTTGGTTAAAAATAAGTAGATTATTTTGACTTTTTACGGCGGTCGATGAGATCGCCGTTTTTTCTGGCGATTAAAATTATTAGAATGGGATTTTTTTTCCAACTCTAGAAGTGGAAAACTTGAAGCCAGATTGATTGAAAATTCGTCTGCCGTAGTATCATATTGCTAATGCACGCCTTGACGTTTAACCCTTTTTTCCTCTCCTGAAAGGCCGAAAGGTCGTTAAATTTTTTTCTGGAGCTTTCGTTCACAATGGAGAATACTTCAACAATCAACCAGAGGTGTGTGCCTCACCTACGTCACACACCTCCCATACCACCCTATTCCTGCCCCTTCTCCAGCAACCTCTTCAATCTCTCAATCTCCAGCAACATGTTTTGCTTTTCCGCCTCAATTTTGTCAGCCCGCGCTTTTTCGCTATCGGCGCGTTGTTTCTCCTTATCCGCCCGTTCTTTTTCTTTTAACGTATTTGCTTTTTCAGCCGCCTGTCCCTTTTGATAATTAGTCCTCATAGAGCTCTGCCAGTCCATCCAATAGCGCTCTCTGGCTTCGCATTGTAATTTGATTTTCTCGTCCTCAGATAATTGGTGGAGGGTTACGACTGCCTTTTCAATTGCCTCTGACTTATCAGCCATTTCGAACAACTCCTTCCATGTTTTGGCAACGAATAGCTGCGCCCAATAATAAAGGGGAGTATTCTTGTCTTCGTCGGATACATTTGGTAGCTGACTTAAGTCTAACTGTGAACTTCCAGAAAAAGTTCCACCTAAACAAAATTAAAAGAATAAAAAATTGAAAAAATCCCGATTTTCTGCGGGTTCTGCTTGCAGGAGACCGGGATATATGACCTAATTATTTTAGGTGGATTACCGCCTAAAAGGAGGAGCCTAATGTATCTGGATTTTTTAGTAAAAATACCATTCGTACAGGGGAAGATTACACGTAGAAAAAAGAAAGATGTTGTATATATTGAGTATGAATATGACCGGATCTATGATCCGGTAAGGCAGTATACTTTTCCAAAAAGAGTAACGATAGGAAAGCTGTCTGAAACAGACCCGGAACTGATGCAGCCAAATCAAAATTTCCTAAAATATTTTCCTGATGCAGAGCTTCCAGAGACAAAAAACAGGACATCCAGAAGCAGCTGCCTGCGCGTGGGAGCATATTTTGTATTGCGTAAAATTATAGAAGAATACAACCTGGCCGAGCTCCTTGGCGGGTATTTTGAACAGCGTGACCTGGGGCTTTTTCTGGATCTGGCAGTATACTCAATCATTGCAGAAAACAATGCGGCACAGTACTATCCAGACTATACATATAACCATCCTCTTTTTACAAATGGGATGAAACAATACAGCGATTCTACTGTCTCAGATTTCCTGAATTCCGTAACAGATGACCAGAGTATTGGGGTCTTAAACTCATGGAATGAGACCAGAAACCATCGTGAAAAAATATATATTTCCTACGATTCCACGAACAAAAACTGCCAGGCTGGAGACATTGAAATGGTGGAATTCGGACATCCAAAAGTAGATGTAGGACAGCCTGTATTTAACTATGCGGTTGCATATGATACACATAACCAGGAACCATTATTTTATGAGAAATATCCCGGAAGTCTGAACGATATCTCACAGCTTCAGTTCATGTTGGACAAAGCTTTTGGATATGGTTATAAGAAGATTGGCTTTATTTTGGACAGGGGTTATTTCAGCTGTGAAAACATACAATATATGGATAAATGCGGGTACAGCTTCGTGATCATGGTGAAGGGAATGGCTTCGCTGGTGAATGAACTGGTTTTGCAGCATAAGGGAACTTTTGAAAGTAAGCGCGTGAATAACATCTATGAGTATGGAGTATATGGGAAGACCGTGAAGCACAGGCTTTATGCGGGTGATAAAAAAGAACGGTATTTTCATCTGTACCACAGCATTTCCAAAGAAAGTGCAGAGCGTGCTGGGATTGAAAACAGGCTCAACCAGATGACATTGTACCTTAAGAAATATCAGAATAAAGTAAAAGAATTCGGGCCAGGGTTTGAAAAGTATTTTAATCTTCATTATGATGAAAAAACACAGGCATTTGTACTGCAGGAAGAGCGCTGCAGTGTAGTGGAAAGGGAACTGGATCTGGCAGGATATTTCTGTATAATCACATCGGAAAAGATGAGTGCAAAGGAAGCAATCGAGCTGTATAAGAGCCGTGATACATCAGAGAAACTATTCCGTGGGGATAAATCCTATCTTGGAAATAAGAGCATCCGGGTATATTCAGAAGAGTCAGCAAGGGCTAAGATATTTGTTGAGTTTGTGGCTATGATACTGCGCTGTAGGATGTATACGAAGCTGAAAGAAGAGATGAAAAACCTGGAAAAGAAACCGAATTATATGACAGTTCCAGCAGCCTTAAAGGAACTTGAAAAGATAGAAATGGTACGTCAACTGGATAATGTATACAGACTGGATCATGCAGTAACAGCTAATCAGAAAACGATATTAAATGCGTTTGGTCTGGATGCGAATCACATAAAATACTATGCATCCGAGCTGAGTAAAGAATTAAAAAAGGCGGAGTAGAGAGGAGAAAAAGATGGCAAGAACAAGAAAAACGAGCAGGGAAGCCCTGGATGAAAAGATTGAAAAAGCGGAAGCGGATGTGATCGCAGCGAAGAAAAGATATGACCATGCAACCGCAGTTTTGAAAGAGCTTTTGGACAAACGGGATGCGATAAGAAAGGATGAAATCCTGTCAGCAATTGTAAAGAGTGGACGATCTTATGAGGAGATAATGAACTTCCTGAATGTGGAAGAAACTGAGAGAGAAACAAAGGAATAAACAAGGAATGCACCACAGCTGCGGCTGTGGTGCGAGTTTTAGGCGGAAAATTACTGGAAGTTCACACTAACACACGGATTTCAAATTTTCCAGTATATTCATAGTTTGTTTTTCTGTTTCGTAAACTATACTCATTATAAAATGCAGTATCCTCAGGAATTGGAGATTTTGTGACGATTCCAATATGTAAAGATGGTTTTGCACTTGCATAGTCCAAGCCGCGTTCCAGATCAGTGTGCATGTGGCATAAATAGTATAGTGACCTATCTGTTCAGTTTTCAATAAATCCAGCCAGCATTTCCAAATTTAGTTTTCGTTATAAAAATACTGGACAAATATAGATCTCTTCGTTAAACTTATCAATGTGTAATGCAAAAATACAGAACCTGTTTTTCTTTGATTTGGGGTGGCACGTTGATGAGAGGGTATGTTTTAGAAGGAAATAATAAGATGTCCAAGAGAAATAAAGGCTTTACATTAGCAGAATTGCTTATTGTAGTGGCGGTGATTGCAGTCCTGGTAGCAATCAGTATTCCGATCTTTTCCAGCCAGTTGGAAAAGTCCCGGAGAGCTGTGGATCTTTCCAATGCGCGAAATATGAAATCTATTTTAATGAATTCTTATGCTAGTGGTACAATTGTATTTCCAGGAGCGCAAGAAGAAATCAATGACGGAAATGGCAACAAATATTCGGTGAATACTTATGTTGCTGTCATTGTAAATAAAGAGAATACAGAATATCGTGCTAGTGGAACGGTCAGGATAAATGGTAAGGTTTTTACAGACGATAAATTGGTTGCTTACCAGCGGGTGAAGGAACTTTTTGCCAGCACTGGATTTGATAATATGCGTGTTCATGCAAAAAATACTTCTAATGATGGTTGGGCGAGTTATTGTGTGATTTTAAGGGCTGATGGAACTTGCCGAATTTTATCGTCAACGGAACCTATTAATATGGGAGGTACTGATGGCGGTGTGTTTGAAAATACATTGGAGAATCTTATGAAACAAAACGAAACCAATATTGAAAAGGCAATGAATTAATTGAGCAACACCAGAGGAAGTGTTTTGTGCACTCTGGTGTTGTTTTGGGCATATATGGTGATGGCTCCGATAGGTGACATGTCCGTTTTAGGATAAAAATTGGGATACTTTATTATTGACAACACACCTCCACAAGTCGTATACTAAACTCACTTTCACTACAGATAATCTCACAGAAAAATCTGTGTCCGGTCATTCGACCAGGTAATTCAAATTTGCTAATTGTATTGGAAAATGGTAGTTGTGTAAAATGGTAAATGAAAAATATACTAATACTTGAAAAATACAATTAAATAGTGTATCATAATACTATAAAAAGTGCTTTGAAAGTATAACTTCTCTCAGACCATACACACAACTATCATATTCAGAAGGGAGTGTGCATGAAGGAGGAGAACGCCACATCAATCGAGTTCTTTCGGGATTTCAGACGGGTTGCGGATCTGATCAATGGAGTCATATTTCATGGGAAACAGATTGTCAGAGAATGCGATTTGCAGGAACAGAATCCGGTACTGCATGATATTTCCAAAAAGGACAATAGAGTTTCGGCTGTAGAGAATACGCTGGATTTATCCGTGATGGTGACAGTGGGGAAAGCGAAGTTTATGCTTATGCTCCAGGGGCAGACAATTGAGCATTATGTAATGCCAGTACGGGCATCCCATGAGAGGGGAACTGATTACTACAATCAGTGGAAAAAGTTACAGAAGAAGCATAATGAAGTGGGGGATTTGAAGAAGGGAGAAGAGTATCTTTCCGGAGCTAAAAAACGGGATAAATTTTATCCGGTGATTCATATTGTGGTATATTTCGGAAAGAAACGTTGGAAAGCAGCGCGAAAAATGGAGGATTTATTCTGGACAGAAAGGTTTCCAGAAGAACTGAAAAATCTGTTTACAGAAAAACCACTCCCGATTTTCGAAATGCGCCATTTCCCAAATGAAGAATGGTTCCAAACCGACTTACGCCAGGTTTGCGGATTTTTAAAAAGAACCAATGACAAAACGAAACTAAAAATGTACATAGAAGAAAACCAGGCAGTGTTCGCTAATTTACCAGAAGACGCCTATGATCTCCTGGCTGTAATGGCAGGGATCCGAAACTTGAAACTGATAAAACAAGAGGTAAAAGCTGAAGGAGGTGGATTTGATATGTGTAAAGCGATTAAAGAGATGCTGCGAGATAGCAGGATGGAGGGAAGACAAGAGGGAAGACAAGAGGGAAGACAAGAGGGAGAACAGGAAGGCCGATTGAAAGGTCAAGACGAAATGGCGACTCTAAGTGAGAAGCTCATTTTAGCAGATCGTATCAGTGAGTTGTTAAGGGCAAGCACTGACCGTGAGTTCCGAAATAAGCTGCTGCTGGAGTTTGGGTTGGCCTGACTGGACGAATCCTGGGTTCTGCGATATAATGGGGAAAATCATATTTGTGAAAGACAGGAGTATAGAACTTGGAAAAGACAGAGAATCGGAAGACGGCACAGGATGGCGATAAAAAGATAAAGACGGTCATGAGACAGAGCGAAAATCAAAGAACGAACCAGAGCGGAACCCCAAATCGTAATCAATGCACAGCAGAGAATTCAGATAAGGTAGAAAGCCCGTCTCCCCTGGTCTCTGTCATCATGCCCGTATACAACGGCGAGAAATACATTGTCCAGGCAGTTCAGTCTGTTTATGCTCAGAACGTACCTCTGGAGCTGATCGTCATTGATGATGGCTCTACAGATGGGACCCGGTCGGCATTGGAACCGTGGGAGAACCGCCCGGACTTTCTCTATATGAAAAATGAGCACAACCTTGGCGCCGCCGGCTCCCGTAACCGTGGTGTTTCCGTGGCAAAGGGCAGATACGTAGCCTTTCTGGATGCTGACGACTGGTGGAAGGAAGGAAAGCTGACAGCACAGCTGAATGCCCTTGAGAAAACAGGCGATGTGATTTGTTCCACAGGCCGTGAGCTTATGGCACCAGATGGCACCTCCACAGGCAAATATATCCCTGTCAAATCCCGCCTGGATTACCATGAACTTCTAAAACACAACAGCATAAACTGCTCCTCTGTATTGCTCCTCCGTGAAGTAGCCCTGGAATTTTCAATGGAGCACGATGACAGCCACGAGGACTACATTACCTGGCTGAAGGTAGTGCGCAAATACGGACACGCCACAGGAATCAACGAGTCCTATCTGAAATACCGCCTCTCCGAAGGCGGCAAATCCAGAAACAAGGTGAAATCCGCCGCCATGACCTATCAGGTATACCGCTATGTTGGCTATGGCCCGGTTAGAAGTGCCTGCTTTTTCTTGTCCTATGCACTTCACGGGATATGGAAATATCGGTAGGAGTGATAGTGTAGTGCCCTTTACAGAGTAACGGTCTCCATTAACCTCTTCCGAAACTGCGCCGGAGAGCACCCCGCCTGCTTCTTAAAATACCTGCTAAAATGAGAATAATCCGAAAATCCGCACACCTGTGCAATATGCTGCACAGTCAGTGCCTCGTTGGTCAGCAGGTTCTTCGCCTTATCCATCCGGATCTGAAGGAGATCTGCGTGAGGCGTACTGTGGAAAAATTTCTGATAGCAGGCGTAGAACTGGCTTTTTTCCAGATTAACCAGCCTGCAAAGCTCTTCTGTATCCCACGGCTTCGCGTAGTTGGTCAGCATTTCCAGTCTCAGCTTACGAAATTCAAAATAAAGCCCATCCCCGTCGGCAACATTTCCCCTTATCTGTTGCGTCTCAAGTCCTCTGGCAACTGTGATCATAAGCTGCCGAAAAAGAGTATACTCGTACTCATCGGAAAATAAATCATTTGAAATATGCTCCTTATGAAGAAGACGGATGCATTCATCAATATCCTCATAATTCCCCGGATAAAAAACAGTATTTAATGGAATCCCAAACCTTTCCCCAGGATCCTCCTGGCAGGAAAAATGCACATAACTGTTTCGGAATTTCTGTACCGCCTTATAATGCTGCCCGCAGCCTGGTGCATAGAGAATACAGGCATTTTCCCTGGAAATATGAAACTTTTGGTCCCGGTAGACCTTCATTGGTGTTTTAAAAAGCAGGAACAGATAATCTCCACTGCCCTTTGGACGGTAAATCTGGTCGTAATCGGGATTGGAGTAATTATATTCACAGAACTGAATGGAAAAATCCACATCCGAAATTGCAGAAAAATTCATGGCAAAGCCTCCTTTTTCCCATTTCCTTCACTGTAATGATTATCGGAAAAAAAGTCAATTATATCGGAAGAAAAAAACTGGTAAAAACCCCATGTATTATTAAAATAGAATTATAAAAACATAGAAAAGGGAAATGCCGACAGATAAGAAAGTCATTGTTAAGCGACTGTCGGGCGGAGGGCTTCGGAAAAATTAAAATCGGAGACTGTACGGAAAGAAATTATAAGAGAAGAAAAGCAACTGCAAGAGTAATGAGAAGAAAATAAAACCTGTCATAGACCTGGCAAAATAAAAGGAGGATACCCATGAAAAAAGCACAGATCATCATCGACAAATATTTTCTCACCGGCAAGGTGGATAAACGAATTTTCGGTTCCTTTATTGAACAGCTTGGACGTGCTGTTTACGAAGGCATTTATCAGGAAGGCAGCCCGTTGTCAGACGAGCAGGGCTTCCGCAAGGATACCCTGGAACTGGTACGAGAATTGCAGGTTCCTATCGTCCGTTACCCAGGTGGTAACTTTGTATCCGGTTTCCGCTGGGAGGACAGCGTAGGTCCCAAGGAATTAAGACCAGCCAGACCAGAGCTGGCCTGGGGTGTGATCGAGAACAACCATTTCGGTCTGGACGAGTTTGTAGACTGGGCGAAGAAAGCGGATACAGATGTAATGATGGCAGTCAACCTTGGCACAAGAGGCCCGGAGGAGGCCAGAAATCTTCTGGAGTACTGCAACTTCAAAGGCGGTACCTACTACAGTGATATGCGTAAGGCAAACGGACACGCCGCTCCCCACAACATTAAGACCTGGTGCCTGGGAAATGAGATGGACGGACCGTGGCAGATGGGACACAAGACCGCTTACGAATATGGAAGAACTGCAGCAGAGACCTCCCGTATTATGAAAATGCTGGATCCAGAGATCGAGACCGTTGCCTGTGGAAGCTCCTTCCTTGGCATGCCCACCTTCGGAGACTGGGAATACACAGTTCTGGACGAGTGCTATGACCTGGTAGATTACATGTCCCTTCACCAGTACTACGGCAATGCTGCAGACGATACCCCGGATTTTCTTGCTAATTCCAAAGGAATGGATGACTTTATTTCTGGCGTTGTCAGCATTTGCGACGCGGTACGTGCGAAAAAGCATGGCAAAAAGCGCATCCATCTTTCCTTTGACGAGTGGAATGTCTGGTACCACAGCAATGAGGCCGACGAGAAACTGGAAAAATGGGGACAGGCACCGCACCAGCTTGAGGATGTATACAATTTCGAAGATGCCCTTTTGGTTGGAAGTATGCTGATCACCCTTCTTCGCCATGCTGACCGTGTGAAAATGGCATGCCTGGCACAGCTGGTAAATGTAATCGCACCGATCATGACCTCTGACACAGGGGCATGGCGCCAGACCATTTTCTATCCATATATGTACACCAGCGTTTTCGGCCGCGGAACAGTGCTGAATACACAGGTTCTGGCTCCCGTATACGATAGTAAGAATTATAGTGATGTTTCCTATCTGGATTCTGTTTGTGTATGGAATGAAGAAGAGGATACCCTTACGATTTTTGCAGTCAATAAGAGTCTGGAGGAGGATCTGGAGGTAAGCTGTGACCTGCGCCAGTTCGAAGGCTATCAGGTGAAAGAGCACATTGTGCTTACCAATGATGATATGAAGGCAGTGAATACAGAAGCCAATCCGGATAATGTAGTTCCGGTGAAATCCACAGCGACGAAGGTGGACGGCGGCAAATTAAATACTGTTCTTGGAAAACACAGCTGGAATATGATCCGCCTTGGAAAATAAAGCTGCGTTTACAAAAAACATCTGGCGGAATAGTTACTCAGCAATATATAAAAAATCAGGGATTTCGCTATATACGAAATCCCTGATGAAATAATGTCTGCATATCTTACTTCTGCAGATCCTCTTTAATCTGAGTGGTAGAAATCTCCGGTGTCCTTGGCAGGTACACCACGTCACAATAAGGCTTCAGGAAATCAAATTTCCCTTCCCAGTCGTCTCCCATGACGAAAGTATCCACATGATATTCCTTAATATCACTGATCTTCTGTTCCCAGTTCTCCTCCGGGATAACCAGGTCTACATAGCGGATGGCCTCCAGGAGAGACTTTCTTTTTTCGTAAGAAAAATAACACTTTTTATGCTTTTCATCCCAGTTAAACTCGTCTGTAGACAGGGCCACGATCAGATAGTCTCCATAAGCCTTGGCTCTGCGGAGCAGATTGATGTGTCCGTAGTGCAGCAGATCGAAGGTACCGTAGGTAATTACTCGTTTCATGAATTGTCTGCCTTTCATTTTCCGCGATCATTTTTATAGGATTATTTTACTGTTACTGCTCAGGTCATGAACACTGATATTTTACCACAGTATTTGCGGAAAATAAATGGTTACTATTTATTTCATGAACAGCAGCTAAATAAACCTCGCAGATTTTTTAAAATCCAACCATGTTGTAAATCGTATGTTTTAATGTTAAGATGGAACAATAACAAGGCAGGTGAGAAATTGTTGCTGCGAACGAAATGAACAGCAACGGGAAATCATCTGAAGGATGTCTGAACGAATAGGCAGCATCTGAATAAAAAGAAGAGGAATTTTAGTATGAATGTATTTGACATTCTGGGTCCGGTGATGATCGGACCATCCAGTTCACATACAGCGGGAGCTGCAAGGATCGGGCTTGTAACCCGGGCGCTTCTCGGGAAAAAGCCGGTGAAAGCGCACATTTTTTTACACGGATCTTTTGCAAAAACTTACAAAGGTCATGGTACGGACAAGGCTCTGGTGGCTGGAATCCTGGGAATGCAGACGGATGATGAACGGATCCGCTTTTCCCTGGATGTGGCAGAAAAAGAGGGGCTGGAAATCCAGATCGAGACAGGTGAGTTAGAAGACGCCCATCCAAATACCGCAGAAATCACCCTTACAGCAGCTGATGGAGAGAAGGTCTCCCTCCGTGGCAGCAGCATTGGCGGCGGAAATATCCTGATTACCCGTGTAAATGGAATGGAGGTTTCCCTTACCGGCCAGAATCCTGCATTGATCGTGCTTCACAAGGACGCGCCTGGAACCATTGCTGCAGTTACTGAGCTGATGGCAGAGTACGGAGTAAACATCTGCAATTTTCACCTGGCGCGCGAAACCAAAGGCGGCCTGGCTGTCATGACCATCGAAAGCGACACTCACTTCGGCCCCGAACTAAATGAACGGATCAACCAACTGGAGAATATCTATTCCAGTACAATGTTAGAACGAGTGTAGTTGCTATTTTATGGGTTGAAAAGTTCGTCGAAGAGGGACGCATTCGGACAATGGGGATTACTCACTCACCGGCGCAACGCTACGATG
>OLSQ01003052.1_pt1 | contig 11421 bp, 9 predicted proteins | sample 1672561 | NCBI WGS metagenome assembly OLSQ01 (sample SAMEA3136699, study PRJEB25190) | human gut metagenome | biome: human gut; feature: human-associated habitat; material: faeces | place: Austria | collected 2013 | reverse complement strand
GCAGGCGGACCTGAAATTGATGTAAGACCAATACAGTAGAAATGGCAAATATGAAACCACCTCAATTCCGATAATTGGAATTGAGGTGGTTTTTTAATGAAAGAATTAAGACGGATGGTCGTAATTGGACAAATAGTAACTGAGTGAAACTGTATAGAGCAAATAGATGATCGGCTTGCTGTCACATTTAGGGTTAAGCTGCTTGTGAGTTTTGCAAAATATTATCATTTCATTTATTTTATCTTGTTTTAAATAAGCTGATAACTGAGGATTATTTATAGTTTCCAGGATATTTAAACGATCCTGTTCCCATGATCGGGCTAAGCGATATATATAATCGCCACCCTGTAATCCACGGTGAGCAGTGTCAGTGGTGATATGTTCGGGAAGAATATCAGCCAGATAGCCGCGCACCAGATAACGTTCGATTCCATGTGACACAAAGCAGGTCATTGGAAGTGCAAGACATAATTCAATCATTCGTTTATCCTTGGTAGGATCGCGTTCTATAATACCATGAAGCAGACTTGAAATTGTATTGTACAGTCCAATCTGCTGAAAAGTAATTGGAGAGCAAATGTTATTGCGTCGCTGAGAATCGGTAAGCAGTGAGCCGTTTCCACAGGAGTGGAAGAGTTTTTGGTTCTGATACTTTATATGATATTTCTTTATCAGATCATCTCGGACATTTCCGTTCTTGTATGTGGATGAAATACCAAAATAATCACAACATTTCTCTTTCCATGCGGAATAAAAAGTATGTAAAAAATACTTTTGGGGTACATGATTTTTTTTCAGAAAATCATGTACAGACTGTTTTGCCTGCATCAGATGAAATGTTCGTATTTGATGATAGGTAAGAGATAAAATATCTCCATAAGAAAGCGTTCCATTTCCCATCTGACCGGTTAATTGTATTGTACAGCCTCTGGTGTGTGCATCGTGGTTGATTTGATAGATCCAGCTCAAATTGACCGAGGATTTTAGTGGCAGATCATATTCTTCTACAAACTGCTTCAGATGCGTGAGAGCGTTTTCACCTTTACAGTCAATAAAATGACTTTCAATATTCGGAAAACATGCCACGGTTTTTTTTACGGCTGAAGATTCATCCGGAACAAAATAGGAATCCGTTTCATAATCGTGTGCTTCGTCTGGAATGGAAGTATAGGTATGTAAGATTTCACCGCGCTTTTCTAAAAATGGGGCAGCAATACTGACGATGGATGTCGAGTCAAGTCCACTGCTTAAGTTGGCTGCTATCTGTGTTCCGGGACGAAGTAAATCCTCTACGCATTTGCGGAAGGTCTGAACAACCAGATCTTTGTATTGCAGTTCTTCCTGATAATAGATTTTTTTACACTTCTTGGGATTCCAATACTGGATTTCAGATAATTTTCCATTCGTATATTTGATATAATGTGCAGCCTTTAACTGGAATACTCCTTCGAAAGGGGTAAGTCCCGGAAAAGCAAGCATACATGCGGACGGTTCAGATTCACATGCAGTAATCCATTTTTCAGATAATTTTAATTGTTCAGAGGAAAAGCACTCTTTAAACAAATCGTAGGTGGTACAGAAATATAATGTCTGACCTTGCAGAGAATAGTTGATGCATCGATTTCCGACATGATCGGTATAGAGCAGGAAAGTGTCTGTATCCGGTACATCGATGGCAAAAGAAAAAGCACCGAGCAGATGTTCCACAAAACGTTCTCCCCATGTCAGGTAGGCATGATAACTGAGAAGTCCATCTGGGATGTCAGCATCTGTAATATGAAGTTCCTGCATAAGTTCCGGACGGTTGTCCAAAATACAATCTGCAGTAAAAAAAATATTACGTTCCTTATCATGGTAAGGAAGGATTTCATGTACGGCTTCCGGTGTGAAATACTGGTGACCACATGCAAAATAGAATTTGTCGCTTAGCAGATCATCGATACGGTCAATTTTATATTTTTCCATTCTTTTTTTCATGGAAACCGAGAGTTCGGGTTGGATATTTGATTCGCTATGTGAAAGGATTCCCCATATGGCAGCCATTAGTTATCCTCCTCGGAATGAAAAATTATTTTCTGAATCTTTTGAAGCTGTATATCGGTGCTGTCAATTCCGAATGGACGCATCATGCGATAGAGTGGAAGTGTTTGTACAGTCTGTAAGCATTTTTGCATATCTTCTGTACAAAAACCACCGGAATTTCGAAACATTGGAAAAAGAAAGTTATTTTCCAAAAAAGAGATTAGTTTCTGATGGCCGTTTAATTCGGTTAAAATCACATCACTATTTTCTGATTGAACAGAAAGACAAAGCATTGCGGACAGTTTACAAGGCTTTTCGCAAAAGCAGTCACGGCGTGGAACTGCAAATTTGTCCCGGTCCTCGTCAATATAGAGAAGATCTTCCGTGTTTAAATGGTTCCGGTGTACGGCATCCCGACAGAGTTTTTGCTGAGGAAATGCAGGATAAACAATGACATTGTCTTGTGCAGAAATATCAACAATTGCAACATCATCGGTCATTAGTCGAAATCCATTTTCGAGCAGTTTTGTTGTAAGAGTAGATTTGCCGGAACCGCTGTCTCCGGCGATAATCAGAGCATTTCCATCATGTTCTACAGCACTGCAGTGAATTGCAAGCTGATTGCGCTGCCAAAAGAGCATAGCAATACAATATCCAAATACAAAAGGAGTTAGTTGATTCATAGAAATTCCTTCTTTTGGACAGATTGTAATGGTTGTCCCATCGGTGATCTGAAAAATTCCTACCTGATTGCAAAATAGAATATGAGATTTTGTTATAGGAGATACATAATATGTGGTTTCGTTTTCTATTAAAGACAGAAGTGACCGTCCTTTTTTTATGTAAATATCTGCGTCTTGACCGTTTGTTGGAACAAGGTGCGGATATTCAATTTCCGAGCAGAGTGTAGTTCCATAAATTTTGTACCAAAATAATTTGTTGTTCATAATAAAATTACCTTATTTGTTTTTAAAATAGATGTAAACAAAACTATCATAATTGTTAGAAAATTTCCGATGTCTTCTCAATAAGATTTTGAGCCATCACGCAATAGAACAGATTCATTAAAACAAAAGAATCATGGTCACGTTCTTCTTCGGAAGGCTTTCCTTTTTGCATCCACTGATCTATCATGGCAAAATCAAGGTATTTTGACCAGAGAGTCCGGTCTAATTTCTTGTTGACGATTGCTTTCATTTCCGCAAATTCTTTGTACCAATTGGGATTAGAAGGATAATTTTTTGCGCTCATGTCTTCCTTGATATGAACGGAATACAAAGATTTTGGCATAATGTCACGAAATGCTTCGCGGAAAATAAAGCGGTTATGCGAATTTTTCAGGTATAGGTGACGTGGAATCGATACAGCAAAGTCAATAACGCGGTAATCAAGGTATGGAACAATGTAGCGAATATTGTTGTATGCGCCCAATAATGCGACATTGTCCAGACGATTCCGACTGCCTCCATCCGCAATGTATCGAATCGGATCATAAGAAAAATGTAAGGCGGGCATATCCTTTTCAGAAAAATGACTGCGGAAGTTCTTGTTCAAAAATTCAGGTGTGGCAAAAACTGTGCAAAATGCACCAGTTAAAGTGCGGCGTTTCGGTCCGAGCTGGTTTTTACAGGCTTTAAGTGTTCTAAAAATACGTCCTTTTTGTCCATGGGTTGAGGACCACATAGAACGGAAAAAATGGTAGTACTCATGGTGATAAAACATTTCGTAGGGAGAACTGCGATGACTGATTCCTTCGTCACCGCCGTGTCCGGTAAATATAACGGAGGCTCCGTTTTCGTGCATGCATGCACAAGAATCACAAAGTGCCATGGCATTGATATATGGTGGCATTGCATAGCGGAGTGCCGGTGGTTCGTTTTCATCCAAGGAAAATCCTAAAGATTGCATTTGCCGGGCAAGAAGACTATTCATACTGCGATCACTTTTCATCTGACTGTAGTGGCAGTGGATATGTTCCTGTTTACAAATATCTTTAATAATTAAACGTTCGTCATGGTCTGCATAGGGAATTTCATTCGGATCGACTGACCAGGAAAAATAAACACAGTCGCGGCCGAGACGATGAATTAAAATACCAATGACACCGGAGTCTAGTCCGCCAGAGAGCTCAGCCCCGGCTTTTCCCGGAATTGCCTGCAGACGACGCTGAATGGAATCCATTACAAGTTCTTTGAGTTTTGCTTTATACAGTTCGAAAGAAGTGTAGTGGATTTTCTTTTTACCCAGTTGCCAATAGCTGTGGATTTCCTGACTTATTTTTTCATTTTTTATAGAAAAAGTTATATAGGATGCTGGGGAAACACAGAAAATATTCTGATATTCTGTACTTGTTACACTGTCAACAAAATATCCGGAAAGTGTTCGGTAAATCCAGTCTTCATTAAGAGATGAATCTACACCGTCTAATCCTAAAAGACCACGAATGTCCGTAGAAAAAGCCATAAAGGAATTGTCTGCGTAGTAATATAATGGACGGATGCCCATATGATCGCGAAAGAGGGTCAGTGTTTGTGCATTCTCATCATATATGACACCGCTAAAGTCTCCATTGACATCTTTTAATGCGCTCATACCAAATTGTATGAGATAAGATAGCAGGAGCTCTTCGTTGGAAATGGAAGTGGGGGCATTGCATTTTATAATCAGTTCTTCACGGTTATATAGAAGTAGATCTATAGCCGCATACATGGAGTTCATATGTAAAATGGGACAAGTTGTGGTATGTGTGGCTAACATTTGCAGACAACATCCAATTTGTATATTGTTTTTTTCAAAGATTTGTTTTGCATCCCGGCCATAAGCATTGTTCCATAAAATAAGTTTTTTCTTATTTTTATCCTGTGTATGTATCGAATTGCAAAATGTTCCAAAAATACCGCTCATTGGGTTCCTCCAGTTAAGTTTTTCTCATTTTATCGTAAAAAAAGAACTCCTGTCAATCCGACAGGAGCCTGTAATTGAATCTGAATTATGAATGTGCGTTTGTGTCTGGATCTGGAGCAACCGGCTTGTTTTCATTTCTGTCACCCAAAACGACATCGAAAGGTCCTTCATAGCCGACCTTGAAATATCCGTTTGCAGTTTCGTTGATGTTTAACTCGGTGATGCTAGGTGTATTCCACTTTTTCATAATGTTATCCTCCAAAATATTTAAATATTTTTTATTAAATTATATAGATATTGTCGTAAACAGTCAATATATCTAACAAAAATGATAGAATTGATAGAATATAGGATACAAATAACAGACTATGTGTTAAGATGAAGAAAAACAAAAGGGAAAAGGATCATGGAAAGATATTGTTTATATGGAATGTCTATAGTTTCCGATCTTGCGTTTCCACAACTTGTCAAAGAGACAGAAGAATATCGGCTGCAACATCCGGATGGCTGCCAGATTGAGATTGTAAAGGGAAAGATCCCGCAGAATATCCAGGAACGTACCGACGTAAAATACGAGTTTGGGGATGATTTCAGCTGGCTGGTAAACGATACGGCATGGATCATAGTAGAACACGGAAAAAGGATTACTTACGAGTTGAAGGAAGGCGGCAGGGTGGATTATCTGCAATCGTACCTATTAGGATGGGGAATGTCCATGCTTGCTTTGCAGAGAGGAATACTTGCGATCCATTGCAGTGCAGTGGCAGATGAAGCAGGTGCGATTCTGATCTGCGGGGAGAGCGGAGCCGGTAAATCGACAGTGACGACCGCTTTTTTGGAAAAAGGTTATCGACTTATGGCTGATGATATGGCGTTTGTTGAGGTGAAGGGGGATGGAATTGCGATGGCAAGTCCGGCATTTCCGTATCAGAAGCTTTGCAGAGATGCAGCACTTGCAAAAGGTTATCGTATGGAAGATATGATATACATAGATGAAGAAAAGGACAAATTTCTGGTGCCGTATACCGGAAATTTCAGTCTTACATCGGTTCCGGTAAGGGGCATGTGCATGCTTGGCATTGTTACGGGAACGGAAGTTGTATCAACCCGGATAAAAGGCATGGATCAATTTTATCTTGTCGCAAACAACCTGTTTTTGCGGCACTTACTTGGAGCAAAGAAATATGAGCCGAAGATTGGACAGCTTTGCCTGAAAATGGCAGCGTCTGTGCCTTGTGGTTTTATAGGAAGACCGCAGGAAGGGGATTCTATAGAGGCTATTATGAATTCGGCCATGGAATTTGTAAACGAATGGACAACTGAAAAATGAAATTGAATTAGAAAATCGGGTATAGTATAATTATAACTATTCAGTTAATTGTATAGATTACATTTTAAATATGGGAAAGCAGAAGGAGAATTTAGTATGAAACGTGATCAGGCAATCGAATTAAAGAAAACACTTAATGTAACGGACCTTGCAGGAGAAAAGGTTATGGTGGATTTTGAGCAGGGAAAGTATTTTATGATCAAAGGTACCGGTAATGATATCTGGGATATGTTACAGGAAAACAAGAATATTACGCCGGGAGAGATTATTGATAAACTGCTGGCAGAGTACGAAGTCAGCCCGGAGGAATGCGAAGCGTCTGTGATGGATTTTCTGGGAAAAATGCAGGAATTAGGCTTTATTGCCTAAGCATGAGAGGGTAATAATGTGATAAAACGATTAAAAACTATGTGGGATGACAGGGAGAATCAGGCACGGTATATGAAGTGGCTGATGCAGTATTCCAAACCGTACATAGGGAAAATTATACTTGTCATGTTTCTCGGAATTGCAAGTACGGTTGCGTCACTTGTAATGGTTCAGATTTCAAAGGTTATCATCGACAATGCGTCTTTTGGAAATGCATTTGTCCGGCTGCTGGTTGTTTACCTGTTGCTGATGTTGTTGATGCAGGGAATTTCCATTGTAAATACGCTGGTATCTACGATGTTAACAGAGCGTTTTTCGTTCGGCATAAGAAAACAGATTTACGAAAAGATCATCCGGTCACACTGGATGAGTATTACAAAGTATCACACGGGCGATCTGATGACCCGGCTGACCAGTGATGCGGGAAATATTGCGGATGGTATTATCGGAACGATTCCAAATATCATAATGCTTATCGTAGAACTGGTTATGGTATTTTTTACATTGTTCTATTATTCGCCGTTGCTTGCAATTCTTGCGCTTCTGGTGGCACCGGTTGCAGCAATCATGGCATGGTGGCTCGGCAAAAAGCTTCGCGTACTGCAGAAAAAAGTACAGGAGACGGAATCTGCATACCGGTCATTTTTGCAGGAGAGTATGGCAAACCTTCTTGTTGTAAAGGCGTTTACAAATGAAGATTATTCGGTGAAGCGATTGACCGATTTGCGGGAGAATCGTTTTTACTGGGTATATAAAAAGACAAAAATGGGAGTGATAAGCTCGACGGCAATGTCATTGGCATTTCAGCTCGGATATATCGCAGCATTTTCATACGGCGTATACCAGATTGCAAATGGAGCGATTACATATGGAACAATGTCGGTTTTCCTTTCCTTGGTAAACCGTGTGCAGTCACCTGTGCTGGAATTGGCGCAGCAGATTCCAAGGATTGTCATGATTCTGACCTCCACAGGACGAATTGTGGAGTTGCAGAACATTCCGTTGGAGGAAAGCAGTAAGAAGCAGATCGAGGCAAAGAATCTTGGTGTCAAGGTTGAGAATCTTTCCTTTGGATATACGCAGGAACCTGTGTTAAAGGATACGTCATTGACGATTGAGCCGGGTGAGTTTGTAGCAATTATCGGAGAATCCGGTATTGGAAAAACGACACTGATCCGTCTGATCATGTCTTTTATGAATACATACCAGGGTTCGATTACGTATTTTAATGAAAAGGGAGAGACCGAACGGGCAAATGCCGGAACGCGTGAATTTGTCTCCTATGTTCCGCAGGGAAATACATTATTTAGCGGAACAATCCGGGAAAATATCCGTATTGGTAACCTGGATGCAACAGAAGAAGAAATGTGGAAAGCACTTCGCATGGCATCGGCGGAAACTTTTATCAGGAATCTTCCGCAGGGACTGGATACCGTAATCGGTGAGAGAGGACATGGACTCTCGGAAGGACAGGCACAACGTATTGCAATCGCCAGAGCTTTTGTACGCAAAGCCCCGTTTTTGATTTTGGATGAGGCAACTTCGGCATTGGACGAGGATACAGAGCTGGCAGTGATACAGGGACTGCAGGAACTTACACCAAGACCGACCTGTCTGGTAATTACACATAGAAAAAGCATTTTACAATATTGTGATCGCGAAATAAAGATCGAAAATAAAAAAGCATCGGATTTATAATCCTTTGCTTTTTATTTACGGATTTATATGAATTGGGAGCTGAATGGTGAAAGTACTTCCTTTTTCAAGCTGGCTGGTACAGGAAACGGTTCCATTATGCCGTTCTACAATGGCTTTCACGATTGCAAGTCCCAGACCGCTGCCGGTAGCAGAGTTTGGAGTGCGTGAAGCGGAAACCGTATAGGTACGGCCGAACAGGTGTGGCAAGGCTTCTGGTGGAATGCCTGGACCATTATCGCTGACGGCTATCTGTAAAAATTGATGATCCGAAGTAATTTTGGCACGTAAATTGATGGAGCTTCCTTTTTGCGTGTATTTTGCGGCATTTGTAAAAAGATTATCGAGTACACGTACCATTTTCTGGACATCGATATCGATTTGACATTGTAAATCTTCCGGAAGATCTAAAATCATTTCATGATCATCGTAAAGACTTGCGGCTGTGGCATCATAAAAGTATTCTTCCAGGAAAGGCAGGGCATCGATTGGTTGCAGATCCAGTTCTTTTGAGGTGTCTTCCACACAAAAAAGATAATACATATCCTGTATGAGATTTTCCAGAGTGGCAGTCCTGTGATCAATCAGTCGGATGGATGATTCATAGTCTTCCAGACGGATATTCTGTCCAGAGGTGAGATAATCGATCGCGCTGCGAATTGCTGTAATGGGAGCGCGCAGATCGTGGGAGATGTTGGCCAGCATGGTTTCCCGTTCCTGCTGCAATTTTTCCAGTTCCTGATTGGCGTTGGAAAGCTGTAAATTGGCTTCCAGCAATTTCTGCGATAAGCTTTCGATACTTTCCGGTTCAATGGAAGGGGATAAAAACGTTTGTTTTTCCATAGTTATGTGCTCACTTTCTCTGTGTTACAATCATCTATTTCATAATGAGACGGTAGCCTTTGGACCATACGGTTTCAATCATATTTTTTAACTCGTAATTGTTCTCGAATTTTTTGCGGAGCCGGCTGACGTTAACCATGACAGAGCGTCGGTCAGAGTCCTGATAATAGCCAAACAGGGCAGTGCCCAGTTCTTCAAAAGTCACTTCTTGATTTGGATGTTCTGCAAGATAGAGAAGTACTTCATATTCGCGATTGGCAAGTCCGAGATCTTCCCCCTGAAACATTGCTTTGTGCGCGATTTTATCGATAGTCAGATTTTGAATTTGAATCAGATTATTGTTCGGAACCTGCTGTGTCTTTGTAAAACGGCGGAGCAGAACATCGATTCTGGCGCGCAGCTCACGTAGACTGTAGGGTTTTACCATATAATCATCCGCACCTGTGAGCAGTCCGTTAATTTTATCATCCTCGGAACTTTTTCCGGTCAGAAAAATGATTGGAACGTCGGAAAACGTACGGATTTTTTTGCAAACCTGATAACCGTCTGCCTGTGGCATCATAATGTCCAGAATAATACAGTCTGGTGAAATCTGGCGGGTCAGTTTCAGTCCGTCGACCGGATTGGATGCGGTGTAAACGCTGTAACCTTCTCCGGAAAGATATTTGCAATTAATGGAAAGAACTTCGTCATCGTCATCAATTAGCAGTAATGTTGACATAATATACTCCTTTTTGCGACTGTCAAAATGTATGATTACAAAGTAATGTTATCATAAAATAAAGGGAATGAACATAGGAACAATGTCCTATTGAATAGAACAATTGGATACCGTATACTTATTGTGAGTTAGAGAAAATGTGTTGATATTCAAATGAAAGGGAACTATATGAATCGTACAAACACAGGGGCCAATACGGATACAGAGCAGATACTGGTAGATATATTCGTGATGGCAATCGCTTTTGGAATAGATTTACTGCTTTTTAAGAATATGATAGGGGCAGGAGAATTACCAGGTCTTATTATAGTTGTGATTACTTTTATCACAATCAATATTCTCGCAAATAAGGGAGAGTATTTGTATAATGTGACATTATTCAATTATTTAGATCGTATTCATGAAAAAAATCTTAAGTCATTTATATTATCGTCTGTTATTACACTGTTGCTTTTATATTTACCGATAAAAACAAATCGTCAGTCATTTCGGTTTTATGTAATATTTTTAATCATAGCATATGTCTTAGGGTGTGTGAAAATGTTAATTTACCGGCCTTTTTATGACCGGATTGCAAAGAGGGATAAGCCAAGAACGCTTTTTGTTGGAGAGAAAGCGTCTTTTGAAAAATTCCGCGATTTTTTAGATAAAACAAACATTCGTCTGGAACCGGTAGGATATGTCGCGCTGAATAAGGAAGAACTGGATAATTCTTATATTGGGTGTCTGGAGAATTTGGAGGATTTGATACGTTCTTATCAGATAGATCAGATTTATATTATTCAGCAACACGAAGATGAACTTGCATTCACCCAGAAGTATGAGGATTTGTGTATAAAAATGGGGGTAACGGTTCGTCTGGTTGTAGATCTGTATAATTGGCGCAGAGCGGATCATTACGTTTCAACCGTTGGAACTTATCCGGTCATTACATTCCATACAATCACTTTAAATACATATGAACAGATTATCAAACGGACAATGGATATTTTGGCAGGAATTGTAGGCGTGATCTTATCTTCACCGATTATGTTAGTGACGGCAATTGCTATAAAATTGGATTCTCCGGGACCGATTCTGTTTAAGCAGACGCGAGTTGGACAAAATGGGCGTCATTTTAAAATATACAAATTCCGAAGTATGTATATCGATGCGGAAGAACGAAAAAAGGAGTTGCTTGAACAAAACGAACTTGAAGGCGGAGTAATGTTTAAAATAAAAGATGATCCCCGCATTACAAGAGTTGGAAAATTCATTCGTAAAACCAGCATTGATGAACTTCCGCAGTTCTTTAATATTTTAGGTGGAAGTATGAGTCTTGTCGGAACCAGACCGCCGACACTTGACGAGGTTGAAAAGTATGAGACAAGTCAGTGGCGACGTATCAGTATTAAGCCGGGACTGACCGGTATGTGGCAGGTAAGTGGACGTAGCAATATTAAAAGTTTTGATGAAATTGTGGAATTGGATACGGAATATATTGATAATTGGACGTTAGGAATGGACATTAAAATTATTTTCAAGACAATTCTCGTAT
>OLSQ01003042.1_pt1 | contig 11442 bp, 10 predicted proteins | sample 1672561 | NCBI WGS metagenome assembly OLSQ01 (sample SAMEA3136699, study PRJEB25190) | human gut metagenome | biome: human gut; feature: human-associated habitat; material: faeces | place: Austria | collected 2013 | reverse complement strand
TGGGCGCGGCCATGGATGCATCCCGCGTGGACCCCACCATCCGAATGGTCTACTTAATGCTGATCCTGGGCTTCCTGGGCTGGGCCGGTATCGCCCGTCTGGTCCGCGGCCAGATCCTGTCCCTGCGTGAGCAGGAGTACATGACCGCCGCCGAGGCCTGCGGCCTCAGTGTGTCCCGCCGGATCTTCAAGCACCTGATCCCCAATGTCATTCCCCAGCTGATCGTCACCTGCACCATGGGCCTGGGCAGCGTCATCATCATGGAGGCTACCCTGTCCTTCCTGGGCCTGGGCGTCAAGTTCCCCTTCGCTTCCTGGGGCAATATCATCAGCGACGTCAATAACACCCACGTTCTGACCACCTATTGGTTCATCTGGATCCCCGCCGGCGTGCTGCTGCTGCTGACGGTTCTGGCATTCAACCTGGTTGGCGACGGTCTGCGGGACGCATTGGATCCGAAGCTGAAACGATAAGGCGGTGTAGGTATGATATTTGGTGGAAAAAAGAAAGTAAACAGAAATGAAAGCAGTCTGGATAGCATCCGGGAAAAGACGGATCTGGCTGTGGATGTGGAAAATCTGGTTGTAAAATATAAGACTTCGGAAGCGACTGTAGAGGCGGTCAATTCCATCAGCCTGAAGGTTAAGAAGAAAAGAACTCTGGGTCTTGTGGGAGAGACCGGAGCGGGAAAAACCACAGCCATGCTGGCGCTGATGAATATGGTTCCCAATCCTCCCGGAATCATTACGGATGGCAGTGTAAAAATCAACGGTCTGGATATGCTGCATCTGACACCAGCGCAATTGCAGACAGTGCGTGGAAGTGAGATTGCCATGATTTTTCAGGATTCTCTTTCTGCACTGAATCCGGTTTATACCGTAGGAAACAAGATGGTGGAGCTGATCCGTCACATGTCCGCTGTTGACCACAAGTAAGTTGTCAAGCATCATGAAGCGGCATGGCGTTCTGCCATGCCGCTTCAGCGTGTAGAAAAAGTCTTTTCTCTCTGCTGAGTCTATTTTCAGAGCTTTACAACTGTTCTGAAGCTTTTTGATTTCAATAGCGCAGCACCCTTTTTGGGGTGGCCGCGCACACGCTTCCTCACCGCTGTGGAAAATCTGTTGCTTTCTTGGCAGGCGCAAAACCGCTCGCCGCAAGAGTTCCGGCAAAAAGCGCAAATTTCTCAAGAGAAATACAGAAAAGGGCTTGACTTTTTTAAAGTCTCTGTTATAATAATATCGCTGTCTGTTCAAGACAACAAGTGCATAGCGGAAAAGCGCTGGACACAGCTATGGAGAAGTCGCCTAGTTGGTCGAGGGCGCATGATTGGAAATCATGTAGGCTCCTAAAGGGTCTCGAGGGTTCGAATCCCTCCTTCTCCGCCACACAAAACCCTGTAATCTCAACGGTTACAGGGTTTTGTCATGCCCTTTGACCCTTATTTTGACCCTTTATAGATTTCAAAGAGCATTTGCGGCAATCGTTTCAACCGGAGACTTTCTGAATAAATTCCTCCATGCGGTCAGCGGATTGCTGCCGCATTTTTTGCGATACATGACCATACACATCCAAGGTAAAGCTGGCGGTGGCATGGCCCAGATTGGATTGCACTGTCTTGATGTCATCGCCGCTCTCAATGGAAGCCACAGCAAAGCTGTGCCGCAAGTCATGGAACCGTTCCTCCGGCATACCAAGCTCTCTTACGATCGCCTTAAACTTTTTATAGACTGTGCAATGGCACAAATGCCCTCCCAACTCATTGGTAAACACCAGATCCCACGAATTGTTCCACGCTTCTCCTGCCAACAGACGCATTTGCGCCTGCTGGCTTTTTTGCTTTCGCAGCAGAGCCATGACGGATGGTGCGGTCAGGATCGTGCGGTTACGGCTGTTCTTTGTCGGGGCCAGGCAGTAAGTACCGCCCACCTTTTTCGTTTTCTGAAGCTGCTTGTTGATGTAGATCGCATTATGCTGAAAATCAATACAATCCCACGTCAGTCCCAGCACTTCCCCCTCCCGCAATCCGGTGAACAGGGTGATTTGATACACCAGCCCATACTTCGTCCCTTGGATTGCTTGCAGAAACTTTGTAATCTCCGCCTGCTCCATTGGCTTGATCTCTTTTCGGTGTGCCTTTGGCAGATCACAAACATTCGTCGGATTGGAACGGAGCATTCCCAGCTTCACAGCCTGTCCCAGCGCCCGGTGCAGCACACCGTGGATGTTCTTCACCGTCTTGGGTGACAACTTCTTCTCTGTGATCAGACTGTTATAAAACTGCTGGATCTGCGGTGCTGTCAGCGCGGACAGCCGTATCCGCCCCAGCGCAGGCTTGATATGGATGTTGCAGCTGCGCTCATAGGCATCATAGGTGTAGCTTTTCACGGAATACAGCGCGTAGGTTTTCAGCCAGGTATCCAGCCACTCCCCCACCGTATCCTTCGTCTGCTCCAAATACGTCCCGCTGTCGATCTCCGCTGTGACCTCCGTCAGCTTCTGACGGACTTCTTTTTGTGTCTTGCCATAGACGGACTTTTGGGTCTGTTTGCCCGTCTTCGGGTCAATGCCGGTGGTATAGCGGGCCTCCCAGCGCCCGTCGGAGCGCTTGCGGATGGTGCCGCTGCCCTTTGCGTTCTTGGTATTGCTTTTCACATGTACCTCTCTTTCCTCTGAAATTATAAAACGGCCAGTCAGTCCGTTGTTTACCTTATCGCTGCCTGTCGCTGTCTAACCATGCCACAAATTCCTCCAGCGGCAGTTTACCAGCAATGCAGTCTGCGCGCTTTGCGCGCGCCTCCTTCGACCATGCGGTAAACTCCGCCTTGGTCATCGTTCCATATCGCACACGGGCGTTGTGGGCCTTGTAGGATCGTGTAAACTCCTTTGTGGCAGGATTCTTCATTTGTCGGCTCTGATACTGCACCACGGCTCCCATTTGGCGGCAGGTCTTTTCCGAGCCTTCCATCAACCGTGTGCAGTAGTCCTGCGTGATGTTGCCAGTCACAACAAAGTATCTGCCGCAGTTTTTGCACTTGTGGATTGGGAGAGGCAGACGGAGACAATAGCCCTTCAGATAATTGTAGAGGTCTCGCACGGTGTTGGGATAGAGCACTTCGCGCAGCGCCGTCTTGATGCCCTGCTCCCGCAGCTTTTCAACGCTGTAGTTGTAGGCGCTGTCATATGCGGGACGCTCCAACATAACTTCCTCTGTGGCAAGCTCACCATAGCGCATATCATCAAAGCAAAGTCGAGCGTCATAATGAGCCTCGCGGTATCTCTCTGCCGTGGAGTAGTTTGGCTGATAGCGATCATCCAGGCACACTTCAATTAATGCCTTTGCATCACTAACGATATTTTCAAAATCTCGGTCAAACCGAAGCAGTATATCCTTGGTATCATTCTTGCCATATGCGTGATTTTCTTCTAAATCACTCAGTTCCTTGATCAATAGCCCAAAAAATGGATGCACTTTACAAAGCGGCATCGCCAGTTCCAACAGCTTTCTCCATGCAGTTTCATCCTTGTGTTCAGGAGTCAAGGGACGCAATAGTTTATTGATTTCAGACAGTACACAGTATGTGTCATAAAAGTCGGTATCATAGAGGTCAACCAGGCACTGGCCCAAGTCCTGCGTTTTTTCCAATAAGGTTCTGCGGCACCCCAGTGTCATGCTATATAGTTCATAGCACTCCTTACGTTCCGGGGTGATGTAATACCGGAATTCCATGTGTTCAGGAAAGATCATAGTTTCCTCCTGTTAGATATATCAAGATAGATGCAAAAAATTATCCATTGACTTTTGCGTATTTACATTATACAATCATACCATAATAGTTACATTGTGTATTATAGCCTTAATAGTCCATAATGTCAACTGTAATTTTCAAAGGAGGTCACACATGAACAACAACTACGAAAACCTGCCCGCGGTGCTGAATGCCAATCAGCTGGCTACAGCACTGGGCATTTCCCGTGCGGGCGCGTACCAGCTGCTGAACACTGCCACCTTTCCCACCCTGCGGATCGGCAAGCGGCTGCTGGTGCCGAGAGACAGGCTGGTGGAATGGATCGAACAGAACACAGGAGGCGGCCATGTGGGAGGATAAAGAAACGACTGCCCCAGATCCATCTGTTGCACCAGATGGGGAGCAGCCGTCCGCGCTTGCACGCACAGACAGTATAGCAACTTTTGAGGAAACAAACAAGCAATTCGGCAAAATGCGTATCTTTTCCATGCCGGAGCTGATGGACACCCATTTCCCATCCCGGCCATGTATCATTGAAAACTTGCTGCCAGCGGGGACATACCTCCTCGCTGGCGCTCCCAAAATCGGCAAATCCTTCCTCGTCCTGCAAATGGCCTATCAGGTGAGCGCAGGAGAGCCGTTTTTAGGCTTTCCCTCCCGGCAGGGCACGGTTTTGTACCTTGCTCTGGAGGACACCTACGAGCGATTACAGAAGCGTTTGGCACAGATGACAGAACGGGACAGTCCCGATCTGGTGCTGTCCGTTCTGGCGGACACGCTGGAAGAAGATCTGCTGGAGCAGCTGGAAAGCTTTCTGTTTGAGTACCCGGAAACGGTGCTGGTCATCATTGACACACTCCAACGCATCCGGGGACGGACGCCGGACAACGGCAGCTACGCCGCGGATTACGATACCATCGCCAAGCTGAAGGCGTTCTCAGACCAACGCGGCATCGCCCTGCTGCTCGTTCACCACACCCGCAAGGAGGGAGCGGAGGATGTGTTCGACACCATCTCCGGCACCAACGGCATCTTGGGGGCGGCAGATGGAGCCCTGGTCTTGCATAAGGACAAGCGCACGAGCGGGGACGCCATCCTCGATGTGGTGGGACGTGACCAGCCGCAGATGCGGCTCCGCCTGCGTTTTGACCCTACTCATAGTCTTTGGCAGGTGACAGAGGTGGAAACAGAGCCATTCAGGGAGCCGCCGAACCCGTTGCTGGAATTTCTTTCCCGGCTGGTAAATGAAGAAAATCCACTGTGGAGCGGCACGGCAACGGAGCTGGTACAGTGTCTTTCAGAGATAGACAGTACACAAGCTTTTTCACCCAACTGGATCGTGCGGACGCTGAACGTGCGGCAGGATGACCTGCTGCGAAAGTACGGCATCCGCTACGGTTCCCGGCGCACGAAGGATGGAAAGGTCATCCTTCTGCGGTGGGAAGGTGTACGGTAATGTACGGTATGTACGGTAAAAACGGGAGTGGGGTATCCCCCGAAAATACCGGACATATCGGACATACCGTACACCAGAGGGCTGAATGACCTGTCGCACCGACAGGGCATTTCGCCCGTTTCAGGGAGTCCAGAGGGAACGGCTGGCACACGGACTTTGGTACAAAGTATAGTGTGTTATACCCATCACGGCGGGGGACGGAAACGAACGCGGGCTGGCGGTGGCCAGCCGCGTTTGTGACCGGGCCGAAAACGAAGTGAAGGCGGGTGTCGGTATCGACACCCGCCGCAGCGCACGGTTTCAGAAGCCGTGACGGGGATTCCCCGCTCCCCGGTCTCCCAGACTATAACAAGGGAGGTTCCACATGGCATACGCCATTTTACGATTTGCAAAGCACAAGGGCGGCGCGTCCAAGGCGCTGAGTGCCCACCACGAGCGGACAAAGGACAGCTACGCCAGCAACCCGGACATTGATCTCAGCCGCACGGCGCAGAACTTCCATCTGGTGACGCCCCGATGGAGCTACGAACAGGAGATCAAGCACCGCATCCAGACGGCAGGCTGCCGGGTGCGGAAGGACAGCGTGAAATTCGTGGATACACTGGTAACGGTCAGCCCGGAGTTTGCCAAGGCCCACGAAGCGGAAATGCCGGAGTATTTCCGGCGGGCCTTTGACTTTCTGAAGGAGCGTGTAGGCGAGGAAAATATTATTTCTGCCGTGGTACACATGGATGAAAAGACGCCTCACATGCACCTTTGCTTTGTCCCGCTGACCAGGGACAAGCGGCTGTCCGCAAAGGAGATCCTCGGCAACAAGAAAAGCATGATCCGCTGGCAGGATGATTTCTACGCCTGCATGGCGGAGCGGTGGCCGGAACTGGAGCGCGGCACGCCCGCCGTGGAGACCAAGCGCAGGCACCTGACACCCCAGTGGTACAAGAAGGTCACGGCGATGGACGCCAAACTGGAGCAGCTGGAGACCACACTGAACAACATCAACGTGTTCAACGCAGGCAAGAAGCGGGAAGAGGCCGTTGCGCTGCTGGCGCAGCTGCTGCCGGAGGTGGAATCCTTTCAGGCGGAAACACAGCGGCTGCGGGATACCATCGCCCACGAGCGGCGGAACGCAAGCTTCCAGAGGGAGATCAATGCGGATCTGCGAAACGAGTTAAAAGCAGAACGTAATCACAGCTTCGAGCAAAATATGAAGATCTCCGCCTTGGAACAGCGCTGCAAGCGAGTGGAGAACCTGATCAGCAAGCTACCGCCGGAACTTATTGAACAGATTAAATATTCAAAATATAATAGAGAACGATGAATATCAAAAATCGTGTAAAAATCTTCATTTAGAGAATTTTACACGATTTTTGCTGTTTGTGGGGGTTGTTTTCTGTCAAGTATACCACAATGCTACGCAATAACTGGGACATTGACTAATGGAATCAATAGATGGACAATTAAATTTTGGACAGCCATCAAAATTCAACCACGACAATGGGACTTCGCTGCGCTTTTATAATAGCATCAAAAACGGCATTTGAAGATTACACTCTGATATATATGCGTTGCTTAATTTGAAAAAACGAATCATGGTTTTGCAGAATTATTTCGGTCAATTCCGTTCTTGATATGATCATATACCAACTTCTTTACCCGTTCAACATCACGTGCCTCAACTGCATCCAAAATCTGCAAATGCTCGAGTGTTGAAGAATGAATTGCTTCTTTCCGACCCTCTTCATTTGAACTTCCAAAGACCTCTACATAATAACGAAGGCGGATGGAGTACTCCTTCACCACAGAAATGGTTTTCACCACAATATCAGAATTGGAATATCTGTAGAGAATCTCATGGAGGTTCAGGTCGGATTGAATATATCGCTCTTCATTATATGGATCATCCAGAACGCCATTCAGCTCAGCGCGCATATGTTCAATGACATTCTGCGGAATATTGTGAATAGACAGTTCTGCCGCATAAGGCTCCAGCAACAAACGCAAGTGCATGGTAATAACCATGTCCCCCTCATCAATTTCGGACACAGCCGCATGCTTTCTGGGATTCAGCGTTACCAGACCATCTCTGGAAAGCATGTTCAGCGCTTCTCTGAGCGGTGCACTGCTGATATTCAGCTTTGTACTCAATACTGCAATGTTAATTGGTTCACCGGGCTTTAATTTCCCTAGAACAATTTCACGCTTCAATATTTCATAAACGCGATCTTTCACAGTTGTAGGCTGTACTTCATAATCAAAATTTTGCAAGAGAATCCTCCTCATATATACAATTGCACCATGATTTATTAACAAAAGCAACGAAAAAGGCATATTTATAACCTGTAGATATCTCATTATAGCATGCAGCACATCTAAAAGCAATAAACGATCGATTGCCGATTCTTCTAAAACGGATATAATAAATTTGTCCGAAAAATAGAATCGATCATAAACTATCGACGATCTATTGACAGCTATCGATGAAATGGCTATAATAAACGCATCCAAAGGCCACCCGGGATGGCCATAAAACGATAAGGAGAGTCATTATGAAAAATCTGTACGCACCGAAAGGTATTATTCCTGTTCCGCCTACTCCCTTTGCGAAAAACGATACCATCAACGAAGCCGAGTATAAGCGCCTGCTGGATTATGATATTGAAAGAGGTGTGCACTGTATCTGTATCGGCGGCAGCACCGGCGAGTGGTCTACTATGTCTCTGGAAGAGCGGAAGCAGCTTTTCAAGGTTGCAGCAGACGGAATCGGCACCCGGGTTCCCAAGATGGCAACAACCGGCTGCCACAGCCTGAGCAAGACGCTGGAACTTACCCAGTATGCCGTTGATCTGGGCTATGAGAGCATCCTTCTGATTACCCCCCATTACCTGCAGCCTGGCCGCGAGGCAACCATGGACTACTATCGCACAGTCGCAGAAACTTTCCCGGATCTGGCAATCTGCATTTACAATGTTCCCCACTGCACCAATGTGGAAATGCCCGTTGAAGACATCATTGAGCTCGCCAAGATCCCCAACATCACGGGTATGAAGCACTGCACCGATCCCACCCGCACCAATAAGATCATTGAAGGTACCAAGAACGAGTATTTCGAGAGCACAACCGGCCGCGAGAACATGATTCTTGCCAATCTGTGCCAGGGCGGCAGCGGAGGCATGGGCGTTATGTGTACGATCATGCCTCAGGAACTGGTCAAGATGTATGACCTGCTGATGGAGAACAACTGGAAAGAGGCTCTGAAAATTGACGAATCCCTGCGGAACCTGTCCATCCTGATTGAGGCCGAGGCAAACCCCGCTCCCGTCAAGGAAGTGCTGAACATGATGGGTTTCGACTTCGGTGCCCCCCGTCTGCCTCTGCGTCCCTGCAGCCCGGAACTGAGGGAGAAACTGCGTAAGGAGCTGATCAAGCTCGGCTACAACGTGTAAAAAAGAAAAGAAGGCGCATCTTATGCCAACAGTTCTGATTACAGAGCCGATTGCAGAAAGTGCAGTCGAAGTTCTGAAGCAAAAGGGCTTTCATGTCCAGTTTGAATATGAAAAGCGGAATTCGGATCACGCACCCGAAGATGTCACCGCTGTGATTAACCGCCTTCATCCTATCAGTGATGAGTGGATGGCCCAGTATCCCAACCTGAAGATCATTGCCTATCACGGGGTAGGGTATGACGGTATTGACACAGAAGCAGCCAAGGCACGGGGAATTTGCGTTGCAATTACACCGGGTCAGAATGCATTGGGCGTTGCCGAACATACCATGACGCTGATCATGGCTCTTTCGAAACAACTGGTTGCTGTGGCATCGGACTATAAGAAGGACGGTTTTTCCTGCAAATATGCGCATAGCTATTCGGAGGTTGCGGATAAAACGCTTGGCCTGATCGGTTTGGGAAATATCGGACTGCGTGTCGCCAATATGGCTCGCAACGGCTTTGCCATGCACGTCATCGCCTATGACCCCTTCCTGAAAACGGCTCCGAATGGCATTGAGTTGGTTCAGGATCGCATGGAAATTTTCCGGGAGGCAGATTTTATCAGCCCCCATCTGAATCTGACAGATGATACGTTCCACAGTATTGGCGAGACAGAATTCAAGGCCATGAAGCCGACCGCCTGCATCATCAATGTGTCCCGGGGCGCAATTATTGACGAACCCGCCCTCGTCCGTGCATTGCAGGAAAATGAAATCGGCGGTGCAGGTCTGGATGTAACCGATCCGGAAGAATGCGCATTGAGCAATCCTCTGCTACATATGAGCAATGTCATTGTTACACCGCACATTGCAGGTTCCAGCAAGGAAGCTCTAGAACGCGTAGCTACCATGTGCATTGCCAATATTGAATGCTATTTTGCAGGCAAGGAACTTCCCGGAAGAAAAATCGTATAACATTTACCCGTTCCTGCTATACTTGCGAAGATCCCACGTATCTTTCAGATGAGCAAAACAGCAAGGCATCGTTTCGTTCATCGAAATAAATGCCTTGCTGTTTTCTTGGCTCTGTTACGTAATAAATAAAACGGAGGGATAACCAATGTCATTTTCTATGGTTAACGGTATCACAACCATTCACTTGGATGCAATTGGTACTCTGGCACTCGCACTGGTATTACTGCTTTTGGGCAATTATCTCAGGAATCATGTTTCTTTTTTGGAGCGTTTCTGCATTCCTGCCCCTGTAGCCGGTGGCTTTACATTTTCTTTCATTCACTGCATTCTTTACATGGCAGGGATTTTGTGTTTTGAATTTGATACGGCTTATCAGTCTCCTGCCATGATTGCGTTCTTTACTTGTGTCGGCCTTGCCACGAGTGTGAAGGGTCTGAAGAAGGGCGGAAAGGACATTGTTGTTTACTATGTACTCTGCTGTGTACTGGTTACGGTACAAAGCATTTTGAGTATTGTGCTTTCCTTCGCAACTGGAATCGAACCGATCTATGGCTTCCTGGCTGGCTCCACCACCATGGTCGGTGGTCATGGAAATGGCGGTTCCTTCGGCCAGACGATTACCGACATGGGATATGCTGCAGGTCTTACCGTCGGTATGGCCTGCGCCACCTTCGGTCTGGTCAGCGGCTCGTTGCTTGGTGGTCCCTTTGCAAATCATTTGATCAAGAAGTTCAAGCTGGATCCTAGTAGAGCGGACACCTCCTTTGATGAGCCGGTCGAGACGCTTGACGGTGAGGTTGCTGAGGACCATTCCAACCTGAATCTGATGAAGCATATTGCCCATATTGCAGTCATTATGACGATCGGCGGCTTCATCGTCGCAAAGATTTCCAACCTGATTAACGGGGTTACTCTGCCCGCTTACGTTGGTGGTATGTTCCTTGGCGTGATTGTGCGGAATGTAAACGAAAAGACAAAGCTTATTCACTTCAATCAGCGCACCATTGACGGAATGCAGGATGTCTTTTTGGCTATATTCCTTTCAATTGCCATGATGTCTCTGAAACTCTGGCAGTTGATTGACCTCGCAATTCCACTGCTGATTATCCTCTTTGCACAGGTGGCGTTCATTATTCTGTTTGCCCGGTTTATCTGCTTCCCGCTGCTTGGAAAGACCTACGACACGGCGGTTATGCTGGCCGGTATGATCGGTCACGGTCTCGGTGCCACACCGAATGCTATTGCAAACATCACTTCTGTGACTAGCAAGTATGGGCCCTCCAAGAAGGCTATGTTTATTGTGCCGATTATCGCAGCAGCTTTCCTGGACTTGTATCTACTTCCTGCAATTGTGGTAACGTTTAACGTTGCTGTTAATCTGATGGGATAGTTTCCGACCATATTATTTTAAAATTAGCCTATATGCTGAGCACCCACGAATCACGAATAACTGATTATGCATGAAGCAGCATACTATGTAATTAGTAAATGCTCTCTCCTGCTTTGCGTGTGGTCAGTTTTCCGGAAAATATGCAAAGAAACTGGGCTGCTCAGGTATAAAAGCCGCAAAAGCATTGTTCAAATCAAAGGAGTAAACAAATGAATCCGAAAGTAATTGACACATCCGACGCGCCCGGAGCAATTGGCCCGTATTCACAAGGTTGGATCTATAATGGGCTTGTTTTTGTCTCTGGGCAGCTGCCTGTAGCTCCAGAAACAGGTGCTATGCCGGACAGTATTGTCGAGCAAGCCGAGCAAAGCTGCAAAAACGTAGCAGCAATTTTATCTGCAGCAGGTTCTGATGCGACCCGTGTTTTAAAGACCACATGCTTTCTGACT